>Ga0206857_1001_pt1 | contig 109922 bp, 98 predicted proteins | sample Alteio_BWOrgCont_49_FD_152865 | JGI IMG/M metagenome (GOLD analysis project Ga0206857, IMG submission 152865) | Enriched cells from forest soil in Barre Woods Harvard Forest LTER site, Petersham, Massachusetts, United States -... | ecosystem: Environmental > Terrestrial > Soil > Temperate forest >...
TGCCGTGTTTTTCTAATTAGATTATTGTTAAAACCACCGCACAAACCCTTATCAGAGGTAAATAAAACAATCAAAGCCTTGGTGACAGCTTTTTTAGGGATCAGCATGGGATGATTGCTAGAGCCTGAGCTGGCCAAACGTCCCATTAATTCAGTGATTTTATGGGCATAGGTCTCTGCGCTGATCTGGGCTTTGTGGGCCCGCTTGAATTTAGCGGCAGAGACCATTTTCATGGTCTTGGTCATCTTACGCGTATTTTTTAGCGAGACGATTTTCTTATTAAATTCCTTTATACCTATCATATTTTTAACTCTGTTAACCCCTGGGGTTGACAAGGTCATCCCCGGGGGTTGTGAAGGTTATACCTTAAATGATCCTTTTACTTCTTCCAATAATTTCTTTAAAGCTGCTTTGACTTCGTCACTCATCGCGAGGGTTTTATTAAATAATTGCACAAAATCCCCATACCGACTGTCCATTTGGGCCCCTAAATATTCTTCAAATTCACGCACCTTGTTAGCTGGAAGATCATCGAGGTACCCATTGGTACCTGCAAAAATAATAGCCACTTGTTTAACCACAGGTAATGGCACATGGATACCTTGTTTGATAACTTCCATTAAACGTTTGCCGCCGTCTAGCTGTTTACGGGTGGCTGCATCCAAGTCTGAAGCAAATTGTGAGAAAGCAGCCAACTCACGGTATTGGGCCAAATCCAAACGCAGTGAGCCTGCGGTTTGTTTCATGGCCTTGACTTGAGCATCACCGCCAACGCGCGAAACTGAAAGACCGGCGTTAATGGCTGGACGTTGGCCTGCGTTAAAAAGATCACCTTCCAAGAAAATTTGGCCGTCGGTAATAGAAATAACGTTGGTGGGAATATAGGCTGACACGTCGCTGGCCTGAGTTTCAATAATAGGCAAGGCTGTTAAAGAACCAGCACCCTTCGCATCAGACAATTTGGCTGCACGTTCCAACAGACGGCTATGCAGATAGAAAATATCTCCGGGATAAGCTTCACGGCCTGGCGGACGGCGTAGCAATAGAGAAAGCTGACGATAAGCCTGAGCTTGTTTGGTTAAATCATCATAAATAATCAAGGCATGTTTGCCGTTATCACGATAATATTCTGCCATGGCTGTTCCCGCATAAGGTGCTAAAAATTGCATAGGTGCAGGATCAGAAGCGGTGGCTGCCACGATCGTCGTATATTCCATGGCCCCGAATTTACGCAGGGTTTCATAGACCTGGACCACCGTCGATCTTTTTTGGCCGATGGCCACGTAAAAACAAAATACGCCTTTGCCTTTTTGGTTGATGATCGTATCAATGGCTAAGGTGGTCTTTCCGGTTTTTCTGTCTCCGATGATCAATTCACGCTGGCCGCGCCCAATGGGTGTTAATGCGTCAATGACCTTGATCCCTGTTTGCAATGGTTCATGTACGTTTTTACGGTCAATGATACCAGGTGCTTTAAGTTCAATCGGCTGCATTGAAGAGGCTGTAAATGCCGGCTTACCATCAACAGGAGCGCCCAATGCATCCACAATACGACCTAAAAGACCTTCACCTGCCGGCACGGAGGCGATTTTTCCTGTGCGCTTGACCTCATCACCTTCTTTAATATGGGAATCCTTACCGAAGATAGCCACACCCACATTGCTTTCTTCCAAATTTAAGGCAATACCTTTAATGCCATCGGAAAATTCTACCAATTCACCGGCCATAACATTAGCCAAGCCGAAAACGCGGGCAATACCGTCGCCAACATTCAGCACAGTGCCAACTTCAGAGGTTTCTACCTTGCTGGTAAAATTGGCTAATTGCTTTTTGAGGATGGATGATATTTCATCGGCATTTAATTGTTGTGGCATATTTTTCCTTTTCTATTAGATTGCTTCGTCGGGCTTGCGCCCTCCTCGCAATGACACTCCAAGCTAGATCGGTTGCGTTATCTGTTGAGAAAAATGACTTAATTGATTCTTAAAACTGTAATCGTATAGTTTGCCTTGGGCAAAAATACGAAATCCACCCACCAGAGAAGGATCTAAAACCCATCTAGTGATCATTTGTTGATGAAATTTATTTTGTAAATGTTGGGCGATGGAGGCCTTGTCTTCATCATTAATAGGCAACGCTGTTTTTACATAGACGCGCATTTGATGGGTATGGCTCAAGTACATGCTATCAAAAGATTCAGCCATGTCTTTTAAAATATCTAAACGTCCTTTATATGTAATAAATAGAAGGAATCTATAAGCAATATCAGGAATTCTTCCCTCAAATAAGGCCTTAAGCACCGAACAACGTTCTTCATAGGAAAGTAAAGGATTGCTTAAAAAGTTACGGAAATCGGCTAAATTGATAATAAGATTTCTGATATCAGTCAACGTTGTTTGAATAGCTTCAAGACTATTTTGCTCTTGGGCCAATTCAAAAAGTGCTTTTGAATAACGGTTAGCGGTTTGACTCATAAAGTTTAAACATCCTTCATGGCTTGATTAATCAAATTGCGGTTTTTCTCGTTATCCAAATTTTCCTTAAGGATTTTTTCCGCCAGCGACACAGCTGTTTGAACGCTTTCTTTTTTCAGTGAATTACGCACCCGTTCGCGCTCTCCTTCGATTTCCTGATGAGCGCTGCTGATGATTTCTTCCGCGTTCTTTTTAGCCCTCTGTTCAATTTGAGTCGCTAATTCATTGGCTACCTTACGCGATTGCTCGATGAGAACATTGCCTTTTTCCTTGGCTTCTTCAAGGATTTTAGCCTTGGAGACCTCGAGTGCCGCTAATTCGGCCTTGATTTTGTCCGCATCATCGAGGGATTTACGGATATGATCTTCCCTCTGCTTTAATCCTGCCAGGATTGGTTTCCAGGCGAATTTTTGCAAAACAAAAAGCACGACGAAAAAAACCGCCCATGTCAGGAAAGCCATCAGTGTTTCTGGAGCTAAAATATTGCCGCTTGTTTGTGTATGTTCCATTTTAACCTCTACATTAAGAAATTCAGTCTAGCCGTGAATGGCCAAAAAGCACATCAGCATGGAGAATATACCCATGGCTTCAACGATGGCAAAACCGACAAATGTCCAAACCATCAATTTTCCTTCTAACTCCGGCTGACGGGCAATGCCCTGGATAAAGGCAGCAAAAATAAGCCCTACTCCAATCCCTAAACCTATGACAGAAAGGCCCATGCCTGCCGCGGCGGAAATCTGTCCTAAATGTGATGCTGTTGTTGGATTCATATGAACTCCCTTTCTGATTTTTCTGTTAATGTTTCGGATGATACATCAAACCTATAAATATTGCTGAAAGCAAAATAAAAATATAGGCCTGTAAAAAAGCAACAAAGATGTCCATGCTATAGAAAATGACTGCCCCGGGAAATGACAACACAGACCACAACGGGAATAAAATACATAACCCCAGAAATGATGCGATCAAGACATGCCCGGCAATCATGTTGGCAAAAAGACGCAAGCATAACGCAGCGCTGCGTACAAAAAGACTAAAAATTTCTAATGGCAGTAATATGGGGATCATCCATACAGGCAGACCTGGATGGACAAGAGCGTTCCACATGCCTTTTAATCCACCGCGGATCAGGGTACCGAACACCAATAATACAAAAATAAGATAAGCCAATGGGCCAGTGAAATTGATGTTGCTTGTTGCCGCTGTAAAAAAAGGAAAAAGCCCCATCAGATTACAAATTAAAATAAAGAAACCCAGGGTACAAAGCATAGGCGTAAACAAGAGCCCGTCTTTTTCACCCAAATTAGGGATCGCTATCTGGTCACGGATATATTCTACAATCATTTCTAAAAAATTAGTTATGCCGGTAGGTACCCTGTCTTGTTTACGGTAAATCACTAAAAATAACATCAACATGATGATGGTGCTGATGAACAGCATTAACATATGCACGGTCAAAAAACCGGGAAGATGGATGGGCGGAAATAAGGGAATGTGCCACTCATGAGAGTCACCGATGTGGTGCATGATATAATCATTCAAATCAAATGGAGCGTTCAAGATTCCCTGTTCCTTTCTATGCAAGTCTTTTTGAATGCGTTGGTATCTTAAATGATAAGATTATACAACGCAAGTACTTCGAGAAATATTTTCATCAATCAGAATCACGATGGACAAGCCACGCTTCATAAAAAGAGTACAACATGCCAAGGATGATCCCTATGATCGTCCATAAAGGAACAGTATGATATTTGTGGTCTAACCAGAAGCCTACAAGGGCCAATCCAAAGATGATGCTGCCTAAGTTAAACAATTTAACTAACATGTTTAACTCAGGTCTATTGGAAGGGTATTTAGGCATTTAGATGGGTACAACAAAAAACCAGGACTGCGATTGTGATCAGTAAAAGCATGCCTGAGGGCATTAGTTTACGGGTTTTGATAAGCCTTATGATAAAACTAAGGCTCAAAAAGGCGGTTAAGCAAGTCAAGAAAATCCAAGCCGGATGGGACGAAATAGTGAGCAACCATACACCAAGTAAAACCAAGGCACCGCTTACAGCACCTACTATAAGAGAAATTTTACTTCCCTTTTTAAAGCCTAAAAAGCCTCCTAATATAAGGAAAAGGCCATAAGTGATTAAGATGATATTAGTCATTTTTGATTTTGATAGAAATCAGAAGTAGGATTTTCTTCTAATTTGGCTATTTTAACATTAAATTCCAGGATTTTTTGGCGGATAATGCTTTCCACCTCCTGGACGGAGCTTTGACGCTTCTTCATGGTATCAGCTACTACTTCTTGAAGATCATCAATGGAGCTTAGATGCACGTCAGGGATGGTTTTAACTTCTGGGTCAATGTTGCGAGGCATCGAGATATCGACGAGCACAAGTCGACGGCCTTGGCGGCCTTGCATGATGCTCGTAATTTTTTCTTTATCCAAAATATAATGCGGAGCTCCAACTGCGCAAAAACAAATATCAACCTCGGTGAGCATCTCTTTGATATTCCAGAAAGAAGCTGGTATGCCATTATACTGTGTAGCCAAGGCTTCTGCTTTTTCGCCGGTGCGATTCATTAAATATACTTTTTTAACACCCAGATCATGCAAATGGTTCAGGGCAATCTCCCCCATCTTTCCAGCACCAATGACCAAAACTGATTTATCCTGTAAATTACCTGCGGCTTTTTGGGCCATTTCAATGGCCGCCCAGCTAATGGATGAACCACCATGGCTGATGCTGGTCTCATGTTGCGATTTTTTGCCTGTACGAATAGCCAAATTCGTTAATATATTAAAGTAGCGTGATAAAGTACCTAATTCACGGGCCCTCTCAACCGAATGCTTGACTTGACCTAGAATCTGTTTTTCACCTAGAACTAAAGACTCAAGGCCAGATGAAACCCTCAGTAAATGGTCCAAGGCTTCTTGCCCTTCGTGGGTGTATAAAAAGGATGAAAAATCAAAATCAAAATTAATTTTTTTAATTTTGGCAATTAAGGCAACGACGAAAGAGGCATTGATAACAGGATCAGAGCGTTTGACATAAACTTCGATGCGATTGCAGGTTGAAAGTACGAAAGCTTCAGCGATCTGAGGATGGTTTTTAAGCTCGCTTAACAACAAATCTTGCTGTAAGGGATTTAGATAAAATTTCTCTCGAATTTCAATGGGGGCTGTTTTATGGCTTAAACCTACAATAAACATAAAAATCCAAATTGAAAAAATGATCCGCCTAAAGTGGCGGACATGATTTAATATTTCTAAAATCTTAGCAAAATTTTTTCTGACAAGCAAATTTTAATTCGAATTTCTAAAATCTTTGCGGTAAATGCTTATCAGGTTAAGGAAGGTGACTGGATTAAAAGGCCCTAAATATTCCTCAGCACCAGCCTTTTCAGTTGCCCTTTTCATGTATTGCACTTCAATCATCTGGGCCTGGATCGTCAAGGCATCCCGGCTAATAGAGGTGCTGACATAATATGTCAAAATCGCAGTATGATTAAGTTCTGGGATTAATTTAAGTTTTCTGATCATTTCATCAGAGGTGGTCTCAGGCATCAATAGGTCTAATAAAATAACATCTGGTGTGCATCTGATAGCATCACGCAAAATAGCCTCTGAATTATATGAATAAAATCCATTCCAACGATGATCGCTTTTGAGCAGTTGTTCACAGCAAGAAAGGACTTCAGGTCTGCCGGTCACTAGCACATTGGTCTTTTGTTGGCTTAATGTCTGGGCGAGGTTAAGTTTTTTACGTACAATGGTTTCTAATTCTTCAACCACGATCGGTTTGTTCAAGAAATCCTTGATGCCTAAAAACATGAAAGACTCTTCCATCCTATGTTGTTCAGTCATTACTATAATAGGTATGGATTTAGTATCTTGGTCAACCTTAATGGCCTTACAAAGCTCAAAACCATTCATAATAGGAACAATGGCATCAGTGATGATTAAATCTGGCATCTTCTGTTTGGCAATTTGAAATCCATGACGGCCATCATGAGCGGTCAACATTTCAAACCCTGCCAGGGAAAGTCGCTTTTGAGCATTTTCTACGATACTAAGTTCATCTTCTACCATCAGTATTTTATTCATAGCGTCTCCCCTAGACAATAAAAAAACCTATTCCCCACTTTTTTCCTGGGAATAGGTGCATAGTCGTCAGTTTACTTCGGCGGCCAGGCTATCCTACTCTATACTCCAGGACCCTCTAGCTTTGCGTCCTTACCTTACGGTAAGTTTGCGTTTATCGCTTAAACCTCAACTCCTAAGTTAAGTATACACGGTCTTATGCCAAAAAACAAGTCATGAAGACCGATAATCTGTATACTCCTGTGGAGTATTAATATTATCCAGCCAGCGTGGGTTAGCTTGGGGAACAAGTTTGACATCGCTTTTGATCAATATTTTACGGGGACAATGAATACCTTCGTTAAATAGTTTCAAAATATGATGATAGGAATGTCCTTCCCATATGGCACATAAGGGCTCTGGCAAGGCATCCGGGCTGCTGCTTATAAAAGCAGTGGCTATTTTTTGCCCATCACGCTGGTTTATTAAGCTTTGGATCGTTTCGTCATTAACAAAAGGTAAATCACAGGCAAGAACAAGCCAGCTGCTTTGAGGAAGGCTTGTCATGGCGGACAATATACCTCCCAAAGGGCCTTGGTCTATAAATTCGCCGATATCATTAATATATGGGATGTTGCCGTAGATAACTTGATTTTGGCGTTTTGATAAAAAAACTTCTCCACAATATTTTTGGAGTAATTCAAAAATATATTCGATTTGCGGTTTGCCGTGAAATTCCAGCAAAGCCTTGTCAGACCCCATGCGCTTGCTATATCCGCCAGCTAAAATAAGGCCATTGATTTTGGTGTTTGTGGCTTTCATATTCAATAAACCCATCGGCTTCTGCTAATGCAGCAAAATCACCTGAACCTCCAGTGCTGACAAGCTTTCCTTGATAAACAGGTAAAAAATGACTTAGGTCTGACTGGATATTGATTTTATCCGTGAGGGTGATCATTTCCTGACTGACTTTTAAACCGCTGGCTTTTTGAAGATACGGAATAATATAACGATAAGCACAAAGTTGGGTCGACAAAGGATTACCAGGTAAGGCAAAAACAGCTTTTTTCATTTTGCTAATCCCAAACCAAAAAGGTTTGCCTGGCTTTTGTGAGACTTTATGAAAGAGTTGTTTGATGCCTGCTTTTTGCAATACACCGGGAACATAATCAAATTCTCCCATGGATACTCCCCCACTTAAAATCAAAATATCAAATTTGAATAAGAGTTTTTTGATATTTTCAAGCATTGTTTTTTCGTTGTCTTTCAAATGAAAAATTTCTACCTTTGCCAATTGCGCCTGATGTAAAAGAGCCTGAATGGCATATGAATTAGACAAGCGTGTCTGAAATTGCTTAACAGGCTTATTGATATCAACCAATTCATCACCGGTTGAGATCATGGCTATTTTAGGTAAAGCACTGACCTTAATTTTAGACTTACCAATACTAGCTGCAATCCCGATATGTGGCGCCCATAACCTAGAACCACTTTTAAGTAAACATTCTCCTTTTTTCCCATCCGATGCCTGAGGTCTTATAAATTGGCCTTTTTTGATGATTGTCCAGTCCTTGCATTGGGCAGTATCACCTTCAATAAAAATTTGTTCAACAGGGATCACAGAATCGCAACCTTTAGGGATCACAGCACCTGTCATGATCCGTACACAATTGGCAGGATTATTCAATGATTTGGGTGCAATCCCTGGAGCAATGATAGCCTCAATGCCAAACGTTCTATTGCCACGACCCCAAGTTTCGTAAGAAATAGCGATCCCATCCATCAAGGTTTTGTTGAAAGGCGGCTGATCACGGTCATTAATAAGATCTTCCCTTAAAACACGGCCAACCGCCGAAGGTAAAGGAATGCTTTCAATAGGAAGAAGACGGGCATGAAGCAAAATAATCCTGTGGGCCTCGGAGGGAGAAATCATGACTTTATTATCTCATAGATTGAATAGATAGCAAGCGTTGAGCTTTGGGCTTTAGATTTTAATCGAATCAGCCAAGAATTTGGCATTTTTGATGCAGTCGTTAAACGAAATTCCATCGATATAATTAGCACATAAATATAAACCAGGAGTTTTGTTGCATTGCAATGCAATGTCTTTAAGCCAATGTGGGTAATTAAGTTCGTACTGAGGAATGGCCTTCGGCCATAATTTTACAAAAGTTTCGATAGGATTTGATACCAAACCATAGGTATCATCAATTTCTTTGATGGCATTGGAAAGAATTTGTTCCGGGGAATCATTGATCATCGAAGGATGATGAGCACCACCCAACATTACGCGTAGCAAAATTTGCCTTGCCCCCACCCTGTTTTCAAAAATATTGCTTTCAATAAGCACGCCTAAAACTTCTTTTTTTTCACGGGAAGGGATTAAATAACCAAAGCCTTGAGGTTTTCTTTTAAAAGATTCTTCATTGAAAAGCAATCCGGCGACCGCAAGAGGCGCATAATGTATTTCATCCAATATTCTTCCCAAAAATGGATTTGTGCCATCCACCAGTTTTGCCGCTGCATAAGCCGGTATTGCAAGAATCGTGATATCTGATTCAGGTAATGAGGAAATATCAGAATTCAATATGATTTGATCATGATAACGTTTACTCAAGGCTTCAATCATGGTACTCATTCCACTTTTAAAAGACCTAAGGGTCGGTTTTTTGCCACCAGGTCGTTTAAATTTGGGGAATGCGGCTGACATATGAAGACGTTTGATATCTCCTGCATAGATTCCAGCAATGAATGGATCAATCAAGGTGTCTGCGATATTGACAGAAAAACGTTTTGCTATGTACTCATAGATTGACATATTCTGAGATATGTTCTTTTTAAATAATCCAGTAATGAGCGACCATTTATCTCTTAAAGGTAATAATGAATTTGTGATAAATTCAATGGGGTTGGTCGGTAAGGCCTCGAGTTGACCATTGATTTGGATAAAACGTAGGTTTGCAGATTCTTTTGAAGCGATGAGCTGACCTTGCAGGCCTAATTCATTGATGAGTTGGAACGTTGTTGGTTCATGATCCAAAAAACCATTTGGGCCCCATTCAATTAAAGCGGAAGCTTTATCGATACTGCGGATGGTACCGCCGCAGCAGGTATCGCGTTCATAGAGCTTCACATCAACAGCAGGACCATGCCGCTGTTTTAAAAAGTGCAAAACAGAAAGCCCTGAAATCCCACCACCGATGATGGTTATGCGTTTTACACCCATTTGAATTTATGGACTTCTTCGACAATCAGCTTAAGTTTTAACGGATTGACATCTGGCATCACGCCATGGCTTAAGTTAAAAATAAACTTTCGGTGTTTTGATTTTGCAGCTTTCAAGATACGTTGAGTTTCTTCAATAATGGTTTTATCATCAGCATATAAAAGGCTATTTAACAGATTCCCTTGGACACCCTTTTTAGCCGTCATGTCCTTGATATTGACTGTTTCGCAAACGGAGAGCATGTCAGCTCCGCTTTGCTCCATCAATTTAAGAAGATGGGCTGAATTCTTTAGATAATAGATCGATGGTAATTTAATTGATTTGAATATTTTCTGCACATAAGGAAGTACGAAATTCTCATAATCTTCGTATCGCAAAGCGCCTGCCCAAGTATCAAAAAGCTGGAATACTTTAATACCTGCTTCCTTCTGTTGTTTTAGGTAGATAATGGTATTTTCTGTCAAAAGTTGCATGAACTGATGAAAAGCTTTTGGGCTCTCATACATCATGCGATTATGCTTAGAGCACAAGTAGGTTGCCACTGTATAAGGTGAGCCTGCAAAACCAATCAAAGGAATGGATGTCGGCAAAACAGCATTGACCAGTTGAATGGTGCGTGAGACATACTCCAAGCCACTATATTTCCCTAAACGATTAAGGTCCCCAGCATGATAAATAGGATTATTGATCACAGGCCCCTTGCCGTTGACAAAATCAATTTTAAATCCCATACCTGAAGGCATGGTCAAAATATCGGCAAATAAAATAGCTGCGTCCACCCCCAAAATTTCTAAAGGCTGCAAGGTGATGGCACCGGCAATCTCTGGATCACGGAAAAGTTCACCCAAAGGACGGTTGGCTTTAAGGGATTGGTATTGGGGCAAATATCTTCCTGCCTGGCGCATGAACCAAACAGGCACGCGTTTGTTCTTCCCCTCAAAGGCCAATAAAATATTAGATCGTTCTGGAGTAGCGTTTTTGGCCATTTTTTTCCCTTAAGTAGATATCAAAGCCCATACAAACATTACGGATAAAGATTTTACCCAAGTTCGTCACCTCAAGGCCTTGGCTGTTTTCATTGAGCAGGCCATCTTCAACGCACTCATGGATGTGTTGCTGTTCCTGTTTAAAATAATCTTGGAAACCAACTTTAAATGTATCAAAGAATTTATTTTTGTCTATCTTAAAATGGCACATCAGTTGTGTGATGGCCCATTGACGGATCATATCATCTTGATTTAATTCTTTACCTCGCTCAAATGGCAAACGACCTTCATTGATAGCCTGATAATAATCTGGCAGGACTTTAATATTTTGAATAAAAGTATTTTCAATGTAGCCAATGGCTGAAGGGCCAATCCCAAGATATTCATCAGAGGGTTTTAAAGTATAACCCATAAAATTACGGTGGAGCTTACCCTCATTGAAAGCTCGACTCATAGCATCTGTTTTCAAAGCAAAATGGTCCATGGCAATGGCCTGATAACCATGGGCCAATAAATTTTCACGGGATTGGATGAAAATATCGAGCTTTTCATCTTGGAGGGCAATAGCCTCAAGGTTAAATTTATTTTGTTGCTTAGAAAGCCATGGTACATATGCAAAACTATAAAGAGCAATACGGTCAGGCCGTAAGCCCACCACTAAATCTACTGTTTTTTTGAAGGTATCCTTGGTTTGATACGGCAAGCCGTAAATCAAATCATAGTTCACTGATTCAAATTTGAGTTCACGGCACCATTGATGAACTCGGGCTACCTGTTCAAATGGTTGAATACGGTTGATATCATCTTGGACTTTTGCATCAAAATCCTGAACGCCTAAGGAAATGCGGTTGAAACCTAATTGGCGCAATAGTTTCAATTTGCTTTGAGTCACCGTACGGGGATCAATCTCAATGGCAATTTCTTCATTGCGGTCAATATCAAATGCCGATTCAATTTTTATAAATAACCGCTGCAATTGGGATTCCGATAAATAGGTCGGTGTCCCACCTCCAAAATGCAACTGACGGACAAGCTTACGCCTACTGAGGGATGTTGCAATCATATCAATTTCTTTAAAAAGGTATGCTAAAAACTCATCCCCTGTCCTTGGGTCCTGGGCACGTATCACCTTATTGCAAGCACAAAAATAGCAAAGCTGTTCACAAAATGGAATATGGACATAAAGAGAAAGTGTCTTAGTGTTTTGGCCAAATGAATTCAAGGCCGAGGCATAAAGCTCAGGTGCGATGATTGACCATTGAGGAACTGTTGGGTAGCTGGTATAGCGTGGGCCTGCGACATCATACTTCTGCAGGACGCTTTTATCGATAAGCATAAGAAATTATTGTAAATCTTATGCTAAAAAAGTCTATTAGTATGTTAAAGATGATGAAAATTTTAGGATTTTTTAGGTCCCAAAATCTTATGGAGAAGAATGGCAATCGGATCAAAAAAACGGTCCACGACGCGCTCTTTAAGAGGAATGATGCCGTTATCGGTAATATGGATATGCTCAGGGCACACTTCGGTACAGCATTTAGTGATATTACAAAGTCCTGAACCATATTCGTCTTTGACTTTTTCAATACGGTCTTCGGTATCTAACGGGTGCATTTCCAAAGAAGCCAAACGGATCATAAAACGCGGGCCCACAAACTTATCTTTTTTGTCCTGATCACGCAAAACATGGCAGACATTTTGGCATAGAAAACACTCGATGCATTTACGGAATTCCTGGGAACGTTCGACGTCGCGTTGATACATCCGGTACTGGCCATCTTTGGGCCTGGGCCCAGGTTTAAATGGGGCGATGCGTTTATTTTGGGTGTAATTCCATGATACATCTGTTACCAGATCTTTAATGATCGGAAAAGTTTTAAGCGGCTGGATCGTAATGATCTCATCTTCTTTAAAGATATTCATGCGTGTCAAACAACTCAATCTTGGTTTGCCATTAATTTCCATGCTACAGGAACCGCACTTGCCAGCCTTACAATTCCAGCGGCAGGCCAAATCACTGGCTTCTGTGGCTTGGATGCGGTGGATAACGTCCAAAACCACCATACCTTTTCCGATATCGAGCTTATATTCGACGAATTTTCCACCGGTCTTGTCTCCGCGCCAAACGCGGAATGTCCTCTCAGCCATTAGATTTTCCACCTTCTAAATCTTCTATTTTTGCGTAAGCAATGTCAGCCAATTCTTTGGGAGGCACTGTGCGAGGTTCACGACGCAGTTGCATTTTGCCGTTAGGGTCTTTTTTAATAATATTATTATAAGTAGTACCTTCTTCACGTTCACCTTGAAAATCAATACGGCTGTGCCCTCCACGGGATTCTTCACGCGCCAGGGCTGCCATCGCGACCGCTTCGGCAGTAATGATTAAATTATTCAGATCATTGGCCGCATTCCAGCCTGGATTAAATTGAGGGCTGGCGTGTGCCTTGACTTTTTCAATGTCTTTTTTGATCCTCTCAATCTCAACTAAAGCTTTTTCTAACTCCACCCCTAATCGCATGATCCCCACATTGATCTGCATGACTTTTTGCAGGTCTTCCTGAACGACAAAAGGATTTAATCCCTCTTCTCGGTTAAGGAAAGCTGTAGCCCTCCGAATAATAGTCGTGGCTTGGGCTTCATCAATTTTGCCTTGAGAAATCCCTTTGATATAATTGGCAGCACCCTCTCCTGCTAATTTTCCAAAGACCAGCAGGTCGGATAAGGAATTTCCACCCAAACGGTTAGCACCATGCATGCCACCACCACATTCCCCGCAAGCAAAAAGTCCTGGAACATTGGTGGCCTGTGTATCGGCATTAACCCGGATGCCGCCCATGAAATAATGCAAGGTCGGTCCGATTTCCATGGGCTCTTTCGTAATATCAACTTCCGCGAGTTCAATGAACTGATGATACATCGAGGGTAATTTCTTCTTTATATAATCAGCCGGACGTTGGGAAGCGATATCAAGGAATACGCCTCCGTGGGGAGAACCGCGGCCTTCTTCAACTTCCTTTTTGATGGCGCGCGCCACCACATCCCGTGTTAAAAGTTCCGGTGGGCGTCTAGCATTCTTATCACCTTTTAACCATCGAGATGCTTCTTCAACAGTGTCAGCTGTTTCAGCGGCGAATTTTTCAGGGATGTATTTGAACATGAAGCGTTCGCCTTTATTGTTTAATAAAAGGCCTCCTTCACCACGCACACCTTCAGTGACCAGCGTCCCCTTAACCGAGGGCGGCCACATCATTCCGGTGGGATGAAACTGCGTGAATTCCATATCAATAAGTTCCGCGCCAGCCCGATAGGCCATACCTAATCCATCACCGGTATATTCCCAGGAATTGGAAGTCACCTGCCAGGCTTTACCACCACCACCTGTTGCAAAGATGACTGCCTTAGCTTTAAAAATAACAAATCGTCCGGTTTCCCGCCAATAGGCCACCATTCCGGAAACCTTGCCATCATCTAAGAGTAAATCAAGCCCGGTGCATTCCATATGGGTAGCAATGCCTTTATGAATACAGAAATCTTGTAAGGTACGAATAATTTCAAGGCCTGTTCGATCCCCAACGTGGGCCAAACGCGGATAACGATGCCCGCCAAAATTCCGTTGATTAATCAGCCCTTCAGGAGTGCGATCAAAAACCGCGCCCCATTCTTCTAGTTCTCGCACTCGATCTGGCGCTTGTTTGGCATGAAGCTCTGCCATGCGCCATTGATTTAAAAATTTTCCGCCCCGCATGGTATCGCGGAAATGGATTTTCCAATTATCTCGGCTATCTACATTACCCATAGCTGCCGCAACCCCGCCTTCAGCCATGACCGTATGAGCTTTACCCAACAGGGATTTTGAGATCATGCCGGTATTTAGTCCCAGCTGTGCACATTCGATGGCCGCACGAATTCCAGCACCACCTGCACCGACAACCAGGACATCGTGTTCGATTGTCTGAATTTCCCTGATATCCATTAGTGTCCCCATGTATTAATATCATGCCAAACGCCCATTGATACCATCCGTACATAAAAATCTGAAAAACCAACCCAAATCATGCTAACCCAGGCCCAAAACATATGATTTTCGTTTAACTTCGTAATTTGTTTCCATACACTATAACCCTTATGTTCTTTTCCATTAGGACAAGAAAAGCAGTCCATGCGGCCGCCCATTAAATGCCTAAAGGCATGACAGCCAAAGGTATATTTAGACAATAAAAGAACATTAATGTACAAAATAACTGTACCAACCCCAATCCCGAATAGTCCGTCCTTGAAACAAGCCTTATAAACATCGAAAGTCAAAATAAGAATGTAGCAGATAGCAATATATAAAGCATAACGATGAAGGTTTTGAAAAAGCAAAAAATGCGTTTCACCTTTATAATCTTTTTGTGGGACAGCCGTGACCGCGCAGGCTGGCGGTGTGACAAAATAAGACCTGTAATAAAATTTACGATAATAATAACAGGTCAATCGAAATGACAAGGGACCCAGAAGAACAAGCATTGCTGGTGATGGCGGCAAAAATTTTGGCCACCAGCCAGGCCAAGCACCAAACCAGGCATGGGCCAGCGGGGCTGATCCAGGTGCTGTTGGATCAATCATCAGGGTTGGAGAGTAAAGAGGCGATAAATACGGATATGCATAATAATGGCCGGCTTGGAACATGGCCCAAGTTGTGTAAATGACAAAACACAAAAAACCAAGACCTGCACCCAAGGGTTCAAGCCACCAGAGATCTGTACGTTTAGTTGAAAGGAATTTATCTGAATGCGCTTGCGGTTCTGTTTGATTCATATCTCTTTATTGTATCCTAAATATTGTTTCCATTAAACATGATTCTAAAAAAAATGAGAATTTTTAAAATAGAGATTTCTGGTAGGTCCCTATTAATTCAGTTTTTGTGATGATATGACGTTGGAGGGCTTTTTCTACCTCAGTAAGACTTGGCCCCTCATTAATATCAAGAATATCGTTCAATGCATAGGCCCTAAAAATATAATGATGGGTTTTGTCATCTGAAGGACAAGGGCCGCCATAGGTGTATTTTCCAAAATCGCTTAAGCCCTCTGTGCCTGGATTTGTATTCTCAATGATCTCACCATTGTTAGGAGGCATATTATAAACAACCCAATGGACCCATGTTCCTTCCGGTGCATCAGGGTCAGTAACTGTAAGTACTAAACTTTTAGCATTAACGGGTACATTTTTAAAAACTAATGGTGGATTAACATCACTACCATCACAGGTATATTTTTTGGGAATATCCGTATTATTTACAAAAGCCGTAGATGTGAGTTGAAAATCGGCCGCCCAGACGGGAAGCGAAAAAAATAAAAGAGCAAGGTTAATTAATATCTTAAGCATGAGATGTCCTTGGCAACATTATACATATTTAAATCAGTTTTTGAATGGTTCACTATAACTATTTTGAGGTCACCCTTCTTGATATTTTTCCTTTAAAGCAGAAATGACATGTGGGTCAGCCAAGGTTGTGACATCACCCAGGGCCCGGCCTTCAGCAATATCTTTCAATAAACGGCGCATAATTTTGCCTGAACGGGTCTTTGGCACATCAGCTGTAAAAATAATTCTAGAAGGACGGGCTAGAGAACCTATTTTTTGAGACACATGATTTTTAAGAATCTCTTCCGTATTGGTATCATGCTTGTGGCCTTCTTTAAGGATCACGAAGGCCGCAATGGCCTCACCTTTTATCTCATCCTTCACACCAACCACCGCGGCCTCAGCCACCATCTGATTATCTACCAACGCGCTTTCGACCTCAGCTGTTGAAATATTATGGCCTGCGACCAACATAATGTCATCCACCCGGCCTAAAAACCAAAAATACCCATCCCGATCTTTTTTAGTCCCATCTCCGGCAAAGTAGTTTTTGCCTTGCCATTTTCCCCAATAAGTTTCTTTATATCGTTGCGGGTCTCCCCAAATGCCGCGTAACATCGATGGCCACGGCGAAGTGATACTTAAAAAACCACCGCCATGGGTTAACACTTCGCCTTCTTCGGTTAAAATCTCAGCATCAATGCCCGGCAAAGGTTTGCCCGCTGAACCTGGTTTCATGGGAGTGATCCCCGGCAAGGTAGTAATCATAATTGCCCCTGTTTCCGTCTGCCACCAGGTATCCACAATCGGACATTTGCCAGCTCCAATATTTTCATAATACCAAATCCATGCCTGTGGATTAATGGGTTCACCCACACTGCCTAACAAACGTAAGGAACCTAAATTACAGCCTTTAGGGAATTGATCGCCCCATTTCATGAAAGCACGGATAGCGGTTGGCGCTGTATAAAAAATGGTGACTTTGTATTTTTCAATGATTTTCCAAAAACGGTTACGCTGAGGAAAATCAGGAGCTCCTTCATACATCACCACTGTTGTGGCATTGCTCATAGGCCCATAAACCGTATAACTATGTCCGGTCACCCAGCCCACATCTGCTGTACACCAGTAAATATCATTGGGTTTCAAATCAAAGACCCATTGGGTGGTGCTATTAACCCCTGTCAAATAACCGCCGGTGGTGTGAACAATGCCTTTTGGCTTACCTGTCGTGCCTGAGGTGTACAAAATAAAAAGCACATCTTCGCTATCCATGGGCTCTGGCTCACAATAATTCTTCACATTTTTGATAATGTCATGATACCAATGGTCCCGACCAGATTTCATCACAATTTCATTGCCGCAGCGCTTAATAACAATTACATCCTGAATGCTGGATGTTTGACTAATCGCATTGTCTGCAATATTTTTGAGTTGCAAAATATTCCCGCGTCGATACCCTCCGTCAGCCGTAATTAATAATTTAGCTTGAGCATCATTAATACGGTCACGCAAGGCCTCAGCACTAAAACCACCAAAGACAACCGTGTGAATAGCTCCAATACGTGCGCAGGCCAGCATGGCAAATGCTGCCTCTGGAGTCATAGGCATGTAGATCGCCACACGATCCCCTTTTTTAATTCCTAAACCTTTGATGGCATTGGCCAGTTTATTGACTTCTAAATAGCTTTCAGCATAGGTATAGGTTTTTTCATCCCCATTCTCCCCTTCCCAAATAATGGCTGTTTTATTACCCAGATTGGACTTGATATGACGATCTAAACAATTATAGGAAGCATTGATTTTGCCGCCTATAAACCATTTGGCAAAAGGACGTTCCCAGAGCAATGCTTTTTCCCAAGGAGCATACCAATCAAGTTTTTTAGCGCATTGTTCCCAAAAAGCAACACGATCAGTTTGAGCTTGGGTATATAAAGAATTATTTTTGATATTGGCGAGTTGTTGAAATAACGGTGAGGGTTGAAAAATTCGATGTTCTTGTAGAAGATCATCCACGTGGGACATTAATTAAATTCCTTTTAAGAATTTCATGATCTCTTTAAATTTAGGACTATCCGCTGTTTTAAGCAATTCACAGACTGCCATTTCAGCGGTAGTAATAGTAATTCCTTCTTGGCGCATGCGCTCAATGGCAAAATGAGTGTCTGTCTCATGGCGCGATGAAATGGCATCTGCGACTAGATGCACCTCATAGCCATGAGCTTTTAAATCCCTGGCAGTCTGATACACACAGACATGGGTTTCAATACCGGTAATTAAAATTTGGGGTCGATTGGTTTTTTTAAGGAGGTCAAGATATTCAGGGCAAGCATAACAACTAAAACTGTGTTTGTGCACAGGCTTGATCATGGGGTACAGCAAGGTTTTAATAGGTTCAATGGTTTCACCAATTTTTTCAGGGGCTTGTTCACTCCAAAGAATAGGAAGAGAAAAAACTTCACTCGCCTTAATAAAATGGCTAATACGATTGACCACTTGTTCATGGTCATGCATCATACTGACCAACTTGCCTTGAACATCAATCACAGCCAATGCTGTTGTTTCAATATTAAGCATGATTATTTAGTTTCAATAATGCCACATGCAATACGTCCACCAGCATTTCCTGCAGGCTGACTAAAATCATCACGTTTCTCATGCAAAATGATGGATAAACCATTCACATCATATTTACCGCTGCTCAATGATAAGCTGGGCATAAAGACAGAAAAATCACCCGTCCCATCAGCCCGCACGGTAATATTTCCCATATCACCAGCCATGGCTTTCATGGGGCCATCCATGGGATAAAGACCATGAGGGGATTTATCTGGATTGAAATGCCCGCCAGCTGCCTTGCCCATATCTGAGCAATCACCCACCGCATGAATATGAAAACCATGTTCGCCTACTGGGACATTAAAAACCTTAGCCACCACCGCCAAACCATCTTTTTGTTCAGTTAAAGTCACTGTTCCAGTAATTTTTGAATCAGGTGCGGTCCCTTTTAAGGCCACGATGGCAGTGGCTGACCATGCGTTTGCAGACAATAAAAAAGCTGAACTCATCAATGATAATAAAAGTAATCGTTTCTTCATAGCGTCCTCTTTCTTTATTTAATACCAATTTCAATGCCAATGGGGCAATGATCTGAACCCAGCACGTTCTTTAATATAAAAGCTTTTTTGAGTTTGGGCAATAGGTTTTGGGTAACAAAAAAATAATCAATGCGCCAGCCCACATCCCGGGCCCGAGCTCCTGTATAATAATCCCACCAAGTATAGTGACCAGGTTCTTTATTAAAATGCCGGAAAGTATCCACATATCCTGCATTAATAAATTTATTCACCCATTCACGCTCTTCTGGCAAGAATCCCGTGTTCTTGGCATTTTCTTTTGGACGGGCCAAATCAATTTCCGTATGCGCTGTGTTCACATCACCAGTCACAATGATCTGATTTCCTTTTTTACGTAACTTTTCTATCTTTTCAAAGAAACAATCGTAGAATTTCATCTTAAAAGGAACACGTTTATTGCCCTGCCCGCCATTGGGGTAATAAATATTAAAAAGAATAAAATCATCATACTCAGCCATCAAGGTTCGTCCTTCAGAGTCAAATTCTTTACATCCTAATCCTTCGGTAACCTTATTAGGTTCTTTTTTTGAATAAATGGCCACCCCACTATAGCCCTTTTTTTCCGCCGCAGACCAATAGGAATGATAACCTTCGTGTTTGATAAAATGTTCCATTAATTGGTCGGGGTGAGCCTTGGTTTCTTGTAAACAAAGAATATCTGGGGATTCTTTATGCACCCATTCAAAGAAACCCTTTTTCTCAATAGCCCTAATCCCATTCACATTCCAGCCAATTATTCTCATCAATCTTCAACCTTTCTAGAGATAAACGGGTACTCTTTTGGCGCCCCAATGACCTGGTGCTGCTTCAAAAACTCCAGCTATTTCATGATGACAAAATTTACAAATGTTATTCTCGAGATTATACTCCCCCAACTCAAACCAATCACGCTGGATTAATAATTTTTTACAATTCGGACAATAGGTGCTTGATCCTGTTTTATCATGCACATTACCAGTATATACATAGTGAATTCCTTTGGCTATGGCAATATCCCTAGCCTCGTGCAAGGTTTTGATTGGCGTGTCTGGTCGATCCAAAATTTTATAGTCAGGATGAAAAGCTGTAAAATGCAAAGGCACATCTGGACCTAAATGATCCATGATCCACTGACACATATCAGCAGTTTCCTGCTTGCTATCATTAAGACCTGGAATCATAAGATTGGTGATTTCAAACCATACCTTGGTCTCTTTTTTTAAATAAATCAAGGTATCGAGTACGGGTTGCAGATGACTTAAGGTGATTTTGTTATAAAAATCTTCTGTAAAAGCTTTTAAATCCACATTAGCAGCATCCATATGCTGATAAAATTCTCCCCGAGCTTCTGGCGTAATATAACCTGCGGTTACTGCCACGGTTTTAATGCCTAACTTATGACATTCAATGGCACAATCAATGGCGTATTCAGCAAAAATTACTGGATCATTGTAGGTAAAGGCAATACTTTTAGCACCAAGGCGTTTAGCTGCTTGAGCAATAGCTTCTGGAGTAGCTAAATCTGTCAGGCGGTCAAATTCTTTTGATTTGCTGATATCCCAGTTTTGACAGAATTTGCAACCTAAATTACAGCCAGCAGTGCCAAAGGATAGAATTGATGTTCCTGGAAGAAAATGATTAAGGGGTTTCTTTTCAATGGGATCAAGGCAAAAGCCACTGGAACGGCCATAGGTGGTGAGGATTAATTGATTGCCGATATTTTGACGTACAAAACAAAAACCTCTTTGGCCTTCAGCCAAGGTACACAGGCGAGGGCAAAGATGGCATTGAATACGACCATCATCGGTCTTATTCCAATAACGGGCTGGGTAGTCCATGCCTTTATTATATCAAACTTTTTTGAATGATTCTGGAGAAATGATTCCGACCGAGACAATCATCTTAAGGGCTTCTTCCACTGTCCATCCGCAATCCATGACTTGAGAGGAATTAACCACTAAAATAAAACCTGTGAGAGGATGGGGTGCGGTGGGGATAAATATTTTAAGTAATTGTTCACCATTTAGATCATGAACATGCCCGGTCAGAAAGCCAATCATCCACCCCTTGCCATCAAAAACATTAACTAAAACCGTTTTTTGAAAAGCTTGTTTTTGAGGATCAGTGACACTTAAGGTGTCAGAAATTTGTTTACCCACCCCATAGATAAATTTAATGATGGGGATATGTTCGGTAATATAATCAATAAATTTAAGGACCTGGCGACCTAATACATTACTGAAAATAAGGCCGATAATATACAAAGATATCAAAAGCAATAAAATGCCAAGCCCGGGGATTTGGCGGATATCAATAAATTGCGCCAAAAAATGCATGATTTGCTTATCGATCAATCGATATAATAATTCGATGGCCGCAACGCATAAAAGCAATGGGATAATGGCTAATAAACCGCGAAGAATGTAGGTGCGGATATGGAGGAAAAAATTCTTCATGAGTATTTATATTAACATAAATTCGAAGTGATGACATAAAAAAGCTAATTTAAAATTATTTGACTTTCTCTGACGATGACATAAGATAAGAGCTTAAATTATTTTTGGAAGTTCCTATGCCAAACCGTAAACCATTAACACCTAACTTTAACACTCCTCCAGAGAAATTCTGCAAAGAAGAGCTTAATAAGATCGCCTCTGGTCTCACTGGGAATGTAAAGGCTGATTTTGAAGACTTAAGCCGTGATGACGTGGTCTGGGAAACAGAAGCCTTGGCCAAATCGCACGGGATGTATTTGGAATTTAACCGTGATAAGGAAGCAGCCGGCAACAAGGAATGGATTTACATGCTGCGCATCAGCATTCCTGGCGGCGGCCCCTTGACCCGTCTGCAATATAACATTGTTGATGATTTGACAGAAAAATTCTGCAAAGATCCGGATGGTCAAGCCTCCATTCGACTTACTAATCGTCAAAATATCCAGTTTCATTGGGTCAAAAAGCAGAATGTTCCACTCATTGTAAAAACTCTGGCCGAATCAGGGATGAATACGCTCAATGGCTGCGGAGACAATACCCGTAATGTCATGGGCTGCCCTATTGACCATTTTTCTGATGTTATTAATACCAACGCTTTGGCCCAAAAATGTGGTTCTTATTTCCAGCTTCCCATTGAGCCTTTTATTGCTGTCTGGCAAATTGATCCTAATAAAATCCGCAAACCAGGCGAATCTTTTAATTATGGCAAGAATTTATTAAACCGTAAATTTAAAATAGGTTTTTCGACTGTTTATAAAGATGATAACGGTCATTTAAAACCCGATAATTGCGCAGAAGTTTTAAGCGATGATATGGGTGTTGTTCCTGTCATTAAGAACAACAAGGTCGTTAAATACCAAATTTACGTAGGTGGCGGCCAAGGTGAACGTAATGGTAAACCATCCATGGCTTGCTTAGCTAAACCTCTGGCCCAAGTTGAGGAAAAGGACTTAGTCAAAACCCTAGATGCCGTGATTCAAGTCCATAAGCAATGGGGTGACCGTGAAAATCGTGTCTGGGCCCGTGTCAAATTTGTTGTCAAGGTCATGGGCATTGACTGGTACCGTGAACAGGTAGAAAAAGTGTTAGGCGCCAAATTGGAATTGCCTGATCCTAATTTAGATCCTGGCCCTCGCCACATGCATCATGGCTGGATCAAGCAGGCTAATAATGGTCTATGGGCTTTTGGCATGTACATTGAAAACGGCCGCATCATTGACAATTCACCTAACGGCAAATTAAAAAGCCTTTGCCGTCATTTAATGAACACCTATCCTGTTGAATTTATGATCACACCCAATCAGGATGCTCTTTTCATTAATTTGCCGGAAAATATGAAGGCTGCCTTTGAGGCTGATTTAAAAGAATTCGGGTTTGGAGAGCGTAACGGAAAGCCATATTCCGCCCTACGGCTTCTTTCGGGCGCCTGTGTTGGACGCAATACCTGCCGCTTGACCTATACCGATTCAGAAAAATTTGAACCTGAATTAGTTGATCAGCTGGAAGAGATGGGCTGGGGTGATTTGCATGAATCTATTGGTATTACTGGCTGCGAACGCCAATGTTTTAGGCCTGCCACTAAGACCTTTGGGCTCGTCGGTTCAGGTTTTAATCGCTATCAATTAAAACTAATGGGCAGCGAAGATGGCCGCCATCAAGGCCTGCCTATGCTCTCTGCTGACGGCAATAGCATCTATTTGAAATCTATCCCCCGTGAACGTGTGGCCCAAGTCATTGATGTGCTCCTTAAGAATTGGAAAACCAACGCCAAGTCTGGTGAAGATGTGGGCTATTTCCATCGCCGCATCGGCATGGAAACGATCATCAATTATCTCAAAGAAAATCCTACCACTGCTGATTTAATGGTCAAAACCTTGCCTGCTGATTGTATCATTGATTAATAAAAAAGGACGTCTGCTTTTAGAGCAACCGTCCTTTTTAATAAGATGAGCTGTCTTTATTTATTATCTTCGTAATTCAAGGCAGCTTGCAATTCTTGTAGAGCTTGGTCAATGTCCGTAAGGGCGGTTGCTTTATGTCCGCCATAATCGTGGGCCGCTTTTTCCAAATCAGCCTTGGCACCCCTTAATTTTCGCATCGCGCGGTGAATTTCTGGGTGATGATCATGAGCGTGATGGACTACGGTCACTCCAGGAGCGCTGACCACCGGTTCACTTGGAGGTGGAGTTTGGGCAAAAGAAACACCTGTCATTAAAAAAATAATGGATAACAACGGTAAATAAACTTTATTCATACTTTCTCCTCCTTGTGTTTATGTCATCCCGATGAAATTCGGGATCTTTTTTAAATTTCGTATTCTGGATCTAAAACCACAGCTTTAACCAATAAATCTACAATTTTCTTAACGGCTGCTTCTGATTCTTCATTCTCAATTAAATTCAGGTCAATACTTTCAGCACTAAAACGCTCATCTTCCCCTACACTGACAACAAAGGTGCGGTTAGGGCTATTAAGCTTTTTAAGCATGGCCAATTCGTATTGATCAATATCAGTAATGCTAGTAATTAAGATTAGCCCTGCATCTGTCATCAGATGGGCCAATTCGCCTAATTGCACCAAGGCCTCATATTTACCCAAGGTTTTATCTTTTGAATCATGGGTGGCCAAAACCAGGCGATTAGAAATCCCTAAAAAGTACACATTCTTGCCTAGATTAAATAAAGCTTCTTCCAAGGCCTTAGCAATACGTTGTTTGCCGGTATCAATTTTCCCAGCCAAAATAATGAAAGCAGATTTGTGCTGATATTTTTGGGCCCGCAACGGTGGCGTAATGTGGGAACGTTCCCAGCCATAATCACGTTTCTTGATTTGTTGATTCAAACTTGAGTCGCTGTCAAAAACTGGCGCCAAGATGATCCCGCCACCAGCGATTTCATAATTATCAACCAGCACAAAACGGCCGGTTTGGGCAATGTCAGTGACCACATCAAAGGCTATGGGTTTTAAGGTCTCCAGGATAATCTCTCCTACCTCATGCCGATCAACATGAGGCTTTTGGCTGGAGGCCAATTCCGCGGCGTTTAAAACATGGATAATATCCGCCACAATAACTGGCACCTGTTGTGTCGCTATTTTTAATTTGTAAGTCTTATTCTTAATAAGCGGCTGCTTGCCCATCCAAAAGATATTGGCACGAAGTTTATTGCTGACATGTGGTAATTTGTCTGTGGTCTTGCAGAGAATTTCTCCAGGACGAATGTAGATTTCAGTATCATAGGTAAGACCGATGCTTTGCCCGGCAAAAGCTTCTGTGCGCAGTGGGCCGTTAAAATATTCCACTGATTTAATGCGATTTTTCTTACCCGACGGTAAAAAGACGATATTGTCCCCGATCTTAACGTTTCCAGTTTCCACACGGCCAGCCACGATGCGTCGTTCATCCCCCTCTTCAGTGAATTTATAAATATCCTGAACAGGCATACGAAATGGCTGTTGGTCCAAAGGGGCAGCCTTTTGGAAACTATCAAGCACATCCAGAACGCTGCCAGCTGAATACCATGGCATTTTGGGCGACCGAGAAATCATATTGTCCCCATGAAACGCAGCAATGGGGATAAAAGCCTTAGGCTTCAAATCAATCTCGTTTAAAAATTTTGTGTAATCAGTTTTGATTTGGTCGAATACCTTTTGGTCATAATCAACCAAATCCATTTTGTTAACACATACGGCAATGTTCTTGATCCCCAAAAAACGCATCATATAGCCATGACGCTTGGAGTTCTCTTTGATGCCTTCATGCGCATCAATGAGCAATAACGCTGCTTCAGCGCGAGCTGCGCCGGAAATCATATTTTTTAAGAATTCAATATGGCCAGGAGCGTCAATGATGATGTAATCACGTTTGGAGGATTTAAAAAATGAACGGGCGGTATCAATGGTGATGCCTTGGGCCTGCTCGTCCTTGAGTGCATCAAGCAAGAAGGCATATTCAAAAGGCTTGGCATTTCGCTTGCATTGGGCCTTGACGGCTTCAAGTTTGCCTTCAGGCAAGGAACCTGTATCAGCCAATAAGCGTCCAACCAACGTGCTTTTGCCGTGGTCAACATGGCCTACGATGACCACATTCATTTGCTCACGCTCAGAACTCATTACATATACCCTTCTTTACGCAAAGTCTCAAGGCCGCCGCCATCTTCCTTGTCTTGGGCACGGCCAGAACGTTCTGCAATGTTTTTAAATTTCCCATCTCGCAGTTCTTTGACAATATCTTCCACATTTTTGGCGGTTGAATCAACCGGTGTCGTGCAAGGATAACAGCCAAGGGAACGGTAACGCTTACCACTTCCTTGGTCAAAATAAAGATCAGTGATAGGAATATTTTCACGTTGGATATATTCCCAAATATTAAGCTCAGTCCAGTCTAATAAAGGATGAATGCGGATATGTGTGCCTGGGGCAAAATCAGTTTTAAACTGGTTCCATAATTCCGGCGGTTGGTCCCCTACGTCCCAGTCACTGTTCCGGTCCCTTGGTGAAAAATAACGTTCCTTGGAACGGGAGCCTTCTTCATCTGCACGGGCACCAACAATCACACCAATATAAGGCTCAGTATTGGTGTCCACTTCATATTTACCGGTTTTATGATTGAGCCTTAAGCGGGGCCAAGCTCCTGATAAGGTATTCTTTAAGGCATCAGTTTTAAGCGCCTTGCAACAGCTGATACGATCAAGCTTTCCTTCGGGAAAGGTACGTTTTTCAGCCAAAGCCTGGGTATTCTGGCCGACAATCATATTTAGATGAAATTTTAATGCTAATTCATCTCGGTATTTGATCATCGCAGGAATTTTATAACTGGTATCAATATGCACCAGAGGAAATGGCACATGGCCGAAAAAAGCCTTACGTGCAAGCCACAGCAATACCGTTGAGTCCTTGCCAATAGACCACAACATGACCAAGGACTTAAATTCGCGGTAAGCTTCTCTTAAAATATACACACTTTGTGCTTCTAGTGTGTCTAATTTATCTATGGTTTTATTCATTTTTTATTCTTCCATTTTGGATTATTATGCAATCCGCATTCTTTTTGCAGGGGCTCTTCCCACCACCAACGACCGGCCCGGATATCTTCACCGGGGCTTATGGCACGGGTACAGGGAGCACAGCCAATGGAGACAAATCCTTGGGCATGCAAGGGGCTTACATCCACATTATTATCTTTAATATATTGCCGCACTTGTTCTAAGGACCAATTATAAAGAGGATTAAATTTAATTTTTTTGTTGGCTTCATCCCATTCTACCGGATCAAGAGTGGCCCGAGTGACAGCTTGATCACGCCTTAGGCCAACCATCCAGGCTTCTTTGTCACTCAACGCTCGCTGTAAAGGCTCAACCTTGCGGATTTGACAGCATAGTTTACGATTTTCAACACTTTCATAGAAAAGATTAATACCCTTTGTTCGTACCATTTCTTCTACATGTTTGGTGTCTGGGTAATAAATTTTAAAATTAAGCTGATTATACTTTTTTTGATTTTTTGCCATCAAATCATAGGTTTCAACAAAGAGCCGTCCGGTATCCAAGGTAAAAATATCGATTCCAGGCGCTATTTGGGAGATCATGTCCGTAATGACCTGGTCTTCTTCACCTAGGCTGGTGGCAAAGGTAATTTTGGGTCCAAATTGTTCAAAGGCTAATTTAATAATACCTTTAGCATCAAGGCCAAGTGCTTGGGCGTTGAGTTTTTCAATATATTCTTTTTGCATAAACTAATATTTTATATCAAATTTTACGAAAAAGGTAGGGATTAATTGTACATCAAATGCAAGGCGCCGCTGAAGGAAAGGTTAGAGGTAAAACGAACGATATTAAAATTAAATCCTTTGATATCGTTTGAAAAGCCTGACATTGTGGTATCTCCAATAGTGCTGAAATGATGATCGAATTTTCGAATAAATTTTGGCTGGTAATTTAAATCAATACCACCATTTCCAGCATTGCTGCGTGCGATTGAAGCACTATCTGCAGCTGTTACAAGCCTATACATGCCTGATCCTGAATGTACTAAAAAGGCATCATATCTTGGTCTAAGCAAAGTTTCCTGCTCCTGCATATTCTGCTCAATTACTTGTGCCATGATTCGATAAGTTTTCTTTAAATCATCCAAGATCAGACTTCGGGGGTCTGTGATCCATCTCTCAGTTCTCAAAATTGTCTTTAATGCCTTTTCAAAATCATCATAGGACACGCCTCCTGCAATTGCGGCAGCTCCTTTCTCATAACTAGTTTGTAAGAATTCTTTAAATTGTGTAAATCTTTGATCCTGTAAATAAGGAACTTCAGAGCTATGAACATGAGGAAATTGTTGACGAATATCAGGCATATTAAGCCTTGATTCAGCAAGGGCTGAAATTAGCGCGTCAAGCTTTATGGGGTCATCTTCGTTCATCATAATAGCCATGGGCGCTAAAAAATCCCTTCCAAAATGTAAATTTAAATATTCCCTTAAACCCGCTGCTTTAATTCTTCGGCCCCATTCTTTGGCCAATTTTACACCATCTTTGCTCATAATAGTGATTTGACTTGATCCCACAAATTGATTCACTTCAAATTTATCTGTTTCTGGATGAAATTCATCTTGAATGCCAATTACTCTTGAATCACCATTACGATGGACGTTAGTATCTACATATTCAGTTTCTGAAGCGACCTCGGTATTAACCATGGTGGCAATTTGAGTGAAGTAAGCGTTACTACTTTGGATCATTGGTCCGTCAAAATCATTTTGGTCACCGATAACAACCGCCCCACCTTCAGACATATTTTTACCTGCAACCAAAGCTTTACGGATAGCCCGTTTGATACGGCTTAAATCATGTCTAGATTCGATACCATGAAGTATATACAAAGTACGGTCTGGAGAATCTGGATCAGGATCCAATACTTCTTGGGCCTCAAAAAATCCATCACCACTGGCTTTTGGTGAAGGAATAACTTCAACGAAATTTTCTGCTTTTATCGTCCTATCAGGACTATTAGATCCTTTGAGAGTATCTCTGACATAGGCCTCTACTTCTTTGATGTATTGATTTAAATCATGCATTGACTGATTATTTTCCTGTTGCAAAACAATAGCGATCTTATTAAATGTGGGAGCATTATTAGGATCGAGTTCCTCAATCACCTGTTGATCTTCTTCCATGATTGATATAGCTTTGATACGCTGTTCATTAGCAGTAAGCTCGCGGAAATTGGGGTCAACAGACTTTAAAGCTGCAATCTTGTCTTCTAGTTTCTTTTTTATTAAACCATTTGGATCAAGCTTGGTTCTTAATTCTGAGATAAATTGCTTATTATCAAGTTCTGTTTTTGCTTTCCATGCCCTGAAATAAAGTTGAAGATGAGTTGACCAATAAACAGCAATAGTGGCTACCATCTCCAACAAGATATAGGCTTCTACGGATGGACTGGCATTAAGTTTATGAAAACGCATCGCTATAAGCAATCCCGTTCCTACCATCATTGAGCCAACCGTAACGGTACGTGCCAAATAATTACGCCTCCTGGTGATTTCACTGGAGGCTGCTGACATAGGCGAAAGAATTCTTGCTCCAGTTGAAAGCACATCAACTAATCTTCTTTCAGATTCCTGTATGGTCCTATAAGGATATCGTCCTATAGGAGTTAATTTTGGCAAGAACTCTTCAAGCAAATAACGATTTTTTTCTGCATCAAATTCTTCTTTTTTGTTTTGGAATTCTAGAGCAGCCTTGTATGCAGATGAATCTTGGTCCATGCTCAACATGATTTCTAAAATTTTAGGACCAAAACCAGGTTCCCGCATAACATGATTCAGCCAATTGATAGGATCAGCATCTTGGGGAAATTCATAACCTGTATAATCAGCAACAGTTCGCACCAAATGGTATAAATCCTCTTCTGTTTTAAATTCTTTTGATTTAAATCTCCAGGAACCGTACAAACCCGGAATGATAGCTGAGCCCTTGGTCATTAAAGGGAGCCACCCATTTCGCAGTCCTTGAATAGCCCTATCACGAGGAGTATTATACATAAGCACTCCTCGAGAAAAACCATAACCACCAATCATTTCTTCTACAGAACGCCAGGCATTGGAATACCCGTTCACATAGTCTACTTGCCCTCGATCTTCCAACTCTTCAAGGCAATCATCAGTGACATATGACAATTCGTTTTCGAGTGTATCTATACCACTTAAATATCTCATGATATCTGTTTCGGCTATAAGTTTGTCTTTTAACAATTTTTCTAAATCTAAATCTTCGAAGTTCTTTTTAAGTTCGACTAAGGTTTGATGGGCAAAGACAATGAAATAATTAAAACTGTCCTGGTATAATTGATTTCTAGGTGGTTCTTGTTCAGCCTTAATCCATTCTGGACTAAAAGACATGCGACGCAAAATCCGTTCCAATAAAACCAAAATGTTGTTAGTTAAAACAAACTGTTGTTTTAGCTGATCTTTAAGACCAGGCCCCTCAGTTAAATCAATGGCTTGCAGGGCCTTTATATTCTCTCGCAATGCCAACAGCGTTTCATAAATAGGCTCATAGACCAAGGAACGATTAATGCCTATTGGTAACGAACTAATGATACGATTCACATCAATGGAGGGCAAAGCGACCATGGCTTTATTCTTTTCTTCTGGAGGTGGTTCAAATATTCTATTTTTCCGAGCGAAAAGACGAATATCTGCAATATTTGTACCATACTGCTTCCTTTCTCGACCCCAGTTATACCTCAGAGGTATTTTTTTGACCAGGAGAGATATCATAACAATTAAAAGCGCCCATGCATAAGGTGGAACAAATTTTATCATTTCTTCTGAAGAGTCGAGCAATGTATAACCTGGAATAAACTTACTATTCTTTTTGATCTCATTTTCAACAATAGAATCACTTAAGGCTAATAATTCTTCCAACTCTTTTTTACGTTCTGGGTCATGGGCTTTTGTAATCAGATCAGCTACATAGGCCCGCGCCCCTAATTGCTCGGGCGTATCGCTCCCATTATTGGCATCATCCATGTCACTGACATGTTTAAGAACTGGAGTTAGATCTAATTCCTCATTTGTAGCCGCGGCCTCGCCTGGATTTTGAATTAACCTAAATTCTCTTCTAGATTGAATATCAGCACCAGCTTGCAAAATTCCCCTTCGATTCAGCTCACCAGTAGAATTAGGTTCAGAAGGTAGTTTAGAATCCGGTATAACCCGCAAGCGAACATTATCAAGCCCCAGAATAGCAAGGCCTCTATTGTAAATATCTTGGGCCGCTTTATTGCTTTCGCTTAAATTCCCAGCGCTATAATTCGCAATCACATCATCCCTGATCGCCGGCATCCATGATTGTTGCCTGCTGGCTGCCACCAATGGATCATCCATCTTACCGGCGTCCTGTAATTTAACCAACTGTTCTAGAATCTCAAGCCGGCCTTTGGTTGTTGACCTTAGCGTATTCAATACATTGCCTTGCTGATCTCCTGCAACGGGTAAAATTTGACCCAATTCTTCAACAGTCAATGTATCATCAACTAACTGTGGACGGTCTGTTTCAGGGACAGAATTCAACACAAGGTTAGGGGCAGGTGTGAATGGTCCCCATAATGAAAACCCTAGCGAATCTGATGGATTATCAGCAATGTCATTAACTAATCTCCCTCTAGCTGTATCGACAAGTGGCTGATAAAGGGGCTCTAACGTATCTTTTTTTAAATCAGGCAATGAGAAAACCAGCCCTTTCTGTCTATTCATCAGTCGTTCAATAATATAATGGCTCTTGGCGAATGCATCACTATCAAATTCATTCTCCTTCTTTTCATAAACACCATAGGAAATAGACGTTTGGGTATTAAAATCTTCATCCATCAGTCGTTCCATGGCCCAGAGATCGATCTTTTTAGCAAAATCAGTATGCCCTTCATGATCAAAACCATTCCTGATTTGAGCTAATCTGCTATAGGAAAAATACCCACTACGGAAAAGATTATTTGTGCCAAGGGAATCCGGAGCATGGGCAAAATGCTGGATTAAAACCTGCTCAGCCTTTTGGGTGCTTAAACCAGAAAAAAGTGGTGTCGGGGTAAATTTCATATTGCCAATGCGCTCGGGGTATCGTCTTAAGGCAAACTCCAGGTATTGATCAGCGACCGCGATGAGTTGTTGTTTCCTAGCCTGTTCTTGAGGATTTTTTTCTGTCTTGAGAGCTTCTTCCATGTCAATAATGATTTGAATAGGCGCCTGGATCGCTTCATTAGGACGTTTAAGCAGGAAATTTAAACGTAATAAATTTCCAAGACTAGTAGGATTAGCTGAAGCCTCAATATTTGTGAGGATCTTTCCTTCTGTAAATTCTTGATCCAAAAGGAAATTATTCACGGATGAATCCAAAGAAACTAACGGCAACTCAATATCTTTCCCTCCGCCATACTTCATTTGCTGGGCCATTGCTTGTCGATTGGTGGCTATAAAGGTAAGTGTTTTATAAGCTTCTGATTGGGGATCGGTATTTTCTAAAGCCAGTCTCTGTAATTGAGCTGTTACATCCTGAGGACTATCTGAATCTTTCAAACCCAGAAAAACTTGATGAGCTAGCATGACCTCATCTACCCCTACTTGAGGATTGCCTGCCATAATGGCAGTTTTGTTAGCTTGAATATCATCAATCACAGACTTTTGCATGAAGGTGGCGCGTTTGAGCAATTGTTGATCCACTAATTGAGCCCATCGGTCTGGAGAAACAAGGGGCTGCCCATTTAAACCATGGGGCACCCTGACATGAGGAAGTTCAAGATCAGGGATGGTATCTAAAAGCAACGACAGGGCCCATTCTTGATGGGTATTTTCATAAAGACGAATCAAGGCGCGACTATAAACATACGCATTAGCTTGATTTTGAAAAGGATTAATATTGCTGAGATCCAAAGCTGTTAAAGTGCTTTGAATCGCCTCAACATTTTTTCTAATATCTGCCTTGGAAATAGCATTTTCAATGAGGGATGTTAGTTCAGGATCATTGCTTGGGCTGGTTTCCAGATAAATCCTCATGACCTGGTACAATCCGCCAGGCATTGCAAGTACCCGTTGAAGTTGAGCATCTCTTCCCGAAGATGTTTTAATTTTAAGTTGTTCAGCTGCTTGAACCACATTAGTGCTTTCAGCGGCATAGCCTAATTGACCATTCCATTGATTTAAATTGGCATAATAATTATTCGTCATGGCTTGATAAGGGTAGGTGTATGAAAATACCGGGGCACCATCAAAATGAATGGCCATGGAGGGATACCGTTTAGCAAGCCCTCTGGTTTGTGCTACCAATTTTAAAGCATAATTATGGGCTGCATTGTACAGTTTGGCATTTAACCGTGACTTCATGGTCCGCCAATTGGGTGAAGTCAGTAAAAATAAAAGATTCTGACGGGCCGTGGTGATAATTTTTTCTCGGTTGGCAATATCTTTACCCAAGACCAAATTTGAAAGTTTTTGAAGAGAACCCAGGCTAAAACTTTCTTGAATGTATTGAATGCTGACTTTCCTAACTAACAAATCAAAGATGAACTGCTGCAAATCAGGGGCACTTCCTAAAGCATTACAGAGTCTTGCCAAATATTCTGGGGATAACAGATCGCTCATTTCAATTTGGCTTTTAACCAAGGAACTCTCAGGATAGGTCGCTAAAATAGTTAAGGCAGCCATAATAGCGGTATTTGAACTAAGACCAGGATAAAGCTTTAAACCTTTGAAGTTCGAAGTTAGTAAATCTTGATTCTTGCTACTGTCTGCCCCCAAAATCTCATTAATTGAATTAAAAGCAACATCCATGACATCTGGATTCCCCCCAGAATTTGCCATCAGCGCCAAGAAGAATGGAACATCAGCTTGTTGGACCTTGGTCCTGATAATCTTGACAACCGGACTTGAAGTTATTCCATGAGTATTTAAGATAACTCCCAGATCTCGATCAACCATACCTGCTCCAATGGCACCTGAATGCATCTGGAAATTACCGATGGCTATCTCTTGATCATTAGGTGAACCACCCGCAATAGTTCTTTCATAATTCTTTTCGGCATATTGGTCTGTCTTCGATTGAATGGAACCAGGTTTTTTATCAGTTAAGGCCTGATAATTCGCGTTTGCCAAGTCCCAGTCGTCATCTGTTGAAATGTCGGATGTGTTAGATGGTGTCTGTAATTGAGCACTTATTGATTGGGGAACACCCATGATGAATGCAGCAAGCCCAATACCCGCAATTGATCTTAGAACGATCTTAGATAACTGAGCATGATCGATACCAGCATTATTAGTTGTTTTTTGAGGCACAGCAAGTGTGTACCCATCAGGTCCGAATCTTACTCCCAGCTTGTTTAATTCTCCATATGCCAATTTAATAACCACAATATCACCAAGAAAATCCTTCCATCTGGCATTGACAGCATCGACTTCACTCAGACTATCTTTAGGTAAATGTATCTGTGGAGTGGCCAAGGTATTGTCATAAGCATTAAGTGCTTTTTGATAGGCTATGTTATCCCTTGATAGCTGGTCTTGAGCAATTTGAATCACCTTAATATCAATGGTTGCCATCCTTGCCACATCATCAAGATCTTTCTGGGTTTGATCATCAGCAGCCCGTTTATCTATTTTCCTTAACTCTAATTTAGCTTTGCCAGAATTATTAATTAAAGGTAAATGCAAAAGAGCAGCCCAATTCAACTGATTTCCGCCTTCTTCGCTTGTTCTCATCAATGTACCAGATACTGGATCAAAGACCGAGTTTGAAGGATTGCCATTTGAAGGAGCAAGCCCAAGAACATTTAAAGTTGGATTATTTTGTAATTTTTGTTCACCAATTTTATAGTCCATTGCTCTTTCAGTAGACATATCCGCCAATAATTTGGGATTTTGAGTGATAGGGACACTTGACATCTTCCGGGAAAGAATTTCTTTAGCATCATCCCCCCAACCTTTTAATTCAAGGTAGTGAGAATTTTCATGTCTATACGGAGCTTGTCCATACCGGCTTTGAAGAGCACGGCGATTGGCTTCCATCACCTGCAAAGGGCTTGCGTCAGCAGGAAGACTGGAAGCTAAGCCTAATTTAGCTGGCAAGGTTGGGTCCAATAATATAAGATTTAAACGGAACAAGGCTTTTTGATCATCAGAGACCTTGGCCTTGGTAACTTTAAATTCAGGAACTGAGATACCACTATTTTCTATAGCTCTAACTAAATCCTGCGGCTTGTGTTGACGATTAAATTCATTCTGACGAAATTCCCATGAACGATTGTTTAATTCATAAAATTTATCCGTAATCCTGTAATATAGCTGCATATTTTTAAAATAAGACTCAAGGTAATTACCCAACATCAACGCCTGACGTTCCTGCTCATTAAAAAGATTGTTATCGGGCAAGGTGCCGTCAGCCATGATAGAGTTTAAAATGGAATCTTTTTCAGAGTCATCAATGGTTGGAATATTAGGCACCCAAGAATCAGGAAGTATTTGAAGAGATAGCGGAGCATCATAATGTTTAGGGTCCTGGCCTCTTGCTTCATTAAGAAGGGTCGTCAACTTGACGATATCAATTTTTACCTGCTTAATATTATTTTCATACTCAGCAACTTTATTGTTGATAGGATCTAATTGGGTTGAATCAATGGTATGGTTGGCAACATCAGCTTCCATCCCTGTCCGTACTTGCAGTAACTTTTGATAGCTTTTTTCCAATTTAGGTAATTGTTGTTGCAGTGACCATAATTGATACGAGGTACTCATTCCATCAAACTGCCTGTCTAAAACTGCAGCTTTATAGCTATACATGGTGCCTAATTTTAATTCACCACCCACCTTTATTTGCTGATGGGTAATTTGTTGGCCAAATACATTTAAACCAAATTGAGCTAGTAAAGTAGCAATCCCTGTTAATCCTGTTCCTTCCCAAAGTCTCGTCGAACCATTGGAGTTGCTTAAGGTAGGACCACCTTCATAGCTAAGCCCTCTGGAGGCATTATAGTTGTTAAGATCTAAGGAAAGGTCCATCGGATTGATTAATCCCATTTCACTACCCGTTTTTTGCCACGAAAGATAGGTATCAAAAGTATTAAGTTCATTTCCACCAATATCAGCACTGATATTAGCCTGTGTTAAAGGTGTTGCTACAGTAGGATAGAAATTAACAGGTTTTCCATCTAAAGCAGCTGTTTGAACGGGATTATAGTTTGATTGATTAGAATGGCTTGTCACTGCTACTGCTTGTTTGCCTGATTGATCCCCTTGGTCTGGTGGAGTTGGAGGAGGCGGTGTTCCAGCACTGCTAACATTATTTTCACCCGATAAAATTCTGTAAACTGATGATTGTTTATCAGGAGTAAGGTCTTTCAAAGGAAATACGCGCTCCTTTAAACCGGAATAAGATTTATAATCAGGATCATGATCAATCGTAACCTGGACTGAAACATAATTATGATAGGTCATCACATGACCATTAGGGTCAAGATTAAATGCAGAAACATAGCCTAAAACAGCTGATTTTTGTGGGGTAGCCACTACAACCGTATCATTAATACTTGTACCCTGCGGCAATAAAATCAATTTGCCAATATCACTAGTATCACTGGCTGTGCCTAAGACCACAGGACCATCTTTAACATATCTAAAAACTTCACTATTTTGAGGAAATCCTCTGGCCACCCCTCTTTGAGGTTGAGAATCAGTAATCAAACCGGTTGAATCCGCATAAATATAAGGATCAAGAATAAATTTATCCAAAAGGCTAATATCTGCAGTTAATTGAGTTTTTCTAGCATTCCAATCCGTTTCTTGTGTCTTCGTTCTATTAGTACCCCAAGCCGTGGGATTGGTATAACTAAATTTCGCATCAATTTTACCTAGTTCCTGGGCCTTCCAATATTTTTGTTGTTCAAAAAGCTTAATAGTATCTGGATCATATTTAGCCACCTGTGTGGCATGTGCTTGAATGTGATCACCAATATGAACAAGCGGGGTAAGATTACCTGCCAATGGAGTGGCAATAGGAAAATCTTGACGACTATCTTTTTGGACAACCACATCTGAAAATGGCATCCCTTTTACAAAATATTTAAGAACGCCTGAATCATCATTGGCCTTGCCCATAAAAAGTCTATACGCTACTGACTGACCAATTTTAAAACCTGGAGGCGCATCAGCAGATACTGTAATCCTGGTTTCTTTAAGATCTACAGTTGCTGATTGTTTCTCAATATGAGGATGTTGTACGATAATACCATGGGGGTATTGTTTAGTTAAAAAGACCAATGTTATATTTGGATTAATGGCACCTGGCGCGATATCCGTATTTTGAGAGTGGTAAAACATCCCTATAGGAACATCCATATCAGCAGTAAACTGATCTAATTGAATGGTTTTCCCCAAAGAACTGCCTGCAGGTATTGTACCGGTCGGAAAACTAAACCCATTTTGATTACCATGACTATCAACAAACATGATAGGCCCGCTAGGCTTGACGTCACTGACAGATTTTTTAGCTAAGGCATCAGCCAATTCTTGTTCTAATTTAGTCAAATCAGTCTGATCATTAAGCATTTGAATGGGACTCACAGAAGAGTCTAAACTATCTGAATCAATTTGAATTTTTGCTTTTTGAGCATCGATGGCTGTTTTAAGATTAACAATCTGTTGATCTACACCTTTGGGATCAAGATCAACCAAACTCACCACTGTATCTGTACCACTAAATTTAGACTTGGTTTGAGGATTGCTTACTGTACCGCCCGTTTGAACTTTAAAATCACCAAATTTAGGCTGAATGGTTGTATTTCCAGAACCTTCGATGAAACCATGAGGAAAAGCCGAAACCACAGCCCCTTCATTTTGCTTAGGAGTAACCTGAACCGCTGGCGCAGATTCTGTCTTGGTTTGAGTTTGATGGTCAGCTGAAGTTGAAACATTTGGTCCAGATGCTCCTGTAGGTGTTTCTGGTGAAGTTTCTGTAGGAGCCACTGATGGAGCTGGTGGAGTTGCTGATGAACTTACTGGCGTTGAGGCTGTTTTTTTATCTTCTGTTGGTGGAGTGGCAGGTGTGCTTGAAGATGCTGATTGTTGACTTTGAAGATCTTTGTCTTCTTTGATTGAATTAGGATCTTGCATTAATTCTGGCGGTACATCCGATGAATATGTGTTTGCTTCTGTGGTAGCAGTATTAGCAGACGTGGAATTCGCATCCTCTGGGGCACTTAAAACAATGCCTGCACCCGCGAGCTTAGTCTCTTGTGTAGCAGTAGCAACCTTTACTGGAGTCTTGTCTACTGGAGTTGGATTATTTTTATCAAGCTGAACATCTGTTCTTTCTACCGTTAAAGGTCCAGTAATCTGAATAGGTGCTTCCATATAACCATCTGGAGCAGGCAATGTTTCTCCATGATAATGATCCCCTGAATCATTCCAAGCCAGTTCTCTATTTAAATGGCCTTTCGTCTCTGGTGGGGCATTGAAATGATTATTATCATCATCCATAGCAACTAAATCTTGATTAGCATTCTTATCTGTAGAAACCTTATTATCAAATTGAACAGTCGATTGAGGTGTCGCTGGTGTTGCATTTGCATTGGCAACGGTGGCGATAGGGATTGCAGCAGGAGCTGCGTGAGTAACTGTGGAGTACGGAAGATCAGGCGCTTTAGAATTGCTCGGAACTCCTCGGAAGACTAACATGATAAAAGCGCCTAGTGTTACCAAACCAATATTTCTTATTGTCGGAGAAACTTGAGCTGAATCTGGGATTAAATTAACCCTGGCAACTGCCATGGCTCCATCAGCAATTGAGGTTGTACCTAACTTTTCTTCGACAGCTTGGACATTAGGCACTCTTAAACTCATAACATGCAGATCACCCCAAAAAACACCCCCGGAGAAATACTTACGCGGTACAACCTGCTGAGTAATGGGGTCAACGTCATCACGGATATAGTTATACGCTCCGACTTTATAAAAATGCAAATACTGCTGATAAATCTTCTCTTTGGATGATTCATCAATATCATTAACCCCGCCGATTTTTCTTTTATCAACATAGATGGTTGAAAGAATGCTTCTTCTTAAAGCCTGTTTATACCAAGCAGCCAAAATCATGGAATGAAATATTTGACGCACGGGTGCAAAATGTTTACCTTCATTGACTTCTTTTTCAATTTGAGGAAGGATGATTTCACGGGTGACCATGGCTGTAAATTGGTGAAGATTATTCACATCATGATTGTTGGGAGTTGTGTGCTTTTTTAAGGCCAGATAATCTTCTTCAAGCATTACCTTCAAATGTGTTTCGGCAATCAAAGCGCTGTTACCCATATCATAGACAACAGCTTTATCAGGAACAATCCAAACCTTGTTATAGGTCTCGACCGGTAGATTTGTAGTTCCAAATTTTTCATAGGCACGTTGATAGACTGCTTTCCAAAATTTCTGACCCAAAGCAGTTTCAGGGTAGGTCAATGAAGAAGCTAGCTGTTTGAGGAGTTTATCCTGCAACAAAAGTGTATTTCCAGCATCAGTCAAAGCTAGTTCATTTGGAATAATCCTATCTTTTTCATAAGGTGATAAATTAACCCAAAGGTCTTGCTGAGGCACTGTCAAACAGGTGAGGAAATATTTTACTAAAAGCCCAGTGTCTTTCTGGCTGATGCTTTGATTGTTACCTGAACCAACTAAAAAATCAAATTGAAAAGGTTTGGAAGGATAAACACGAATACCACGTAAAACAGGCAGAGAATACGGTATAGAAAGGTCAATGAGATAATTAGGTGCCGGCAGAAAAGGTGTGCCCTGTGCCTGCACCTGCTCCATGTTATTTTCGATCAGAAGAAAGATCAAAAAGGCACAAATGACACGGAAAAAATAAGATTTTTTCTTTAACATAGACATACGTGGACTCACTTTGAAGTATAGTCCAAGTATATCCGGCGTATGTTAAGGATGTGTTAAGAAATGGTTAAATTCAATATCTATATAAATATATTAAGAACGATACTCTGCAAATAAATCCGTAGATAGATATCTCTCTCCAGTTGAAGGGATTATGGCAACAATCAATTTGCCCTTATTTTCAGGCCTAGCAGCCACTTTTAAAGCTGCTGCCACATTAGCACCAGAAGAGATCCCGCAGAGAATACCTTCTTCACGGATCAAACGCTTGGCCATAGCAAAAGCCTCCTCATTAGTCACTTGAACAATTTCATCGAGCAATTTTGTATCAACAATGCTGGGAATAAAACCAGCCGCTAAGCCTTGGATTTTATGAGGTCCCGGCTGCCCACCGGACAAGACAGCAGAAGTAGTTGGTTCAACCGCAATGGCTTTAAATGAAGGTTTGCGTGGTTTGATGACTTGGGCAACACCGGTGATGGTCCCACCTGTTCCAACTCCAGCCACTAAAAAATCCACCTTACCATCTGTATCACGCCAGATTTCTTCAGCAGTAGTCAAACGGTGAATTTCAACATTAGCTTGATTATCAAACTGTTGAGGCATGAAATATTTATTGGGGTCAGAATCATGGATTTCTTTGGCTTTCTTGATAGCTCCCTTCATGCCTTCAGCGCCTGGGGTTAAAATTAATTCAGCGCCCAAAGCTTTAAGCAAGGCACGGCGTTCCAAGCTCATGGTTTCAGGCATGGTTAAAACTAATTTATAACCTTTAACAGCCGCAACAAAAGCCAAGGCAATACCTGTATTTCCTGAAGTTGGCTCAACAATCACCGTATCCGCTTTAATTTTACCTGCTTTTTCTGCTGCACGGATCATATTAAAACCAATACGGTCTTTCACCGAATGCAGGGGATTAAAAAATTCGAGCTTCGCCACCACGGTCGCCTGACTGTCCTTGGTGACCTTGTTTAAACGCACCAACGGTGTGTTGCCAATTAACTCTGTGATGTCGTTTGCTATTTTTGCCATTTGTACAATCTCCTTATTTTAAATACCTGCTCCATCCATTAAAATTTCAGTGACATCATGGATCGTTTTTTGTTCATTTTCGCCATCAGCAATGATCTGAATCCTTGACTTTTCACCCGCCTCTAAAAGCAGTAATTCTAATATTGAAGAAGCATCTGCTTTTTGACCATCTTTTAGAAAAATGACTTGGGTTTTAGAGTCTTTATTTGCTTCAACAATTTTGGCTGCAACCCGCAGATGTAATCCATGTGGTGTTTTGATTTCGATTTCTTTGGTGATCATATGTATGCCCCCTTGATAAATTAAATTTCATATTCACAAAATGTAATATCCTTGGGACATACAAAAACATCCTCACCTTTAACCAACTGTAATTGAACAAAGAGCTGTTGAGGAATTTCAACCTGCAAAGGATTTCCAGATTCTGAAAGCAAATCTATTTTCACCGATGACCCTGCAGGATTAAGGTATTTAATATTGGCTTTAATAGCATTATCCCCTTGGGGTTTGCGTGCAATATCAAACTGATGGGGACGAATATATAAATTAGCCAATTTTCCATCGACCATTCGGCTTTTAAATATATTAACATTACCTAAGAAATTAAGCACAAATACACTGGCCGGTTTATGGTAAACCTCCTGTGGTGTACCTACTTGCTCAACCTTGCCCTTATTCATCACTACAATGCGATCAGCCACTTCAAGAGCTTCTTCCTGATCATGGGTCACAAACAAAGACGTAATGTGCAAATCATCATGAAAGCGTCTCAGCCATTGGCGCAATTCTTTCCGCACCTGGGCATCCAGAGAACCAAAGGGTTCATCAAGCAATAGAACCTTAGGCTCAATGGCCAATGCCCGGGCCAAGGCAATGCGCTGGCGCTGGCCGCCAGAGAGCTGTGAGGGATAACGGCTTCCCACCCAATCAAGTTGGATTAAATGAAGAAGTTCATTAACTTTAGCCTTAATTTTATCCTCAGAAGGCCTAATATGCTTCGGTTTGACCCTCAAGCCAAAGGCAATATTGTCAAAAACAGTCATATGTCGGAAAAGTGCATAATGCTGAAAGACAAACCCCACCTGACGGTCCTTGATCTTTTTATCTCGGGCATCCTCACCATAGAATAAAATCTCACCTGAATCGGCAGTTTCGAGGCCCGCAATAATACGTAACAGCGTTGTTTTACCGGAGCCTGAAGGGCCTAAAAGTGCGATCAACTCTCCTGTTTCAACGCTTAGACTAACGCCATCAAGGGCTTTAAAAGAACCAAAGGTTTTAACGATATTGCTGACTTCAATACTCATGTTAATGTGCCTTATTTTTATGGACTGCTTCTAATTCAGCCTGATAACGAAATTCTACCAAGGATTTGATCACAAGGGTAAACAAAGCTAAGAATGCCAGTAATGAAGCAGCTGCAAAGGCAGCTGTAAAATCATAATCATTATAAAGAATTTCAATTTGTAAAGGCAAGGTATTGGTAAAACCACGAATATGCCCTGAAACAACTGATACGGCCCCAAATTCACCCATGGCCCGGGCATTGCATAAAATCACCCCATAAAGTAAACCCCATTTAATATTGGGAAGTGTCACATACCAAAACGTTTTCCATCCACTCGCTCCAAGGGTAATGGCTGCTTCTTCTTCATCGCTGCCTTGCGCCTTCATCACAGGGATTAATTCACGGGCCACCATAGGGAAGGTGACAAAAATAGTGGCAATAATAATGGCTGTAGGTGCGAAAATGATCCTTATGTCATGCGCACGTAACCAATGACCAAAAACTCCCTGTAGGCCAAAGAGTAGCACAAAAATAAATCCGGAAATAACCGGTGATATGGATAAGGGAACATCAATCAGGGTCAATAATAAATTCTTTCCGTGAAAATCAAACTTAGCAATGGCCCATGAAGCCGCAATGCCAAAAATAAGATTTAGCGGTACTGCAATCAAAGCAGTTATAAGAGTCAATTTAATAGCAGCGATGGTGTCAGGGTCACCTAAAGATTGAAAATAAAAGGCAATACCTTTTTCCAAGGCCGTTGAAAAAACAATAAAAAGGGGCATGAAAATAAAAAGCCCCAGATAGAACAAGGCAATGCCAATCAATAACCAACGGACCAATGGGGATTCTGTGCGTGAGTTGGACATCAGCTTAATCCCACTTTTTTGGAAGCCCACCATTGGGCCCAATTTGTCAAAGCCAACAGTATAAAGGATACAATCAGCATCACCAAGGCAATGGAAGTGGCCCCTGTATAATCAAATTCTTCTAGCTTGGTGATGATCAATAACGGAGCAATTTCAGTCTTCCCGGGCATATTCCCTGCGATAAAGACAACTGAACCGTATTCGCCAATGGTACGTGCAAAAGCCAAACTAAAACCAGTTACTAAAGAAGGTAATACGGTGGGAAAAATCACCCGTCTAAATATCTCAAAACGTCCAGCCCCAAGGCTTGAAGCTGCTTCTTCAATTTCTGGATCGATTTCTTGAAGCACAGGCTCAACCGTGCGTACAATAAATGGTAGGCCAATGAACATTAAGGCCAAAACCACACCCAATGAATTGTAAGCAGCCTTAATACCTATCTGGGATAAGGCATGGCCAATGATCCCATTAGGCGCATAAAGTGTAGTCAGGGCAATACCTGCCACAGCTGTCGGAAGAGCAAATGGAAAATCAATCAGCGCATCTACGATTTTTTTACCTGGAAAACGATAACGGGCCAAGACCCAGGCAATAAGAAAGCCAAAGAATATATTAATAACGGAAGCTATAAAAGCCGCCCCGAAACTCAAGCGATAGGCCGCTAGAGTTCTGGGGGCGGTTACTACATTCCAAAAATCACTAAAACTAATTGTCGAGGTTTTAATAAACAGCATAGACAACGGGATTAACACAATCAGGCTTAGGTAAAGCACCGTATAGCCCAATGCTAAATGAAATCCCGGCAAATTCGATTTTTGTTTAAGTAGCATATTTTAAAACCTTGTCAACCCCCGGGGTTGACAAGGTCATATTATTTAACACTGTAGATTTGGTCAAAGGTGCCGCCATCGGCAAAATGTTTCTTTTGGGCCACCTGCCATCCGCCAAGCGTGTCAATGGTAAATAAATTGACTGGTTTAAACTGATTGCTATATTTTTGCGCAATGGCTGGATTACGTGGCCGATAATAATTTCTGGCAATGATCTCTTGGCCTTCATCACTATAAAGGTATTTCAGATATTCCTCTGCCACCGCGGTTGTACCATGGCGATCAGTATTAGATTGCACCACAGCCACAGGCGGCTCAGCTAGAATGCTCAATGAAGGAATGACAATTTCAAATTTATCAGGGCCCAATTCATTCACAGCCAAATAGGCCTCATTCTCCCATGAGATCAAAACATCACCAATCCCTCGTTCTACAAAGGTGGTGGTTGATCCGCGAGAACCAGAATCAAGTACAGACACATTTTTATAGATGGCACCCACAAAATCCTTGATCTTGGATTCATCGCCATTAAATTTTTTAGCAGCATAGCCCCAGGCAGCCAAATAATTCCAACGAGCGCCACCCGAAGTCTTGGGATTAGGAGTAATAACCGAAATGCCTGGCTTGGCCAGATCATCCCAATCCTTAATATCTTTGGGATTGCCTTTGCGCACCAGAAACACAATAGTTGAAGTATAAGGCGTGCTATTATTGGGAAGAAGACTTTGCCAATTTTGTGGCAATAGCCCTGACTTTTCGGCAATGGAATCAATATCATAAGCAAGACCTAAGGTCACCACATCAGCATCCAAACCATCGATGACTGCCCTGGCCTGCTTGCCGCTGCCGCCATGAGATTGATTGATGGTGACATCATCACCCGTTTTATCCTTCCAATATTTAGCAAAGGCTTTGTTATAATCTTGATACAACTCTCGGGTCGGATCATAGGAAACATTAAGCAAAGATATTTGCTTGGCCCATGCATTTGACATTGTGAGTGCGATTGAAATAATTGCAGCTATGTAAAATTTGATTTTCATTTATCCTTCTTTCTATAGAACTTATATTCTAATCAAATAGAATTTTTTTTCAATTATCCCTTTTTATTTATCCGATACTCAATTGAAGCATGGTCAAGAACAGATTTTCTGTCTTACGATTTCCCCCATTCACACCTGCTGCAGCGCCATCATCAAATTTGGTCTGTTCATAATCAAACACCAGCTTGGCATTGCTGTTTAAATACCAATTAAGTCCTGTTGACCATGCACGGGCTTCTGATGCTGAAGTACTTTCTGAAGCAAACCCTTCGGAGAATATCGAATCATCTAATTTCAATTCCCCATAACGCCCTACTACTTCAAAAGCGCCCCACGTTCCCTTTCCAGGATTAAAATTGTTCTTTGGAGTTACGCCATTATAGGAAGCATTCTCACCTGTTAACACATAGCTGGCCTCTACGTTAAAGGCATGATTATCCGGCTTATCACGGTATATATGGCTATTGGCTGTGTACTCCAATGATTCATAATCATTGATCTTTTCACCTAGTATCCCAAGTGATTTGTAATAGTAAAATGCCTGGGGTTCGGTCCTCAATTGTGGACCATCATTGGCGACACCACTATTATAACTAAAGAATGGCGCTTGTCCGGTTGTTACATAGCTGGCTGGAATATCAGAGCCTTTTTCCTTACCGTAACTGACTGCATAACCTACTCCAAGTCCTTGTAAGGGCTTGATGGATGTATCCTTAAAGGGTGTTGCAAAAATACGTCCAACTCCTGTGGCATTGCCATTTTCATACCCAGCTGTACTGCTGCCACCATATGGATTTTCATGATCTGCAGCTCCATTAAAGATACCTGCGGCATAGCTGATCCAATCAAAATAAAGATTTCCACCTGCCTGCACACCAATATCACGTTGCGGGGTCAGGTTACCTGTTAAGCCTAACTCCACAAAATCAGTAACACGGGTATCTTGAAGATTTTCTAGATCAAAGGGTGTTTTAAACTTACCAGCCTTGATTGTAAAATCAGGGAAGTATTTCCAGTCAATCCAGGCATCTTGCAGGGCTGGTGAATAAGCGCTTGGGGACGTACTGGTGATTGAACTAAGGGCGTTATTATAGCCAAGCTCTGGCTGTAAATAGTAATCAAAATCATGCGCCACTGTTCCTTGAATAATAAGCCGGACACGGCGCGCTAAAAACGCATCATCCTCACCATAACTGGTGTTTGATCCGTGATCACTTTGAAGATCTTCCTTATCTGAAGACCCGAAATCACGGGCCAAAAACTGCGTATAACCGCCAATCTTTAAACTAAAATCACCATCAGCTGATTTGAATGCAAAACCATCTTTTGAATTAGCTGTGACATAGGCTGGGGCTGAAGCTATAACACCTGGAGCCTGTGCGGCTTGTTGTGCATTTTGGGCTTCTTGCTGCTTTTGATCTTGCAGCTGCTGTTTTAGATCAGCGACTTGAGATTCTAAATTATCCAAACGTTGTTCTAAATCAGAGGTGCTGCTTGTTTGATCCGCCCATCCATTTTGCGATGCTAGAATACCTGCAATGGCAAAGCTAATTATCGTTATTTTAAATCCCCTTTTCATGACTTCCTTTCATTCCATAATATCTATGGATTTAGTAGATTAATGAATTAAAAAAATTTAGATCACATAATTCAAGACGTTTTGACCACTACAAGCCCGTTCAATAACATCAGCAATGGTGGTTTTATCTAGAATGTTTGACATCGCATCTCGAACCTCCTTTATAATCATCTTAATTTCATTTGTTTCTTCAGTTTCATCTTCTATACTAAAATCCGAAAATGGGCCTTCCAGAGTACGTATAATTGAGCCTACACTAATATCTTGGGGGCTTTTGGCCAGTACATATCCTCCACCCTTGCCTTTCTTGCTATTCAAAATCCCACCTTTGCGCAATTCAAGCAAAATGGCTTCTAGAAATTTCTTTGGTATTTTACCCTCTCGAGCCAAGTTAGTAATAAGCACTGGACCGTCCTGATGCTTGGCCAGCAAAATCACTGCCTCTAAACCGTATAATGTTTTTTTGGAAATCATAGCCTGTTAATCAGAATATTAAATCTATGGAGATTATAGGTTATAATCGATGCTTGTCAAATAATTTTTCTATAATTTTTGCACTGCCTGATGGCATAGGGTATTTGGAAAAATCTTTGGGAAGCACCCAGCGACGATCTTTATTGAGTTTTGGATGCTCTTTTAAGGTAGACAAAAAGACCGATAAATTCACTTTAAATTGTGTATAAAAATGCTTAACATCAAATAAATATTCACTCTTTTCTAATTCAACATCCAATTCCTCTTTTAATTCTCGCCCCAAAGCTTCCTGTTTGGCCTCTCCTTTTTCGATCTTCCCACCTGGAAATTCCCATAGATCTGCCATAAGGCCATTGGACGATCTTTTTTGTAAAAAGAAACGGTTGTCTTTTTTGATGATCGCAATAACAGCATGAATCTCTTTGATAATTTTTTTCTTTGGCTGTGGTATCATTTCTTGTTTACCTTGGCGCAAGCCCAAACAATACTTTTTAACAGGACAATCAATACAAAGCGGCTCCTGGGTTCGACAAACTAAAGCGCCTAATTCCATTAAGGCTTGATTAAAGTCACCGACATTCTTTTGGGGTAGAACTTCAAGTAAGAATTCATTAATCTTAGCATCTTGTTTAGTGTCCGCAAACCCAGACAAACTCAAAAGACGCATCACCACCCTTCTAACATTGGCATCAATAATGGTTAAAGGGATATCATAAGCAATACTTAAAACAGAACCAGTTGTGTAGGGGCCAAACCCAGGCAGAGAACGGATAACTAGCGGATCACGTGGTAACACGCCATGATGTTCACTAATAATAGAGAAAGCCGCCTTATGTAAGTTCCGGGCCCTATTATAATACCCTAAACCCTGCCATTGCTTTAACACTACCTGTAAAGGCGCTTTGGCCAAATGATGAATGGTTGGAAAGGATTCGAGCCATCGATCATAAAAATTAATCACCGTATTGACCGTGGTTTGCTGAAGCATGATTTCAGAGATCCAGATTTTGTATGGATCCTTGGTACGACGCCAAGGCAAATCACGTTTATGTAAATGGTACCATCGGGTGAGATCAGAAGAGAAGATTCCGGCTTTCGCCGGAATGACATTTTTTTTATTCATACTAGGTTTCATTAATTAAATCAACAAAGAGGTCTGGTATTTGGGCATGCTGACCAATAGGCCGTGTGATAGAAAATTTAACTTGAGGATATCTTTTTTGAGCTTCTTTTACAATCGATGGAATATCTTCGTTCACATGGCGACCAGAATTAAGAAAATTTAAAGTAATGATAACCTCACTGGCACCATTAGAAACACATTGATCGATACCTTCAGGAATACTTGGGAGTTCGATTTCAAGAAAGGCATATTCAACCAAGGACTTCGGCATACGTTCACGCATAAGCCTAACAAGAGAAACTATCTCCTCTTTTGTTCTAGGAGAACGGCTTCCATGGCTGATAATAAGAATAGCTTTCATTCAAAAATAATCTTCAAAGGATTCATAGAACGTTTAACAAAAATCTTAGCTCCAAAAGAAAATGGCAGGCAAATATGTGAACCATCTACAAAAACTACACCTTCCCGCATCAATGAGGTCATTGTGACCTTCCCAGTAGATTTCAGAACATCACCTTTAAGTTTATAATGCATATTTCGTCCACGATAAAGCTCTCTTGGCCTATACTGAAAACTCTTTTCTTCTTGCTCTAAAACCTTACCACCAGCTGAATGTATCCCGCCAGAAGAACCCGCAGCGGTTGCAATCCATACCCCTGAAGAACGCTGCTCTTCCCTCACCCGTCCAATGCTTAAATAATAACGGCTCATGGCCGCAGGGTTTTGATGACAAATAAGAATATCGTTGAGCACATTCATGGATTGAGTCCCATCGCTAAATTCGAGACTCAGGCGGTTGAAATGCCTTACTTTAGCCCGACCTGTAATGACAGAACTAAGCATATCTTCAAAATTCTTCGAATTACCTGAACAAAATCTCCCCACACTCCAGGTAGGATCGGAATTAACCCCCCAGACAATCGTATCCTTGACCTGGCGGGCTGCTTCTAGAAAAGTGCCATCTCCCCCCACTGTAATGATCAGATCATAACGACTAAAATCAACAGAAGACCCCCGACAAGCCTTAGTAAATTTCAATTTACGGCTTTTTAAAACAGCCTCCACATAAGAGAGGCTCCAAAAATGATTAGAATGGGTCCTTCTAAAACGTTTGATCTCTTCAGAATTAAGCAAACCCTCGAGTTGGGCCAGACGCCGCCTGTCACTTAAGAAATAACCGGCATAGGTGCTATTTTTATATAATAAAAGAATATTCATAACTTTGTTAACACTAGGTGTTGCCGAAGGCATCACCCGGTGTTGAGAAGGTCTTAATAAATTTTACCTTTGATTCTATCTCTTTAAAAGACGAAAACACAGCATCTGCGTGAGTTAAAAACGAAGCTGGCAAGGATGTGGCTAAAGCTAAACAGCGAAGACCTGCCGCCTTAGCAGAACGGACCCCAAAAGGAGCATTCTCAAAAACAATAGCTTGTTTAGGATGAACATTTAATTTGGCAATGGCCTTCAGATACGGCTCTGGATGAGGCTTGCCATTCTGGACATCAGAACCACAAACAGTCGCATGAAAACTATTCCAGAGATCTTCAGGTAAAAGCCTTTGAGCTTCATGCCGGGAAGTCCCAGTCACCAAAGCCAATTTAAAACCATGATTCAAGGATTTTTTGATAAATGACCTACTGCCAGGGATAAAACGGCGCTTGAAAATCTGTTTAAATAACTCTTCCTTTTCTAAGAGCATTTGTCGGGCGAGCTTTTCTGTAAACAATATTTCCTTCTCCAAAAATAATTCACGCACACTATCAATTCCCTTTTGACCTTCACGCTTATAGATATCGTGATGAGTGGCCGCAACACCTTGGGTAGCAAACACTGCTTTCCAGGCCCGGAAATGATAAGGCATAGTATCTGTAATAACACCATCCATATCAAAAATAAGGGTTGAGATTTTAAACTCTAACGGAGAACGGGACATGGGTAAATCAATGTGAGTTGGTCGTAGACTGCTGTGCTGCTTCAGCCTTGGTTTGGGAATTTAACTGATCTATTTCTTGTTGTTGTTTTTTGATCTGAGCATAAAATTCGCGTTGACGTTCTTTTTCTTCCCGCGCTTCAGCCAATTCTTTTAAATGTTCAGCCCTTAATTTTAGATTCTTTTCCTTAGCTTCTTGCTTTTCTTCAAGCAATTGTTCCTTTTCTTCCTGGGCCTCTTGTTTGGCTTGGGCTTGGGCCTTTTTGGCATCTAGATCTACACTATTTTCATAATCCATGAGAAATTGCTTACGGTCAGTATAATAGGATTTACTCCAGTCTTGATTAAATTGTTTTTGAAAAGCGAATTTTAGATAAAATGGAGCCTGAGTCAAATCTTTACCATAAACAGATTGAAGGCGAGCTTCGCTCCAGGTATCAGCAGCAAAGGCCCAAGTGGTTGATATTAAAAAAAAGCATAACAAATATTTAACCATACAATTTTTCCACAACGTATAGACTCATTTCAATTATATCATATTAAATTTGGCAGGGCAGGAAAATACGAAAAGTCGAACCAGCAGCATGAGGGCTTTCAACCTCTATCTTACCTTGATGAGCAACCACAATTTGGCGGACAATAGAAAGACCTAAACCCGTACCTCCAGCCGTATCACGGCTACGTGCCTTGTCAACCCGGTAGAAACGCTCAAAAACCCGTGAGAGATGCTCCGCAGGGATCCCCACCCCATTATCCCTGACTTCAACGCGCACAAAAGGCTTTTCCAAGGCGGCTGAAATACTTATCTTCCCTGCCTGGGGTGTAAATTTAACGGCATTATCCAATAAATTCATGAATACCTGTTCCATGCGCTGACGATCAACCAATACAAAGGGCAAATCTTCTGGGATACGGATTGTTAATTGATGCCCCTTATCTTCAATCATTTGTTTTTGTAAAGAAACCACTGATTGAATAATTTTCCCCAAAGGTTCAGCCATGAATTTCATCTTTACTTCTTTTGATTCAATAGAAGATAAAATAAGCAAATCATTGACTAAATTTTCCAAACGTTCAGTTTGCTTTTCCATGATATTTAGAAAATGCACGGCAGCTTCTGGGTCATCTGTAATTGAAACTTTAAGTGTTTCTACAAAACCCTTAATCGCAGTCAAAGGCGTTTTTAATTCATGCGATACATTGGCCACAAATTCAGCCCGTATCTTTTCAAGCTTTTTCAATTCAGAAATGTCATGAAACACAGCAATTAAACTTAAAAGCTTGTCCTCACGACCCATGACTGGTGAAATTTGCAAACTGAAGAATGATTCTTGAGGCCCAATGATGTTGATTTCTTTCTTGACCGCCTGCTTGAAAGCCAAGGCTTCCTTGATGGAATCACTAATATCCTGGTTCCAAATCACTTCCCAATACAATTTTCCTTGAGTTTCCCGTGAACGCAATTCCAGCAATTGGCAAAAGTTGGGACTAGCGTGTTCAATGCGACCCTTGGCGTTAATAACAATCACCGCCTCCACCATGCTTGAGAGAATGGTTTCAAAATTCTCACGCTCAAGCATGGAAGTGCTTAATTGTTTTAAAAAATCATCCTTGGTGGATTCGTAACTTTTACGGACGTCTATTATTTTACGGGTATAGTAATGGCGAGTTAATATCCAAACTAGAAGAGTTGTAAGGAGCGTTGCTAACAACAAAAACAGCATTATTCAATATCCTTAAAGCGGTAACCCACTCCCCTGACTGTTTCAACATAATGGTCGGCAACCCCAAGTTTCTTTCGCAAACCACGCACATGCACATCAACCGCGCGATCTATGATAAACTTCCCCTCTTTCCAAACATTGTCTAAGATCTGTTCCCGTGACCAGACTCGTCCAGGTGAACGGGAAAGGAACTCAACAATATCAAACTCAATAGAAGTAAGTTTCACTTCGCGGCCTTTATAAGAAATTTTGTGTTTTAGAAGATCGATACTAAAATCACCAAAATTACGAATATCTTCAGATCCTGTTGCAGGCTGTAAATCACTAAAACGACGAGTAATGGCCTTGATCCTTGCTACTAAGACTTTGGGGCTAAAAGGCTTTGGGATATAATCATCAGCCCCCATTTGCAAACCCACCACTACATCTGCTTCTTCACTTTTAGCGGTCAGCATGACAATAGGGATTTGCTTAGTCTTAGCATCGCTTTTTATTGTACGACAAATTTCAATTCCGTCAACCTCTGGAAGCATAAGGTCCAGAATAATCAGATCTGGCTTACGTTTATTGATAAAATCAACCGCCTGAGCACCATCATAAAGGCAGGCAATTTCATACCCCTCACGTTCCAAATTATAGGTAATAAGCTCGCTAATCGCACGATCGTCTTCAATAACTAATATTTTTCTCTTAGGCAAAATCTATGCTCCTTTCACAAACAGACATAATTTTAGAGCACAATCTTATAGAATACATGTTATGGAGAGATAAATTAATAATGAAGTTTTGGTTAAGAAGCATTTTTCTTTAATATCTTTTTTAATTTAGGCCAAAATTCTTCAGCCGTAATGAACCCTGGACAACAGGCGCTTTGGCAGCAGCAAGGGTGCTCATCATAGGTGTCTAAATCATAACTGTAATTGTATGTAATTTCCTCACCTTGCCGAATATCTCGTAAAGCAATGACCCAAATATGACCCCTAATAATATCAACCTCACAATTGGGCTTGCAGGAATGATTGATGTATTTGGCAGTATTATACTCAACATGTCCGTCAATATCATATTTTTTATTTAGCACGAAAATATAAACAGCACCTGACTGGTGATGCTTCTTTGCATAATCAATCAAGATTGGCCCGCGGCGATCAGCCTCAGCCTTGGTGATCTTTTCTCCCACATATTCGATAATACGAGTTCCTTTAGGGACCATTGTTTTAGCAAATATTCCCCAACCATGAATGGATGATTTTTTCTTGTGAATGTATTTATTGAGCGGCATATTGATTTACGACCTTTAATAATTTTTCAATTTCTGAAACTTTGTTATATAGATGTGGCGAAACCCTAAGTTTTTCTTTCCATAATGCCAAATGGATGCCTTGGGACTTTAATACTTCATTAAGCTTAGCATTTTTTGAAGGCTCTTTGCAGGAGAACACTACAATATTTGTCCTCTCCTTCTTTTCCCGAGGAGAGATCAGATCATATTTTTTTGTATCCAAGCCATCAATCATTTGATCAACAAGAACTGAATTATGAAGATTGATGTTTTGTAGACCCACGGATATCAAATATTCAATGGAAGCGTTCCAGGGAACATAATTAAAGAAATTGGCGGTACCAAAGATATCATAGCGACGGGCCGTATGAACATCTTGAAGTTTAATCTCCCCCTCATGGCTTAAAGATTTTTCATCCATCAAGCTGATCCAATAGTTTTGCGGATAATTTATTTGCTCGCGTAATTTCTTTTTTATCCAACAAAAGCCTGTACCGTAGGGGCCCAGAAGCCATTTATACCCAGCCGACACAACCGCATCGACCTTCCATTGCGTCAGATCAACATCAAAAGCGCCGATCGCCTGGCTTAAATTAACGACTAAAATAATTCCATGAGAATGACATAGATCGCCAATTGCTTTAATATCTTCCTTCCATCCGCTAAAACTATGGATTAAAGGTAAACAAATTAATTTAGTCTTTTGAGTGATGGCTTGCCTGATCTCCTCAACCGTCAAAACATGATTGAAAGCCTTAAGCTGACGGATTTTGATACCCTTTGATTCAAGTGAAAGCCAGGGTAAAATGTCAGTTGGGAAATCATTTTGTAATACGACAATTTCATCTTGAGGCTTAAAACTAAGCCCATTGGCCAACAAATGAAGCCCGTAAGTGGCGCTATTTCCCAAAATAATATCATCAGGCTCAACATGAAGTAATTTGGCAATACTTGTCTTTAATTGTAAAGGAACTTGGTGAAATTTATGAATGGTCAGTAAATGGGGTGAAAGTTTCCATTCGATAGCTTCTTCTAAAGATTTTTTGGCAACGAGCGGAATTGGTCCTTCGCTAGCCACATTAAGCCATATATCAGGAGTTTTAAGGGAAAAATCTTTAGAATAATCAGGAAGTTTCAAAAGGCTTGAGTGTTCGCTTTCTTGGTTATCGTATTCTTGTGTCATTGCAGTGCTGGAAGAATGCTTTTATAAAAAGCCTTATCTTTCGGATGGGTTAAAAGACCTTCCACTTCATCTGGGGCAACCCAACGGGCGAGTGGGTGACGAGGATCTTTTGGATTTAATTGCATTTGAGAAGTCTTAAATAAAAAGAAAATCAGTACCTTCCATTCACCTTTATCTTCGGCAGTCTCACGTCCTATTTTATAACGGCCGTAAGCACCTAATTTTTTGACAAAATCAACTTGGGTCAGGCCTGATTCTTCTTCAATTTCCCGGACAGCAGCAGCCACAGGCTCTTCACCAGCCTCGATATGACCCTTGGGCAAGGACCAGGTTGTTGCCCCCGTCCCTTGACTTACCACCAAAACCATTCCTTGTTGATTAAGGACGATCCCACCAGCAGATACAGTCACGGCACTTTCATTTGGCATGATAAAAATTCTTCCCTATTTCAATGCGTTCGAGGCCTTTTTTAGCACGATCAACGTTTGTATCCCTTAAAGAATAAACACAACCGCAGTATTCTTGTTGATAAAATTCTTCGCGTTTTGAAATTTCATACATACGTGCAGAGCCACCTTTTTTCCGCCAATTATAGGTCCAGTAGCTCATTCCTTCATACCGTAAAGCCGCTTTCAGGCCTGAGGCATTGATTTGATTCATATCCTTCCATCGCGATAGCCCTAAAGAAGAAACGATCACCGGAAAACCATGTTCATGGGCATAAAGGGCAGTCCGCTCAAAACGCATATCAAAACAGGCGCTACAACGGATGCCGCGTTCAGGCTCAAATTCCATACCCTTGACGCGCCCAAACCAATTGGAAGTATCATAATCCGCATCAACAAATGGCACATTCATTTTTTGAGCAAATCTGATGTTTTCGTTTTTGCGGATCTCATATTCACGTCGGGGATGAATATTAGGATTATAAAAGAAAATAGTAAAATTAATTTTTGATGCAATCAATGATTCCATCAGCTCGCCTGCACATGGCGCACAACAGGAATGCAAGAGCAATTTGCTTGCATTGTTCGGAAGTTCTAATTTTTCACGAATGGTTTCCATTGTTCAAAAAAAATAGGCCTGGTTATAAAACCAGGCCTATCAATACCTCATCTATTTATGCCTTAGTGACATTAACGGCTTGCTCACCCTTTGGCCCTTGTTGAATATCAAATTCAACCTCTTGACCTTCTTCCAGGGTTCTGTAGCCGTCTGATTTAATCGCAGTGTGGTGAACAAAAACATCTTTTCCATTTTCCGGGGTAATAAAACCATAACCTTTTTGATTATTGAACCATTTTACTTTACCTTTTGCCATTACCTTGATCCTCCTTGGCTTTAATACAACAACTTCTTGCTTTTATTCTAACTTTCGACTGCTGATAAAAGTATGCCTCACTTTTATTTTCTTGTCAAATAATTATTATTGTGTCACTGCTTGGCTGTCGGCGGAAGGATTAGCCACTTCAGTGCTTTTGTTCAAATAAGGGGCCAATAATTTCCAGGTCTTGCGTCCAACCTTACCATCAGCTTTTAGGCCATTTTGGCTTTGGAAATTTTCGATGGCCTTCTTGGTTTTTGGTCCGATTTTTCCATCCACCTTACCATCATAGATGCCTGCATTTTTCAATGCCTGCTGAATTTCTTCATTGGTTGGCTTAGTGATTGTTGAGCTATCATCAGGTGCAGACGCCATGGCAGGCTCAGCAACTTCTGTTGAAGCTGCTGCTGAAGAATTTTCAACCACCACTGGAACAGAATTAGACATATCTGCATTCTGGCTTGAATTATCGACTGAAACAACATTGTCAGTGGTGACACCGTTCAGATCCGTCGTGTCATCCTTTTTGTGCTTATTACAGCCGATAAAGGTTGTTAAACAGAAAACCCCAACTACCACCAGAACAAAATTTTTCATAAATGACCCTCGATGAAGTAAATTGTTAATAAATTCTTTATACTTTTATCTTACTTCCTAATTCGTCCTTGTCAATTTTCTTTGAAAAAATTTTATAAAATAAAAAAGTCCCGCTTGTGGCGAGACTTTTTTAATTTGAAACCAAGAAGAAAAATTTAGATTAAAACATTAGCCTCATCCCAGGCAAATGTTGCTTCTTCTTCCTGTTGGGCCTTCTGATTTGATTCTTGATTATGTGGTCCGATCATAGGAATATACCTCCTTGGCGCCCCCATGGGGAAATTTTATCCCCGTATCTTGGGTTAGATTCTTTGAAGGTAATATATCCTATTTTATTAGAATTGTCTAATAGTTTTTTAAATTTATTAAAAACGTCTAATGATCATTTAAACCGCTGACAACATGCCCGTGACCCTGACAAACTTATCACGAGGCTTACCTAATTTCACCCCACGCTCAATTTCAGCAGCATCAATCCGTTTCCAATCTTCAAAGGTGACAATGCGAACTTCCCGTTCTTTTAAAAACTTGACCATTTCTTCACTGCTAGGGATTTCACATGGATTTAAATTATCCAAATCCTCTAAAAGTGATTTAACAGTCTCTTCAGAATCTGGTTTATTGGTACCAATGACCCCGATGGCACCCCGTTTAATCCAACCAGCCACATACCAGCCTGTAAAAATCTGTTCAGAATCCATGACCCGGCCTGCTTGATTAGGAACAACACCTGCGTTCGCAGAAAAAGGCAAACCTTTGATCGGCACACCAACATAACCCACACTCCGAAAGAAAATCCCGCAATCAATTTCCTCAAATTTGCCCAAACCCCGCACTTTTTGCTTGTTAGGTTCTCCTGTGAGGCGGTTAAGCTCAAAGCGGGCTGCTTGGACCCTGCCTTTACCTAAGATTTCAACTGGGCTGCGGTCAAAATGAAGTACAAATTTACGTTTGCGGTGACCAGGCTGCATAGACAAAAAGCTTTGCATGATTTCATAATTCTTTTTTCGTCCGGCGTTAGCAGGCTCTTCTAATTCCTTTTTACTTGATTCATTTAACTCCATCTCTTGAGGATTAACAACCGGATAGCAATCAACCAGTTCACCCATTTCTTTGATTTCCGGGGCCGTAAAAGAAGCTTGCACCGGCCCACGGCGACCATAGACATGGACTTCCTTGATCTTGCTTTCTGCTAAAATACCTAAAGCATGATGATTGATATCGGTATTTTTAAGCTCATCTGCTGTTTTACAAAGCACACGCGCCACATCCATGGCCACATTACCGTTACCAACGATAACAGCCACTTCATGAGAAAAATCAAAATGATGGTCTTGAAAATCAGGATGGCCATTATACCAGGCCACAAATTCAGTAGCTGTATAGCTTCCAACCAAATCCTCACCGCTAATACCCAAATGACGGTCTGATTCAGCGCCATAAGCAAAAATAACCGCATCATAAAACTTATTTAATTCAAAGACACTGATATTCTTCCCCACTGTCACATTGCCAAAGAAAGAAAACTTAGGGTTTGAGGCGGTTTTTTCAAAAACCTTGGTAACATTCTTAATCTTAGGATGGTCAGGTGCCACCCCATAACGGACCAAACCATATGGGACAGGTAATTTATCAAACATGTCTATCTTAATATTAAGATCCTTCTTTAAAAGGTCATCAGCCGCATAAAAACCACTGGGACCACTGCCTACGATCGCGACCCTTAATGGACGATCTGCTGTTCCTAAATTTCCCATAACAAACTCCCTTAATTCCTCTTTTAATAACAGTACGTATTATTGACGTTTAAATTCTGTGGCTAACACTAAATGTTTAATCCCTACATTTGAAGCTGCATCAATCACCTGAACCACATAATCATATTTCACATTGCGGTCGCCATTAACGATCAGGGCTGGGTCATGGTAATCTTTCATCATCCGTTTTAAACGAAATTTGAATATCTCCAAATCAAGCCGGAGATTATACCTCTCATCATCCAAATACACATCACCTGCTGACGTAATACTGACATTAATGTCCTTGGTTTGCAATGGCTGTTGATTATGGGCCACTTGAGGCAAGGCAATCCTGATGCTGGAGCGGTAAATCAACGGGGTTGTGACCATGAAGATGATCAAAAGCACTAAAATAACATCGGTAAAAGGGGCAATGTTAATTTCTGAAATTAATTTTGAATTCCGCTGACGACGCTTCACTAATATTGTCCGATTCTTTTTACTTCTTCTTCACACAGATCAAATCAACTAATTCAGACGCAGCCAACTCCATATCCACCACAAAATTATCAATTTTTCGCGTAAACCAGTTATAACTTAAAACAGCAGGGATCGCCACCAAAAGACCGGCTGCCGTACAAATTAAGGCTTCAGCAATCCCCACGGTCACGACACTCATACCGCTAGTGCCAGCTTTGCTAATATCTCCAAAGGCCCGCATGATTCCGATGACCGTGCCCAAAAGACCAATATACACCGCTGTCCCACCGATACTGGCTACAATACCGGTAAAACGCTCTAATTTGATGGTCTCAACTGTGATTTCACGTTCCATGGCATTGGCCACGAGCTTCTCATCATGGCCATGCAAATTTAAGCCAGCCAAAGCTACCCTAGAGACAGGTGTATCAATTTCTTTACACAGACCAATGGCGTTGAGCATACGATTAGCTGTAAATTCTTTACGGATTTGGTCTAAAATCATGGAACGAGGAAATTTTGAGCGACGTTTGTAGTAAATCACTCTCTCAATAATGACTGCTATGGAAATAATTGAACATAAAATCAACAAATATATTGTAAACCCGCCAGCAGAAATGATATCCAAAATGCTTTGATCTTTAAACATACAATTCTCCCCTGAATTTTAAGATAGCACTGATTCTAACCGAATCCATTTGTTAAAACAAGGAAAATACCAAATCAATGAATTGATGAATAACCTTGACTTACGGAATTCTTCAGTGCAAAATGGCACAAAGAAAAATAGGAGAATTTCATGATTATTGGCATTCCAAAGGAAATAATCCCAGGTGAACAGCGTACTGCGCTTATCCCCTCTTCGGTTGACCGTTTGGTTAAAAAAGGTGCTACAGTGCTTGTGGAAGCGGGTTTAGGCACAAGTATCGGCATCCCTGATGAAGAATATATCAAAGCAGGGGCCCGTATTGAGAAGCGCTCTACCCTATTATCGAGCTCTGATATCGTTTTGCGCCTACGTAAGCCTCCTGTTGAAGAAATAGCACTACTCAAAAAAGACTCCATTCACATAAGCTTTCTAGATCCTTTTAATGAAAAAGAACTTGTAGCTGCCCTAAGCCGCCAGGAGATCAGCGCCTTTAGTATGGAAATGATCCCTCGGACCACAAGGGCCCAAAAAATGGATGCTTTAAGCTCTCAGGCCAATTTAGCTGGTTATGTGACTGTCATTTTAGCTGCTGAACGACTCCCTAAAATTTTCCCCATGCTCATGACCCCGGCAGGCACCATTGCCCCTGCCCGTGTATTTATTATTGGTGCAGGTGTCGCAGGCCTTCAGGCCATTGCCACCGCCAAACGTTTAGGTGCCAGGGTTGAGGCTTTTGATACACGGCCTGTGGTCAAAGAACAGGTGCAATCGCTGGGTGCCAAATTTGTAGAAATTGACTTAGGTGACACCGGCCAAACCACCCAAGGTTATGCCAAGGCCCTGACCCCTGAACAATTAGAGAAGCAACGCCAAGGAATGATTAAGGTCTGTGCCCAATCTGATGTGATTATCACCACTGCCCAGCTATTTGGCCGTAAAGCACCCGTGGTTTTGAGCAAGGATATGCTTGCCCAGATGAAGCCTGGCACCATCATTGTTGATATGGCTGTTGAATCTGGTGGGAACGTCGAAGGATCGAAGCTTAACGAAGAAGTAGTTACTGCCAATGGTGTGCGTATTTTGGGTTTCGGCAATCTACCGGGCCGTGTCGCTGCCCACGCCTCGCAGGTTTACTCAACCAATTTGCATAATTTAGTAGAAGAATATTGGGATAACGATACAAAAACTTTTAAGCTCAATCTCGAAGACGAAATCATCAAAGGCGCGCTCATTACGCATCAGGGGCAAATTGTTAACGAGATGGTAAAGAATGCTAAGTAACCTGAAAGGAATCTTATCATGGAATTAATTTACCTACTTTTTATATTGGTCTTATCTGTGTTTCTGGGCTTTGCACTAATTTCACGTGTTCCTCCGCTTTTGCACACTCCGCTGATGTCTGAAGCCAACGCTATCTGCGGGATTATTATTGTAGGCGCGCTGGTTTCCGCCGGCGCTCAAGCCAATAACACTTTGACCATTATTTTAGGGACATCAGCGGTCGCTCTGGCTACCTTTAACGTGATTGGCGGTTATCTTGTTACTGAACGCATGCTTAAAATGTTTAAAAAGAAAGAGGGCTCTAAATAATGAATAATGCCTTTTTCACTAATTTTGTCTACATCATCAGCTCCATCTTATTCGCTTTTGGCTTAAGGTTCTTGGGCTCGCCTGTCACTGCTCGCCGTGGCAACATGCTTTCTGCCTTGGGCATGTTTTTGGCCGTGATTGCGACGTTAGTCAATGGTGATATTATTAATTTTAAATGGATTTTAATCGGTGTAGCTATCGGTGGTTTCTTTGGCGCACTTGTTGCTTTTAAAGCGGCCATGACTCAGATGCCGGAAATGATTGCTCTTTTGCATGGATGCGGCGCCTTGGCCAGTGTTTTAGTTGATTGGACAGCCTATGATGTGAATGGAGCTAGCAATTTAACCAATTCCATCACTCTTTGCCTATCAATTGTCATTGGTGGCCTCACTGTCACAGGTTCAGCTATTGCTTGGGGCAAATTAAGCGAACGCATTCCTGGTAAACCCATTTTATTTACAGGACAGAAATGGTTTAATTCACTGCTTATTGGGGCCATTGGAACCTTAAGTATTATTTTTATATTAAACCCATCACACTATGCTATTTTTCTCATCCTTCTTGGGCTTTCTCTTTTATTTGGTATTTTTTTGGTCATCCCCATCGGTGGTGCGGATATGCCCGTGGTAATTTCTGTCTTAAACAGCTATTCAGGGATTGTGGCCTGCACCACTGGCTTTGTCATCCATAATACACTCCTGATCGTGGTGGGTTCGCTGGTGGGCGCCAACGGAATTATCCTAAGCATCATCATGTGCAAAGCCATGAATCGTTCCATTGTCAACGTACTCTTTGGCGCTTTTGGTAACGTAGTCAAAAAAATCAGCACAGATGAAAAAAAAGAGGCAAAGTCAATCAACGTTGAAGATGCTTTTCTGGTCCTAGAGAATGCAAAATCAGTGGTGGTTATTCCCGGATACGGGATGGCGGTCGCCCAAGCCCAGCATGCGGTGCGAGAATTGAGCGAATTGCTGGAGAAAAACGGCTGTGATGTAAAATTTGCCATCCATCCTGTGGCTGGCCGTATGCCTGGGCATATGAATGTGCTTCTTGCAGAAGCCAATATCCCCTATGACCAACTTTTTGAAATGGACGCCATCAATCCACTCATGGAAAATGTCGATGTGGCCATCATCATCGGTGCTAATGACGTTGTCAATCCGTCCTCACGGCATGATAAATCAAGCCCCATCTATGGCATGCCCATCATCAATGCCGATAAAGCCAAGAGCGTCTTTGTACTCAAACGTTCCATGGCCACTGGTTTTGCTGGCATTGAAAATGAATTGTTTTACTACGACAATTGCCGCATGATCTTTGGCGACGCCAAGCAAACCATTCAGGCGCTAGTCGCTGAATTCAAACAAGCCCAGCAACATTAATTCAATTTTTTATTAGTGGGGAGCGTTAGGATAGATGATGCGCTCTAAAAAGATAAGGTCTTTTTTGTTTGTTTCTGAAAGGTTGATGAATTTGGCCCGTACATCAAAAAAACGGGTATTGGCGCGTGGGAGCAACTCAAGCACGTATGCCTGCATCTCGAGTATATGGGTTATTTCAGGAATTCTAATGCGGACATGAATAATTTTATTCAACAATTCCGTATCATTGGCCACCGTAAATCTTAAACCACCAGCGCTGATGTTTTGAATGGTTGACATGTCCCATTTTTGGGGATAGGCATCCGCCGGACAAAATTGAATGGTAAACGGCCTTTCGATTCTTCTATTTTCACGATTATCCATAAACTTTAAGCCAAACTAATTTGTTCGGGTGTTCTGCTGTGCGGTGTCATGGCCTCAACAGCATTGATTTCAATGATGACTAAATGATAATTAGCATCTTCAGGCCCTGCAAAATACTGCCGCAACATGGGGACATTTTCAAAAACAGTTGTTTTCTTGGCCAAATCATTGCTCATCACCGCGGTCCCTGTAACACGGCAATACCACATTTTACGATCAACGAAACAAATCTCCACATTAGGGTTAGCTTTAATTTGTGGGATTGTCCGTGAACGCCCTAAAAGAGCTAATAGTAATTCCCCATCTTCCGTTAAATACGGCATCATCGGACGCACATGTGGTTTATTACCCTCAATGGTTGCAAAAAAACCAAAGCCCGCATCACGAACAATATCAATTGCTTCTTCTTTGTTCATAAATTTCATCTCCTTACAATACTACCGCCAAACGAAGCAGTTGGGCCTTTTCAGCCCGGCGGGGTTATCTAATTTAAAAACTTATCCGTACCGATAAAAGTTTTATTCTTAACAGAAATAATCTCAGCCATGATTGAAAGCGCAATTTCTTCAGGGGTCTGAGCCCCAATATCAATCCCCATGGGGATATTCACCTGTTTAAAATATTTTTCTTCAATACCAGCTTTTTTCAAACGGCCAAAAAACTTAACCTTCTTGGGGCCGCTGGATATAACCCCTATGTAAGCTGCCGGTGATTTTACCACAACTTTCAAACATTCAAAATCATATTCGTTACCTTGTGTGACCACTGTTACATAGTCATTGGGGCCTAAAACCATCTTCCCCAATTCTTTTGAGTGCTCCCCTAAAACGATAAAATCCACATGTGGAAAACGCTTTTTGTTAGCAAATTCCCGACGATTATCAATAATCGTCACTTTAAATCCTAAAATTTTGCCGATGGCTGATAAAGGTAATGCGATGTGCCCTGCGCCACATATAATCAAATGGTCTTTGGCCAAAAAAGGTTCAATAAAAACCTTCATCTGTCCGCCACAGACAGATTCACCTTCACGGCCAAAATAATTGTAGGTAACTGTTAAAGATTTTTTACTTTTGATGGAATGAAGACATTCAGCAATGGCAGCTTTTTCATTACGCCCCCCACCGATCGTGCCAAAAGACGTACCATCATCAAAAACAATCATCTTGGCGCCAGCCTTGCGGGGCGTACCTTTTAGGGTTGCTTCAATAATGGTGGCAAAGCAATAATTTTGCCCTTGTTGGGAGGCTTTTAGAGCTTTTTCGAAGAGTTCTTGCGACATTCTTATTGTACGTAAGCTTTAAGAATTTTTTGGTCCTGAATAGGACGGTCACCGGAGCCGGTTGGTGTATTTTCTATTTTACTTACTGTATCATACCCATTGGAAACGAAACCAAAAATAGTATGGTGACCATTAAGCCACGGGGTTGGAACAGTGGTAATAAAAAACTGGCTTCCGTTGGTGTCAGGTCCGCGGTTGGCCATGGCCAAAATCCCAGGTTTGTCAAAAACCAAATCAGGGCTTATTTCATCTGCAAAATCACCACCCCAAAGGCTTGCGCCACCCGTACCGGTCCCAGTAGGATCACCACCTTGGATCATGAAACTTTTAATCACACGGTGGAAAATCAAACCATTGTAATAACCCTTTTTAACCAACCCGACAAAATTTTCAACAGTTTTAGGGGCTTTGTCTGGAAATAAGGTTAATTCAATATTTCCCTGATTTGTTTCAAAGATAACGACCACGGGTGATTTCACATTAGACTCCTGGGCTTGGGTTATTGAAAAAGGTATGATAACAGATAAAAATAAAAACGCCAAACGACAAATCCAAAGCATAGTAACTCCTTAAATGTGGATTAATTAGTTCTTTTCGTTGTTTTATGCCACTTGTTTTTCTTTTACATCAACTGCAGGCAGGCCAAGCTCAGATCTAAAAATACGGTTCTGTTCTCTTAGGTGATGAATTTCATCCTCAAGTAGAGACCTGACTTTGTCAAAATCGCGAATCTGTATTTGCATGGCCTTGATGTGCGTTTGCAAAACCTGAATATTGCTATTTTTCTCGGCAAGCAAGCCCTTTAATTTAAGAATCCTATTTTCAGGAGCTGGATCTTCATTGACTATTTCCTGCTCAATTGGTTTTGGGGCCTGTGGTTTAACAGCCACCGGTTTTGACATTTCAGGTAATAAATTTTTAATCACAAAATACAGTCCAGAACATAAAATAGCTAAGTAAAGGATCAGCATAGACTTACCTCCCCAAGTATTTTATAATGTTGCACATGATTAACTGCCTTTTGTTATCCGCTGGTTTAAGTGAACGGTTTGGTTCACCTAAAGCCTTGGCACCTATTGCTGGAAAAACAGCCATTGAACAAGTGCAACTGGCACTTCTTCAAAGCTCTTGCGCCAAAATCATCATTGTTTTAGGCGCTCATGCTGATAAGATCCATCCATATATATTTATACATAACCGTATATATGTTGTCTATAATAAAAACTATTATTTTGGACAGACTTCTTCTGTGCAGGTAGGACTAAAACAGGCAGAGAATTCGAATGGAATAATGTTATGGCCGGTTGACTGCCCTTTTATTCAATCCTCAACAGTCGATCAAGCGATTGATCAATTTGAAAAAAATGGTCCGGATATTTTAATTCCCACCTATCAAGGCAAAAAAGGTCATCCACCCATTTTTAATCAACGTCTAAAAACGAAGATCCTCGATCTTCCAACAGGCAGCGGGCTTAATTCAATCTTTACCGCTCACCCACCGCAAACAATTGAAATCAATGATAGTGGAATTATTAAAAGTTTTAATACGCCAGAAGAGTTTAAAAAATTAATAAATAATTAATTAATTCCAAACAATGGCTTTAGCAGAATACGTACTGCGGATATAGGCGTTACCGATTAATTTTTGGGAAGGAAGAGATTTCCACATAGCCGTGGCATCACTTTGAAGGTCAGTGATGGCATCAGCCCCAAGCATGCCTGCTTCTTGTTTTAATTTAGGCATAACATCTTCCAGTGACTGCCGGCGTTCGGTAGTCACAGTGACAATGCCGATTTCGGTATAGGGTTTGCTGTCATCGACTTTTTCAATATAGGCGACCTGATCAATGCTGGTCTTCGGCGCATAATATTCTTGGGAAGTGTCCTTGGAGTCAATGGAATAAACACTGCAACCCGACGAAAAAATAACTAAAAATAAAATGGCAAACAAAGGATTTTTCATAAATTTATAATAACCTGATGTGATAAAGAATTATAATATTAAAATCTTCAAATACAAATAAATAATTGATTAAAATTTATGCGGAGGCTAAATTCTTTTCTTTGAGAGCCTTGATGATCTTGTCCGGTGTGATAGGCAATTCTTTAATCCGCACACCAATAGCATCTTCCACGGCATTGGCAATGGCAGCTGCGGTTGGCAATAAAGCAGCCTCCCCCATACCCTTGGCGCCAAATGGACCTTCAGGATCATTGGTCTCAACCATGATGCTGTTCATCTTGGGCATGCCAATAGAGCGCGGCACCCGGTATCCTGCAAAATTAGGATTAAGCACCCGGCCATTCTTAAAACGCAGATCTTCATAAAAAGTATACCCAATACCCATGGCCAATGAGCCTTCAATCTGAGCTTCACAGGATTGAGGGTTAATGGCCTTACCAATATCATGGGCATCCCATAATTCTAAAACTTTAACCTCACCGGAATCTGTATTAACTTCAACTTCTGCAATCTGCGCCTCAAAACCGTAACTTCCAGAAACATTTCCTTCACCACTACGAAAATCAACGGGTGTGGTTTTAGGATTATAACTGCCGCGGCCAATAATTTGCTTGCCGTATTTAAACGAATAACATAGCTCAAGTGCTTTATCGAAAGTCATCAATGAGCGGCCATCTTTTTTGAAAATAACCTTTTCAGCTTTAATATCTATGTCATTGATGTCAAGATTATTATCCTTGGCGACGATTTCCAAAATTTGTATTTTAGCATCTCGACCCCCTAACAAAGCGGCATTCCCGGAAATAAAGGTGACACGGCTGGCAAAAGAACCAGTATCAAATGGTGTTATTTCAGTGTCCCCCGATTTGCATTTAATACGGCTAAAGCTTACACCCAATTCCTGTGCAGCAATTTGAGACAAAGCTGTATTAGATCCTTGTCCTGTGTCTGCGGCCCCAGTAAAGAAATAAACTGACCCATCTTCTTCTACTTTGACAATAGCTCCGGCTGACTCATGCGATTTATACATTTTAGAACCCATGACATCTGCAGCTATTCCAATACCAATACCACGTTTTAAATGTTTCATTTTTCCACGCTTCTGGGCCCAACCTGAGGCGAGTGTTGCTTTTTCAATACATTCTTTCATGCCATTGGTGGTCAAAATCATTTTATTAACAGTCACCATATTAGGCGTTGTAATGTTCTTAAGGCGAAACTCAACAGGATCCATACCTAAATCTTTGGCAATCAAATCCATATGAGATTCAATGGCAAAACCGCTTTGCACTCCTCCAAAACCACGCATCGCACCACTGATAGGATTATTGGTATAAACACGATAACCGGTCATTTTAAAATGCTGGATTTTATAAACCATGAAAATACGCATCATGGCAGCCGCCAAAACGGTCGGACCATAACTGCAATAAGCACCACCATCGGCAAATACATCGCCCATCATCGCCAGGATAGTACCATCTTTCTTAACACCCGTCTTAACCCTGTAAATCATTCCATGCTTACGGCGAGTGGTGGTAAATTCCTCTTCACGGGTCAGGCAAATTTTAACCGGCAAGCCACCCGCTTTTTTAGAAAGCAAACATGCGGCAAAATCCATGGGCAGCATCTCAAGCTTGCCGCCAAATCCCCCACCCACCGCCATCTTGATGACGCGCACATCATTAAGGTCCATTTTTAAAGTTTTTGCCAAGGCTTCCCGACATTTAAAAGGTGCTTGTGAAGATGACCATAAGGTCACCTTATTAGTAAAGGTCTCCCATTGCCCCACGCATACATGCGGTTCCATGGGTGAAGGATGCGCTACCGGGCACCAAAATTTATCCTCACGCACCAAATCAGCTTCCTTCATCATGCGCTCTGGGTTGTTAAAATTAACAGGTAGGATTAAAGCAATATTATTCATGGCCTCATGAATTGCAGGAGCGCCAGGTTTGATCGCTTCTTCAATTTCAAAGACTGCAGGCAATACTTCATACTTCACATCAATCAAACGCAAGGCTTCATCAGCTATGTCTTCATCAACAGCAGCAACCGCCGCCACTTCATCACCAATGTAACGGACCTTATCGGCCTCGAGGGCCATTTGATCAACGGTATGCGGAAAAAAATATTCATTAGAACCGAACTTAATCTGGTAGGTGTCCTTGGCCGTGACAATGGCCTTCACCCCTGGCAAGGCCTCTGCTTTAGATGTATCGATGCTGATAATGCGTGCATGGGCATGCGGAGAACGCAGCATTTTTCCCACTAGCATATTGGACATTTGTACATCAAAGACATACTTAAGCTGACCTGTAACAATACCACGGCCTTCGATGCGCGGCACGCTTTTACCCACAGGGTCAACATATGCATCTGCGTATTTGGATTTTGAAGTAAGAGGCATATTATTTTTTCATTTTCTTACCAGCTTCGTGTACGGCTTCAAAAATTTTTGGATAGCCCGCACAACGGCAGATATTCCCATCAAGCGCATATTCAACTTCTTCTTGGGTGGGTGTGGGATTTTTCTCCAGAAGAGCCACTGTAGACATGATCATGCCTGGAATGCAAAAACCACACTGCACGGAACCACAATCAATAAAAGCTTGCTGGACTGGATGAAGCACATCGCCTTGAGCCAAACCTTCAATGGTGGTGATTTCATCACCTTCCACACTTGCTGCCAATGTAATGCAGGAAAGCACTGCCTTCCCATTAATGATCACTGTACAGGTGCCACATTCAGTCTCCTGACAGGCTGTTTTAGTACCTGTCAAAGATAATTGGTCCCGTAAAACCTCAAGCAAGGTTTCATTCCCTTTAAGGTTTAAGAGCTGCTGCTTTTTGTTGATTGTCAAATTTACGTTCATAGATCTTATTATACAACAGTCTCAGTCGTATATTCCATTAAATAACTCATATCAATAATCCCACGATTTACCAGACTTTCGATGGATTCTTTCATGGATTGCATCCCTTGCGCCTTACCTCTTAAAATAATATCTGGAATTTGTTTCCAATCACCTTCACGGATCAATTTTTTAGACAGATCATTAATAACGAATACTTCACTGGCAAGCACAAGCCCCTCTTCGCCCAGCATCCGGGGAAAAAGATTCTGGACCACGATCCCTTTTAAAACCAGGGATAACCGGGTCAGGATGTGCTTCTGGGTCTCCGAAGGAAAAAAGGAAGCAATGCGGTCTAAAGCTTGAGGCACACTGGCTGAATGCATGGTGGTTAAAACCAGCATGCCAGACTCGGCCGTCGTCAATAACAACTCCAGAGTCTCTTTATCCATGGTCTCCCCAATCACCAGAACATCAGGATTCTGGCGTAAGGCATTACGGACAGCCATTTCAAAGGATGGTGTATCATCACCTACTTCCCTTTGTTTGATAACACAAGTTCCTCTATCATGAATGTACTCAATGGGGTCTTCAATGCAAACAATAACTCCATCTCGGATTTTACTTATGTAACTGACAATAGAAGCCAAGGTGGTGGTTTTTCCAGAGCCTGTTCTACCCGAAATAATGATTAAGCCGCCGCTACGGGTTTTTAATAACCGCTCCATGATCATCGGAACCCCCAGTTGGGAGAGAAGTGGGATTCTTGACCTGACAATACGGCAAACCGCCTCTATCCGGCCTTGTTGAAAATGCATATTGACCCGTAAACGACAATTTTTATGGGACAAAATAAAATTAAGGTCCTTTTCTTTCATGAACTTCTTGTAGTGCTCTTCATCAAGCAAATTGATTAATAAATTTCGAACGGTGAATTGGTCCAAAGCTCTTCCAACCGTTTTTAATTTTCCAGTCTTTTTAAGAGTAGCCGGACTGCCAGCAATAAAATGAATGTCCATCACATTGGTTAGATCAACATTTTCTAAAAAGTAAAAAATGTCAGCTTCCTGGACAAAAATCTTTAATTTCTCCTTATCTTCATCGCTGATCTGAATAATTTCGGCGCCCACCTTATATTTCTGAATATGAATATCTTCATCTATCAAAATTTCAATCCGTGCTACTGAGACTGTAAAAGTAATAAGATCCGTGTCAGAAACATAACAGGTAAGCAATAATTGGGTCTTTAATTTGAGCTCTTCGCTAGCAAAAAAACCGATATTACGCAGAGAAATATCAAATGTATTGGTGGTCACCGGAATACCAAGAATACCTGTGTCAAAATATTTTTGGTATTGAACTGTATTTCTATATTTTAGGCGTGATTCAGTGCGCTGATTATGTTTAGATTTCATAATTTATTAGAAATTTCCTCAATAGCTGATTTTAGACTGACCCTGAACATATGCTGTTTATATTCAGTGGTGCGGGTATCATAAATGGCAGCTGTTAGGTGCTGCAAGGCCTCTATCCCAAGATCAGATGAAGAGCTGCTTTTATTTAAAAATTCTTCTAAAGAAGAATCACGCTGTGCAAAAGCAACCCCATTATTGATTCCAACACGTGTGTTATTCCATTTTTTACCATTTAAATCAGTTTTAATACAAAGAGCCAACATAGGTATATCCATATGAATGCTTTTTTTAACCCGTCTGTAAGCAACCCGTGAAATAGGATTGGTCTTTAAGGTCACATGGGTAAATAATTTCTCTGAACGCGCGGCATTTTTATAAAAATCTTCTGTGTCAATAACATCTTCTTTGCCATCAGGACCCAAAAAATGCATCTTGGCACCCAAGGTCAACATCACAGCACCCATTTCTGTCCATGTGTAGCGGCAGGTCAAATTACCCCCTACGGTGGCCATATTACGGATAGGCTGGGTGGAAATATTTTTGCAAACGGTGTGTAAAATGCGTAGATGACCTTCAGGAAGAACAGCGTCTTTAAGCTCACTGATGCGGGTCATGGCCTTGATGGTCAAGGTATCCCCTTGCAAACTCACACCTTTTAAATCCTCAACCTTAGCCAGAGATAAAACGTTACGGACGGTCTTTGTCCCCTTATGTTTAAGCAATTTCATGCTATTAAGCAAAAAAGTGCCTCCAGCCAAGACCTTGGAATCTTCCAATTCCTTATACAATTTGGCAGCTTCTTTGGAAGTTTTGGGTAAATGCAAGGTTAATGGGTTTATTAACATAACAGGAGTATAGCAAAAAAAAATAGTTTAGCCAATATTTCGAATGGGAAAATAAATGGTGAGCAAAATTGAACCGCTAATTTAAATAACCAGTCCCTAAAATTACCTTAAGCATTTCAGGGGTTACTTCCACAATACCAGAAACCAGCGGAATAACACCTTTGATAATGGGTGCTGGCAAGGAATTATTACCATCATATCCGAAATTAGATGTATTCTCTCCTATGGTATCAAGTTCTAATAGACGACTATTCATGGTAATACCTCCGTTTCTTTTGTGTTCAGCAGCCACTTCGGCGAAATCTTGTTGGTGATCGTTTGCTGAATCAACCATCCCAGAAACCGTTTGAGTATTTATCCCGCCTACTGCTGCCTGCACTTGGTCTGAAAAACTATCATTTAATACTGCCGACGTTTGGGAAGAAAGACTGGCTGCTCCATTTTTATGCAAAGCCGCCTTCCAAAATATTCTGCCATGCCTGCCTTTATATTCTTCAAAAACCAAGGACCAATGATCCTTGGGCGCAGATGAATTAATCATGGCTATCTTATCTTGCGAGCCATTTATTTCACTCCAGGCGGTCAGGGTTTGTCCAAAAGTAAAATCTATATTTGGATCTAAAACACTTGTGCCCTCCGCATACGGCAAATGTGATTTGGCATCTATCACCCATAATTGGGTTAATAAATTATCTCTAAAAACCTGACCAACTGAAGTGAGGTTAAATTTTTTACCGGTTCGAGGATCAATAGGGCCAATAAATTCTTTAAATTCATCAAGATCAATATAAGGCCTAGTTTTCGAGAGCAGATCATGATTGTCACGTTGACCTAATCCAAAATCCGTATAGTCTTTACTGGCTGATTCAATCACCGTAGGCATAACTAATACAGCACTGGTAGAAGACGTTGCTGTCGGAAGTTCTGGTTTAACAGAAACAGTTGGAACAGCAGAGATTACTGATGTTCCTGTTAGAGCAATACCAAGACTAGTCAATAGTTTTTGAGGCAACATACTTACATAATAAAATAACTTTAAAGAGGCTGTTTCTAGCTGGCCATAATAAAATTGGTATCTCTCTTGTGCAGCATTTTTCTCTTTTTCAACTTGAGCTAATTCTTCCTTAGTATTTTTACCTGCCTTCACTCCTTGGGAAATTTCTTCCCATTTAGCAAAGCTAGCCTTGTACTCAGCATCAGCTTGCTGAAATTTAAGTCTAGCAGATCCTTGCTGTTTCTTATTGTCATTAAAATCAATAATCGCCGCAGCACCCTCTTCATCTGCCTCTTGTTGAAGTTGATTATCGAAAGTATGTTTCTCTGTATTGATCAGTCCATGTCCATAATCATACCAGTCTAAACTAAGGACATAATAAATTTGATTGGAAGGCTGTGCCGATGGAGAAAATTCGCTCAACCATTGCGCACCAGCCGTAAAAGTACGCGGATCAGTAAGCTTGCCTTTTTGAAACATTAAGGTCCGTATTTTACTCGTGGTCTGATTCTGGCCAACAGCCTCAGCAATTTTCAGTGAATCCGTATCGGCTCCTGCTTCGAAATCAAAAGGTGCTCGTTCTGTTTGGTGAGCAGCGATATTAGCTACAGCCTCTGCTGCATGGGCCTTGGGCTTGACTTCGGCCTGGGATAATTGCCATTGTACCAAGGCTCTCTCATAAGCCAATTTAGAATTAAGCCATTTTCTATAGAGGGCATTATGAGCACGTTTACGATTAGCTAAATTAATGCTGGTATTGCCTAAAGAAAAACCAGGTGAAAGGGTCTCGTTAGTTAAAACGGTCAAAGGTCCTAAAAAAACTGCAGGATAGCTTGGAGGCGAATCCAGTAATTTTTTAGCAGCTTCCAAATCCAGTTTGGCCAACTGCAGCCCCAAGGGAAGCTCATCTTCAACAATGGCAGTTGATTCCCATAAAGGCTTTAATTGCTGGCGAAGGGCCTCTAAAATACTTTGCATTTCCGGACAATCAATATGATGTTCTTTTTTATCATTATCGACCGTCACCGTATAGGTCATGATAAAAGGTGATTTTCCCGTATCAAAAAACACCTTCCAGGCTTTATATTCGGCGCTGCTGGTATCTTTTTTGGCTTGGATGATGGCATCCGTAACCCGCAGCATCCATTGCTTCATTTGATAGGCGGTAGCAATATCATCCGCCTGCCGCTGCTCTTTGTTACGGCTGGATAATTTGGAGCCTATCTTAGGGTCATAAACTTGTTTTTTAAAATAACCAAACATATCAAAACTGACAGGTTCCGCCACAAAATAGAAATCATGAGAAAAGAAATTAAGACCGGCAAATGGATAACTGGTGTTTAGAGAAAATGCAGGCGCTAACGCCAGACCTTGGCCTTCATTGACTGCTTCTTGGGTCAATCCAGCCGCCGCATAACCGTAAAGCGCCAGCCGGAATGAGATAGGGCCATCACCATTGCCCTGATGAGCATCTTTATAATAATTTAAGGCTCCTTGCTGTTGCCGGTCGATGTCCTGAGTTTTAGCACTAAAACCCGTTAAATTCCAAACAGGGGCCAAACCATCTCCAACATTAACAGCATTGCCGTTCCAAAAAGGCGCATTCGGATCAGATGGCGCTGAACCTCTAATATAGGAAAAACTAAAATTATTAAGTGATCCTCCATTAATCGTTGGGGTCGCCAGTTTCTGACCTAAGGTAGGATCAGAAGTTGGATCAGTGGAATCAACAGGAGCAGGAACATCCGCCGCATTGGGTGCTGTTATCTTAGTATTTAGAAGCACGCCAATAACATGATCGACTGCGGGCTTAATCACCATCTCCTTGTTTTTTCCTGGATGCGCGGTAAAATTTATTTCTAATGCCTGCGCTTCCTTGAGTACAGGATCCTGATTATCTTTAAAAGCGCCTCGTGCAAATGTTTCCACCGCATCACTTTTAACATCCCCGGGACTTTGAAGCATGTCTGCAGGAACCCCTATATTCATGCCCTGCCCTGTCAAAGAGTCAACCGCATCCTTGGCCCTGCCCAATTCTCTTGAAAGTTTGATTACGGTGTCAGCGTCAGCATCCTTGCTGCGTGCGTCCCATGCTTTTTCTGCATCAGCTAATTTGCTTTGAGCATCATGCAAATCAGAAAGCAATTGAATGACCTGCTGTACTAATCCTTGAAGTGTTACCTGCCATTGGGCAGTGCCTCTATTGACTGCTTTAACTACATCAGGAGTTTTAAAGGCCGGACGAGCAGTCCAATTAGGCGTCAAAACGCCATACCAAGCTCCTCTGAGGCTCTTTAAATCGAGCTCTAAAGTAAGGCTCGATGGAAAATCGACCACGGAAGCAGGAAGCTGGGAAGTTTCTAATTGGCCATGCACGCTTTCTAATGCATTCCATAAATCAAGACCTGCCTGGGTTGCCTGCGGCACTTCTCCTAAATTAATACCTTCGGTCGAAAGATAGGTTTGCAAATCCTTTAAAACATTTTCTGCATCAATAATATCGATGGTTGATCCTGAAGGCCTATCATGCATGGATCTGCTAATGATCGATGAGATAAGAAACTGTTGATGCCGTAGTTGATTTTGGGAACGATTAATTTCATCAGCAAGATCAGGATTAGATGCGGCTTGCAGGCGCTGAATATGAGCTTTGGTGGATAACATTTGTTGTAAGGTCACAATTAATTGAATGACATTTTGTCTGACCAGCACTTGTTTGGCCAAGGCCGTGACCTGATCGTTAATAGGCCCCTGGCGTTTATCATGATTCCTCGTTAAATTAAAAAATGGTGCGGTGGTATATTTGGCAAATATGCTATTGAGATTCAAATTAGGCGCTGTTTCATGATATCCTTGAAATCCAACGATGAGTCCATCCTTAGTAGGTGGATTATTCAAATTATTTAAAGCGTCTGATTCCTTTTGGTCCACACCGATTTTAATACCAGCATAGGCCTCGATATGTTGAATAGCTTGGACAAAGGTCATCTTGACTGCCTGCTCATCATCGGGTGGTGGCGGTGGTGCTGAACCTCCTGCCGCTTGAGTTATATTGGATTGGGCCGCAACAATAGCTGAGAAAAGACTATCCTTACCATCATTGATCGCTTTAACCCGATAATAATTGATAGGATTAGTGATATGAGTATCAGTGAAAATAGTAGAGGTAATGCCAATACTATCCGTTAACGGTGCAAAAGGACCGTCGTGGCTGGCTGATTTCTCAACTACATATTTTAAACTGCTGACGGCAGTGGATGTACTTGGAGGCGCCTTCCAAGACAAGGTCACCATATTACTGGCAGCTTTAGCCACTGTTAGATCTGTTGGCGCAGGTGCTGGCGTTACCACCACAGGCGCTTGAGGCACCACTGGTGTCGTCACAGATGGAGTAGTAACTACCGGTGTTGGTGAAATCTTAGGAGCAGGTAATGTTGCAACCTTTTTAGATGGCGTTGATCTTGTAGGTTTAAAAACATGAACATACAAATCTTGCCCTATATAAATACGATTGGGATTTTTTAAATCAAGTTCATGGGCTATCTCTTTAATGGCTTTTCCATGATTACGGAACAGCTCTTCTTTACTAAATCCAATATGCTGCATCATGCGGATGAGAGTATCTCCCTTTAGTACTTTGAGATGAAGAATTTTCCCCCCTTGCATCGGAGTGATCTTTTCAGCAAAGGCAGAAGATGAAATACTTAATAAAACCAAGGCTGCCATTGGCATCAGCATTTTGCGTGCTAAATTCCCCACATGAGAGATCATGGCAGCACTCTCATTGGTGGGGGTTAAATCGATTGTCCCTATTATTTCAGAACTATTGAATCCAGGCCCATTCGATGTTTCTTCCCGATAATTGCGAGCGCCAATTTTTACATTGGTAAACCGCATACGAACCCCACCGGAAGCATATTTATGTGGCACTACTTGCTGGGTTAAAGGATCAACATCTTCTTTGACAAAGTTATAAACGCACTTTTTGTAAGCCTTAAGATATTGTTGAAATATTTTCTCTTTTGTGTCTTGGTCCACAATATCAACCCCATTAACCTCATCCTTACCAACATAGCTTCTGGCTAATAAAGTGTTCCTTAGATGCCGCTTATACCAGGTGGCTAAAATCATGGCATTATAAACCTGGCGCACCACGGCAAAATTCTTACCCTCATTGACCTCCTGGCGAAGTTCAGGCAAAATCACATCTCGAAATATCTGTGAATACGCTCCTGCCTTCTGCGAACTTCCGGTCATTTGACCATTTAAATGCATCACGTAAGACTTATAATCTGCCTCCAGCATCACATCAAGCTGAGCTTTGACCACAAAGGCGCTATTACCATGAACATAAACTATTGCGGATTGAGGCAAAATCCATACCTTATTAAAGGTATTGATAGGAATTTCTGTGGTGCCATAAAGTTGATAGGCCTTTTGATAAACCTTGTCCCAAAAATGTTTTCCTATCTCATTTTCTGGGAAACTTAAGGAAGCCATGATTTGCTTAAGCAAATAATCCTGTTCCAAAAGGTCCTTACCCATGAGCGTGATGCCAAAATTACCAGGGATAATGCGGTCTTTTTCATAAGGTGAAAGATTGACCCATAGATCATCTTCAGGCACTGCCAGGCAGGTTAAAAAATATTTGGATAAACGAGTGATCTCTTCTGTTAACGACTGGCCAGCAAGATTGGAATTTCCTTTATCAATCAGGAATTTGAAACGCAATGGCTCTTTAATGTTAACCATGATCCCCTTTAACTCTAAAGGCTCATAAAGACCACTGCGGTTGACCATCATGCCTGGAGCAGGCAAATCAATCAGGGTTTGGGCTGTGGCTTGGGGCATAGGCCCTAAGGAAGCCGCTAAGAAAGCCACTAAAACTAAATGTGTTATGGATTTAAACATTTTAACCTCAAATAAAAAACCCAATAATCCCTGTTTTAGGGAATATTGGGCTTCAGCGTCCAATAAAAAACCCAATGGCTCGATCTATGAGTCATTGGGCATCAATGTCCAATTTGATTGCTTATTCTGACAGCTTTGCCAGAATTAAAAAACGTTAAAAACCTGATTGATGTTTGAAGTATAAAACATATTTTGAGCTTTGTCAAGTTGACGCGCCCTTCACACCTCCCGGGGGTGTGGAGGTAAAGGAATAAATATTTGACATTGGCCTGTATTTCCCCTACCCTTTTAGGATATGAATTTAACCAAAACTCATCATATTTTGCAGGAGCTTCTGCTGCAACGGATCCTTATTCTCGACGGTGCCATGGGAACAATGATCCAAAAACATAAGCTCTCTGAAAGCCAGTACCGCGGCGATCGTTTCAAAGATTGGTCTGGGGACATTAAGGGCAATAATGACCTTTTATCCCTGACCCAACCACAGATCATTCAGGAGATCCACCGCCAATATTTCCAAGCCGGGGCTGATATTGTTGAAACCAATACCTTCAATAGTAACCGCATCAGCATGGCGGACTATAAAATGGAGGAATTTGTCTATGAACTCAACGTGGCGGCCGCCAAATTAGCCAAGGCAACAGCTAATGAATTTAAAGATCGGCCGCGCTTTGTGGCGGGAGCGCTTGGGCCAACCACCCGTACCGCTTCCATCTCCCCTGATGTTAATAATCCAGCTTTTCGAGGTATTACTTTTGATCAGTTGGTTGAAGCTTATACCGAGCAGCTTCATGGCCTCATTGAAGGCGGCGTTGATTTAATCCTCATTGAAACTATTTTTGATACGCTTAATGCCAAGGCCGCGATTTTTGCCTATGAAACAGTCAGTGAGAAATTGGGCTTCAAATTACCCTTAATTATATCGGGAACCATCACTGATGCTTCAGGCCGCACCCTTTCAGGACAGACGACCGAAGCCTTTTGGATTTCCATCAAACATGCCAAACCTTTGGCAGTTGGTCTTAACTGCGCCTTGGGCCCCAAGGATATGCGCGCCTATATTGCTGAACTTTCACGCGTGGCGGACTGTTTTGTCAGCTGTTATCCTAATGCCGGATTGCCTAATGCTTTTGGTGAATACGATCTTGAAGCCCGTGAAATGGCGTCCATCGTCCAAGAATTTGCCCAAAGCAAATTGATTAATATCTTAGGCGGTTGTTGCGGGACAACCCCAACTCATATCAAGGCCATTGCGGATGCGGTCCATGGGCTGCCTCCACGTGCTTTACCAAAGATTAAAACCTATAGTTCCTTTTCCGGTCTTGAGCCTTTGGTTGTACGCGAAGATACCAATTTTATCAACGTCGGTGAACGCACCAACGTCACTGGCTCAAAACAATTTGCCCGGCTTGTCATTGCCGGAAAATACGATGAAGCCTTGGTGGTGGCGCGTCAACAGGTGGAAAACGGCGCTCAAATTATTGATGTGAACATGGATGAAGCCATGCTCAATTCACAAGAAGCCATGACGACTTTTCTAAACTTAATTGCTGCTGAACCTGATATTTCTCGTGTCCCTATCATGATTGACTCATCAAAATGGTCGGTCATTGAAGCAGGTCTAAAATGCGTGCAAGGTAAATCCATTGTCAATTCCATCAGCATGAAAGAAGGTGAAGCGGCCTTCAAAGAACAAGCTAAAAAAGTGCTCTATTATGGTGCTGCCGCTGTGGTCATGGCTTTTGATGAGAATGGTCAAGCTGATACGGTGGAAAAGCGTGTCAGCATCTGCCAGCGTGCTTATAAAATTCTGACCCAAAAAATCGGCTTTGCTCCACATGATATTATCTTTGACCCTAATATCTTTGCGATAGCCACAGGCATTGAAGAACATAATAATTATGCCAAGGATTATTTTGAAGCCACCCGTCGGATTAAACAAAGCTGTCCGGGCTGCATGATTTCAGGCGGCGTTTCCAACGTTTCTTTCTCATTCCGCGGCAATGACCCTGTGCGTGAGGCCATGCACTCGGCCTTTCTTTACCATGCGATTAAAGAAGGCATGGATATGGGCATTGTCAATGCGGGCATGATCAGCGTCTATGACCAGGTCCCCAAAGACCTGCTCATATTGATTGAAGACGTGATTTTAAACCGAAGGCCTGATTCCACAGAACGCCTAGTGGCCTTTGCTGAGACCATTAAATCCACTGGTGAAAAAAAACAAGAAGACCTGGCCTGGCGCAGTCTGCCAGTGGACCAACGCCTTTCCCATGCCTTGGTCAAAGGTATTGTTGATTTTATCGACCAAGATACTGAAGAAGCGCGTATCCGCTCCACACGGCCGCTAGATGTGATTGAAGGACCTCTCATGGCAGGCATGAATATTGTGGGCGATCTTTTTGGCTCAGGTAAAATGTTTTTACCACAGGTAGTCAAAAGTGCCCGGGTCATGAAAAAATCTGTAGCCTATCTGTCCCCTTTTATTGAAAAGGAAAAAGACAAAGACGCCAAGGTGGCAGGCACCGTGATCATGGCCACCGTCAAAGGCGATGTGCATGATATTGGCAAAAATATCGTCGGAGTTGTCTTGGCCTGCAACGGATTTAAAATCGTTGATTTGGGTGTCATGGTGGCTTGTGAAAAAATTCTGGCTGCAGCCCGTGAACACAAAGCGGACATGATTGGTCTTTCAGGCCTTATTACTCCCTCACTGGATGAGATGGTCAATGTGGCCTCTGAAATGCAGCGACAAGGTTTTACCATGCCTCTGATGATCGGTGGGGCGACCACGTCCCCTGCCCATACTGCTGTTAAAATAGCACCTGCTTATCAATCTCCAGTGATCCATAGCAAGGATGCCTCTCGTGCTGTGGGGGTTTGCCGCAGCCTGATGGAACAACAGCTTAAAAAAGATTTGGTCGAAAAAATCAAGATTGAATACCAACGATTACGTGAAGAGCACCAGCTCCTGCAATCCGTCAAAAACTTTGTTAGCATCGAAGAGGCCCGAAAAAAAGCACTTCAAACTGATTGGAACAAAGCAGATATCACCAAACCTTCATACCTCGGCCTTCGATTATTTAAAGATTTTGATTTGGATTTAATCCGTCAAAAAGTTGACTGGTCCCCCTTCTTTATTACTTGGGAACTAAAAGGTAAATTTCCTCAAATCTTTAAAGACCCGACCATTGGTGATGAAGCCAGGCGCGTTTATGATGATGCCAACATAATGTTGGATGAAATTATTGCTAAAAAATTACTGCAGGCTAACGGGGTCGTGGGCTTTTTTCCAGCTAATTCTATTGGTGATGATATTGAGCTTTACCATGATGATCATCGACATGAAGTGACTGACATTCTTTATAATTTACGGCAGCAAGTGATTGTCCGAGCGGATCAGCCACTATTATCGCATGCGGATTATGTTGCCCCCAAATCATCAGGGATCAAGGACTATGTTGGCGCCTTTGCGGTCACAACCGGAATTGGCCTTGATGAATTAGTCAAAAAATATGAAGAAGATCACGATGATTATAAAAACATCATGGCAAAGGCAGTGGCTGACCGCTTGGCTGAGGCTTTTACAGAACTTTTACATGAAAAGGTTCGTCGAGAACTTTGGGGATTTGCCCGTGACGAACGGCTTACTGAAGAACAAATTATTTTAGGGCAATACCGCAGCATCCGTCCGGCACCTGGTTACCCTGCCTGTCCTGACCATACAGAAAAAATCACCCTATTTAAGATGCTTGATGCAACCAACAATACCGGCATTATCCTGACCGAAACCTTCGCCATGTTTCCAACAGCTGCTGTCTGTGGTTTCTTTTTTGCCCACCCACAATCCAAATATTTTGCCATTGGTAAAATTGCTAAAGACCAGCTCATCGATTACGCTCGACGCAAAAACATGACGGAAACTGAAGCAGAAAAATGGCTAGGGCCGAATTTAGGTTATTAAAGTAGTGACAGGCACGACTTTTTTTAGAAAAGTCGTGCCTGTCACTACTTTAATACCTACTTTATCATAACAAATTAATGACTTCCGAAGGCAGGCGTTTGAGCTCCTGGGTTCCCAGGATCTTGATGGACCAACGCAGCAAATCGAGCTTATTCTGCAGAGCAATATCTGGTGTTGTGACATTCGCAAGGCGATTGCGGGACAAAAAGAAAGTTTTCCTTAATGTATCAAAAACGATCCTTGCTTCTCGGGTATAGATACTGTCCTTGGTGATCTCCAAAAGATCATTATAAGCCATCTCCTTGACCACAGGATTGTAGTGGTCCATTTTTTGGATCAAGGCCGGCACCATGCTTTCAAAATACTGATAGCGGTCTAAAACCACCAAGGCGTGCATGATTTCAACCTGGACAAAGGGCGAATCGCTGCGATTGAGCCGACGGATCAAGATCCTTAAAATATTGGGCTTTTCATTACTTAAGACTTCATTCGCATATTTGTCCGTAAATACTTTGACGGCAGCGGCACATTTGTATGACCCAATCGAATCATCGGAAATCATGGCCAAAAGCACGTCCCTTATTTCATCTTCATATTTTTGATAATACCCCTCTAAAAGCACCTTATCGTCAAATATGGCACCTGAGTTGATATTAGCTTCTGTAATATCCTCTTTATCCTGGGCTATGACCACCGAGAGCGGCAAGAAAAAACTGATCATTAATATAAGAAAGAAATTTTTCATGAAATCAGTCAAGTTCCATAGAAATATTCAAGCTTTGCCGTGAATGGGTCAAAGCCCCAACCGAAATTCGATCAACGCCTGTGGCTGCATATTTCTTGATATTGCTTAATGTCATACCACCTGAAGCCTCCAAGGGCACTGAGGATTGGGCTTGACGACGCATCTTAACCGCTTGAGCGACTTGTTTTGGACTCATATTATCCAATAAAATCAAATCAGCTTTTGATTTTAAGGCTTCTTTTAACTGCTCCAAGGTATCAACCTCGACTTCAATCTTGGCTTTAATTTTGGTTTTTAATTTATCAACTGTTTGTAAAAAATTTATCGATTTAGAGAACACCCGATGATTATCTTTAATCATCACCATATCGTTGAGATTAAATCGATGGTTCGTACCTCCCCCCATTTTGACAGCATACCGTTCCAATTGACGTAACAACGGAGTCGTTTTGCGGGTATCTAAAATAGCTGTTTTATAGGGTTTGATTTTTTGCACATAGGCATGCGTTTGAGTGGCAATGCCTGAAAGCATCGATAATAAATTTAAGGCCACACGTTCACCGGTGAGCAAGGCACGAGTACTCCCTACAATTTCAGCAAGAAGCTTGCCTGCAGCCACAGCCTGGCCGTCACGAACCTTGGGATCAAATTTAATTTTAGGATCAAGTATTTTGAAAACTGCACGGGCCAAATCAAGGCCGCAAATAATTCCAAAAGATTTGGCGACCAGACGGGCATGACTTTTGGATTTCAAAGGAACAAGATTATCAGTGGTGATATCTCCTTCACCGATATCTTCTGCAAGGGCTAATTGGACAATGGTGCGGACATATTGTGGTTTCATGATAAATTGGCCAAGACACTTGTCAAAGCATTGACCTCTTTATTCAGGAGATCCAAACGCTCTTTTTCTTTAGCAATGATCTCTTCTGGGGCTTTGGAGGTAAAATCAGCATTATTCAAGCGAGCTGCTAGACCTTCAATTGATTTTCTCTTTTGTACGATATCACTGCTCATGCGCTTTTTCTCAGCATCCAGGTCAACCAGACCTTCAAGTGGAATAAAGACCTTGATTGTTCCAACCAAGGCTGTCGCAGCATTATTAAGACTAAAAATACTGGCATCAATGGTCAAATTCTTTAGACGGGCCAGGCGTTGGATATCTGCCGAATTCTGATTTAAGACTTCAGCGTCTTTGCCTTCAGCAGGAACAATAATGGCATTAACAGTCTCGCTTGGACGCACATTCCATTGGGCCCTGACATTGCGAATAGCACTGATAATATCAATCACTGTTTGCATCTGGGTGCTGGCTTCGCGATCAATTAAAAACACATCTCGATTGGGCCAGGCTGCAACGGATAAACATTGATCTTTCGAATTCATCTTGCTGTAAATTTCCTCGGTGACAAAGGGAATAAACGGATGCATCATCTTGAGCGAATTCTTTAAAATAAAAAGCGCTGTTTTCTGAATATTGGGGTCATTAAATTTGGCCTTAATTAATTCCAGATACCAGTCGCAATAATTGCCCCAGAAAAATTCCTGTACCAAAATCTCTGCTTCTGAATAATGGAATTCTTCAATCGCACGACTGACCTTTTCAAGAGTTTGATAAAAAGTAGCAATGATCCAGCGGGACGGGAGATCAAGTTTACTTAAAGTAATATTCTCATAATCGCTATGGGTTAACGCTTCATCACAATTCATAAATACCAACCGTGAGGCATTCCAAATTTTATTGGCAAAATTACGGCCAATTTCAAACTTTTCTTTCGATATAAAAATATCTTGTCCGGAATTGATGATCAGGCTAAAACGTAAGGCATCAGCACCATACTCCGCAATGATTTCCAGAGGATCAATGGCGTTGCCTAAGGATTTAGACATTTTACGGCCCTTAGCATCACGCACTGTCCCATGAATCAAGACATCAGAGAATGGCTTATCCCCCATAAAGACATATCCAGCCATGATCATGCGAGCTACCCAAAAAAAGAGAATTTCTGAGGCTGTCATCAGGGTATTGGTTGGATAAAAATACTTTAAATCTTCGTTGGTCTTGGGCCATCCAAAGGTAGCAAATGGCCATAACCAGGATGAAAACCAGGTATCTAGCACATCTTCATCTTGGGCGAGATCAACGGCTTTGCCATGCTTGGTTAGGGATTGGGCTTTTGCTTCTGCCTCAGACTTGGCCACAAAATAATTACCCTGATTGTCGTACCATACAGGAATACGATGTCCCCACCAGATCTGACGGGAAATGCACCAATCATGGATCTCTTCCATCCAGTTGATATACACCTTGGACCAATGCGCGGGAAAAATCCGAATATCGCCTTTTTTAACTGCTTCAAGAGCGGGTTGGGCCAAGGGCTTCATTTTGACAAACCATTGCTTGGATAACCGCGGCTCAACAATGGTGTCACAGCGGTAGCAATGGCCAACCGCATTTTTATGGTCTTCTATTTTTTCAAGCAAACCTTGGGCTTCAAGGTCGGCTAAAATTTGCTTGCGGGCCTCAAAACGGTCTAGGCCTTGATATTTACCACCCTGTTCATTAATGCGCGCATCAGGATACATCACATTGATCATAGGCAGATGATGGCGCTGGCCCATTAAAAAGTCATTGGGGTCATGCGCAGGTGTGACCTTGACCGCACCAGTACCGAATTCAGCTGAAACAAAATCATCAGCAATAATCTTGATCTCACGGTTGACCAAAGGCAGCATCAGTGATTTACCGATTGAATTCTTATAGCGCTCGTCATTAGGATTGACGGCAACAGCCACGTCACCAAGCATGGTTTCTGGACGGGTTGTGGCAACAACTAAATACTGTTCACGATTATCTTTATAGGGATATCTTAAATGATAGAGCTTACCATTTTTTTCCTTATGCTCTGCTTCTTCATCGGAAAGCGCGGTTTGGCAGCGCGGGCACCAATTAATGATGCGCTCGCCTTGATAAATCAAACCCTTTTGATGCAATAGCACAAAAGCTTCCTTAACGGCATTACTATATTCATCATCCATGGTAAAACGCGTGCGCGGCCAATCACAGGAACTACCAAGGCGCTCGAGCTGATGGATAATGGTGTCCCCATATTCTTGCTTCCAAGCCCAGAGGCGTTTGAGAAATCCTTCACGACCCAAGTCTTGGCGCTTTTTACCTTCCTTGGCCAATTGTTTCTCCACCACATTTTGAGTGGCAATCCCTGCATGATCAGTACCCGGCATCCAGCAAGCTTCAAAGCCATTCATGCGCTTATAACGCACGATGATATCCTGCAAGGTGTTATTCAAAGCATGGCCCATGTGCAGGATGCCCGTGACATTCGGTGGCGGGATCACCACAGTAAATGGCTTCTTGCCTGAATTGGCCTTGGCATGAAAGATATTGTTATCCTTCCAGAACTTCAGCCACTTATCCTGGGTTTCTTGTGGGTTATATTTGCTTGATAGTTCCATAATTAATGATTCGGTGTTAAAGAAGAAAAGTAGTGACAGGCACGACTTTTTTTAGAAAAGTCGTGCCTGTCACTACTTTTCTGTCCCTACTTATTTCTTATCCTTTAATAATTTATACTCAATACTATCGACCAAGGCTTCCCAGCTGGCTTCAATCACGTTTTCATGCACGCCAACCGTTGTCCAGCTGTCATGCTGGTCTTGTGACTCAATCAAAACGCGCACCTTAGCACCTGTGCCCTGCTTGGTATCAAGCACACGGACCTTATAGTCAGACAAATGCATATCAGCTACTGAAGGATAAAACTTTTTGAGCGCTGTGCGCAAGGCACGGTCTAAAACCTCGACCGGACCATGACCTTCAATGGTGGCCATTTCATTATTTTCATTGACCTTTAACCGCACCGTTGATCCAGCCAATACTGAACCATCGGTACGGCGTTCAGTGAAAACCTTAAAACCTTCCAGTTGAAAAAATGGCTTATACAGTTTCAACCGGCGTTTCATGAACAATTCAAAAGAGGCATCCGCCCCTTCAAATTGATAGCCTTGATATTCTTTTTCCTGAAGCTCTTTCATGATCTGCTTGGCTTCAGGGGAATTCTTATCCAAATCAATGTTCATCTTCTGGGCTTTGAGCACGATGGGCATTTTGCCCGCCAACTCAGAAGTCAAAAGACGACGGTGATTACCAACAATGGCTGGATCAATATGCTCATAGGCCAACGGATTCTTAAGCATGGCATCGATGTGCACGCCACCCTTATGGGCAAAAGCTGAATGGCCAATAAAGGGATGATTATTGGTCAGATTATAATTACTGATCTCGCTGATATAGTATGAAGCATCCATCAATAATTTAATTTTATCGTCAGGGATGGATTTCTTCTTCATTTTGGCATAAAGAATGCCCATGATGGTGCACAGATCTGCATTGCCACAGCGTTCACCCAAACCGTTAAAGGTGCCCTGCACCTGCATACAACCGGTGTTGATGGCAGCCAGGGAATTGGCCACAGCCAAGCCTTGATCGTTATGCGTATGAATACCCAAAGGTTTTTTGATCTTCTTTTTGACTTCCTTAACAATTTTTGTAACTTCTTCCGGCAAGGTCCCGCCATTGGTATCGCATAAGATAATGCAATCTGCCCCACCTGTTTGAGCGGCCAAAATAGTTTTCAAAGCATACTTAGGGTTATTCTTATAACCATCAAAGAAGTGCTCAGCATCATAAAAGGTTTCACGTTTATTTTTCTTTAAAAAAGCAACCGAGTCCTGGATCATCTTAAGATTCTCATCCAAGGTGGTCCTGATCACATCTGTGACATGCAAATCCCAACTTTTTCCAAATATGGTCACCGTTGGTGTTTGGCTTGCGATCAATTCCTTAAGATTAGTATCATCCTCAGGCTTGATATTGGCGCGACGGGTTGAACCAAAAGCAGCCAACTTTGAATTAGCTAATTTCTTAGACTTCATCACCTCAAAGAATTCTTTGTCTTTAGGATTAGAGCCTGGCCAACCGCCTTCAATGTAATGAACGCCTAGTTCATCCAGTTTTTGGGTGATTTTGACCTTATCACTGACGGTATACGAAACCCCTTCGGTTTGAGAACCATCACGTAAAGTTGTATCGTATATTATTATTTTAGCCATATAACATCCAAATCTAATTAAGAGATTGCTTCGTCGCCCTTCGGGCTTCTCGCAATGACACTAAATTAAATCTGCTCCAATTTAAATGCTTTATGTAAAGACTTCACGGCTTTATCTGCTAAATCCTGGCTGATAATACAGGATACTGAAATTTCAGAGGTTGTAATCATCTCAATGTTAATATGATTATCCGCCAGAGTAGAAAACATTTTGGCCGCAATGCCACTATGTGAACGCATGCCTGAGCCAACCAGGGAAACACGGGCGATATTTCTGTCTTCAAAAATTTCGCCAGCCCCAATCTTACCGCCGATGGCACCAGTGGCTTTGACAGCTTTATTCATATCACCCTTTGGTACTGTAAAAGAAATATCAGACAATTTGTCATGCGGCACGTTCTGCACAATCGTATCCACATTAATGCCCTGTTTGGAAATTTCTTCAAAAATTTTAGCTGCAATGCCCGGTTTATCCGGCACTGAAGTAATGGTGATCTTGGCCTCATTCTTATTGCAGGTGATAGCACGGACTGCGACTTCTTCTAATTTTTCATTTCCTTGTGTGATCATAGTACCTTCCTCCTTAGAGAAACTAGAACGAACATGTAACGGGATATTAAAACGTTTGGCCACCTCAATGGAACGCGCTTGCATGACCTGCGCGCCTAGGGATGCCATTTCCAACATTTCTTCAAATGTGATCATCTTGATTTTACGGGCTTCTTTCACAATGCGCGGGTCAGTGGTGTAAATGCCATCCACATCGGTATAAATCTCGCAAACATTTGCCTTCAGGGCCTTGGCCAAGGCCACTGCTGTTAAATCTGAACCGCCGCGGCCTAAGGTTGTGATCTCATCATTGGCTGTAACACCTTGATAACCTGCCACAATCACAATTTTATTTTCTTTAAAGGCCCGCGAAATACGCTTGCCATCGATATTGATAATACGGGCCTTGGTGTGGGTCCGATCGGTCTTGATCCCCACCTGGCTTCCAGTAAAAGAAATGGCTTCATGCCCCAATTCCTTAATGGCAATGGCTAAAAGCGCACAGGAAATCTGCTCGCCGGTGGATAAAAGCATATCCATTTCGCGTTCAGGCGGATTTTTACTTAAACCTAAGGCCAATGCTTCTAATTCATCAGTGGTGTCGCCGAGCGCCGAGACCACAACTGCCAAGTCAGTATGCTTATTTTTGTAGGCAACGACACGCTGGGCCACATTTTTAATGCGGTCAATGTTCGCTACTGAAGAGCCACCAAATTTTTGCACAATGATCTGTTTTTCCATCGCTTATTTACTCCTTAAAAAAAATTGAACCATCTCTTGGCCACTTTTAAACTTTAACCCTTCTTTTGCTGCAACTTTCTCAGAATAATTCTTTAAGTTGTTAGATTTGATACCCTCGCCCCACATGGCAAAAGGAACAGGAGAACGGTCATGAGCACGTAGAGCCACCGGAGTTGGATGATCAGGACAAACTAAAATGCGAACCCCTTTGGGCTTATTACCAAATGCTTTAAGGATGGTACCAACCACATGCTTGTCAAAATGCTCACAGCATTCGGTCTTGGCCTTCCAATCACCGTTATGCCCTGCCTCGTCAGTTGCTTCCACGTGCACATAAACAAAATCATTCTTGTTAAGCGATTTTAGTGCGTACTGGGCCTTGCCTTTATAATTCGTATCGTAATAACCATTAGCTCCAGGCACATCAATCACATTCAAACCAGCCAAGCGTCCAATCCCATTGACTAAATCAACCGCAGAAATTACCGAACCTTTTAAGCCATACACTTCCTTAAATGATGGCAAGTTGGGCCTTGACCCTTGCCCCCAAAGCCACACCATATTTGCTTCATTTTCACCATCCTCGAGACGGATTTTATTGATCTGATGTTTTTCTAAAACCTTGCTTGAACGCTCCATAATTTTGCACAACAAATCACTCATGGGACCGTTTGGTAAATATTTCTTAATCGGCTGATCAATAATATTATGCGGTGGTGTGGTATTCACCGCCAACATGGTTTTAACATTATTGGTCTTAACCACCATCAAATGGCGATAACTTTTGCCTGGATAAAAACGCAAATCAGGCCAATCCAGGCTATGGTCCAAATGCTCGATTAAATTCTTGGCCTCATCAGATGAAATATGCCCAGCGCTGTAATCAGCCATCTTTTTATTCTTGATGGTCACTAGATTACAACGAAAAACCACTTCATCATCCTGAAGCTTAATGCCCAAATTCGCAGCTTCTAAAGATGCGCGTCCAGAAAAATTCTTTTTAGGGTCATAACCCATTAGTGCCAAATTACCGATATCAGAACCCGGCGGCAAGCCATCAGGAATAGTTTTCGTGAGACCTGAATAACCATTCTGAACTAAAAAATCCATGTTAGGCGTGTTTGCTGCCTCCATCGGAGTTTTGCCGCCTAATTCCTTGATTGGCTTATCAGCCAGGCCATCTGGGACTAAAATGATATATTTCATGATAATAATTTTACTAAATTTTGCGCTATAAGCGTTTTATTGGAAACCTTGCTTAAAATCTCACCATCTGCATTCACAATAAAACCCTGATAGCTATTTCTCAAAGTATTTGCAACCACCAAATCACACCCTGCATCAGTAAACAAAGATCTTGTTTCTTTAAAAATATTTTTAAGACTTAAAGTCGACTCCAACTTAAAACCTACTAAAAAACTTTTAGGGCTTAGACGCTTAATATCGCGAATAAGTTTCGACGTTCTTATTAAATTTAGAAACAAAGGTTTTTTTGAAGATATTTTCTTTTTAGCTGCACCTTTGACCTTAAAATCTGAAACTGCGGCAGCATGCACCACAATGTCGTAATTCTTCTTTAGTTCTACTTTTAAAGCTCGGGCCAATTCATCAAAGAACTTGTACTTGATGATCTTTACTTTTCGATCATTGAGTTCATGAGTAACAGGCCCTTCAATCAAGGTCACCTGATGCCCTTTTTGCTGGAAAACTTGGGCTATCAAATGCCCCATCTCGCCGCTTGAAATATTACTAATCACCCTGACATCGTCAATGGGCACCCAAGTGGGCCCGCAGGTGATAAGGACCTTCATAACCCAATCTCTTTTAAAATAGCTTTGTAATCCGAAGGTACGACCTTGGGCTCGCTCAGATCTTTCATAGCAGTTTTAGGGTCTTTTAAACCATGCCCTGTGACCGTACAAACCAAACGTCCACTCTTACCTTTAAAATATCCTGACTTAGCTAATTTCATCACACCTGCAATCGAAGCTGCTGATGCCGGCTCCACAAAAACACCAGATGAGGTGGCCAACAAATGGTACGCTTGCAAAATTTCATCATCTGTCACCATATCAATCAAACCATCTGACTGATCACGGGCCTCCATAGCTGTTTTCCAGCTGGCTGGATTTCCAATGCGGATGGCAGTCGCAATGGTCTCTGGGTTTTCAATCACCTTGTTGTGCACAATAGGGGCTGAACCTGCTGCCTGAAAACCCAACATCACAGGCAAGGTCTGGGACTTTCCAGCAAATTTATATTCTTTATAACCCTTCCAATACGCCGTGATATTCCCGGCATTCCCAACGGGAATAGCATGAAATTCCGGCGCATCACCTAAAAAATCACAAATTTCAAAAGCCGCTGTCTTCTGCCCTTCAATACGATATGGATTAAGTGAATTAACTAACTCCACCGGATACTTGGAGGTGATCTCTTTAACCAAATTTAAAGCCACATCAAAATTTCCGTCAATGGCAATGACCTGGGCCTGATGAATCATGGCTTGGGCGAGCTTCCCCATGGCAATATTACCGTTGGGGATCAATACAGCACATTTAATTCCAGCCCTTGCGGCATAGGCTGCAGCTGAAGCTGATGTATTGCCGGTTGAGGCACACATCACAATCCGAGCGCCCTTCTCACAAGCCTTGGAAATTGCCATGGTCATGCCACGGTCTTTAAAAGAACCCGTCGGGTTTAAACCCTCAAATTTTACAAAAACCTGTAAACCTGTGAGCTTATTTAAAAATTCAACGGGAATGAGCGGAGTATTGCCTTCATAAAGAGTCACAACCGGTGTCTTATCGCTCACCGGCAAATACTCACGGTAGTGATTTATAAGACCTGTCCAACGCATCACAACTTCTCCATGCGGATGGCAACAGGCTTTCCCTTAACAACGGCAAGATTGGTGATCTCCTCGAGAGCCAATTTCACCTCATGCTCATTGGCTTTATGGGTCAGGATAACAACAGGCACGGTCGAACCTTTGTTTTCTTGTTTTTGGCTGAATGAGGCTATGGAAATATTATGCTGGCCTAAAACAGTGGTGATAGAAGCCAAGACACCTGGTTTATCAATCACCATAAAACGGATATAGAAGTTAGTTTCAACCTCTTCAATTTTTCGCAACGATAAATTCTCCACCTCATCTGCCGGATTAAAAGCCCAGATGGATGCAGGCGCGTCATCACGGATACCAAGATTTATAAGATCAGCCACAACCCCCATGGCTGCTGTCATCTGCCCAGCCCCTTGACCCTCAATGAACACATCACCTAACGGGTCAGAATCAACAAAGATGGCATTGTCAACACCGTTAACTGTGGCCAGACCATGCTCCTTAGGGATCATGGTTGGGTGCACCCGCACATCAAGCTTATTACCGATCTTTTTGGCAATGGCCAAAAGACAGATGCTTAAATCAAGGCTTTCAGCAAATTCGATATCATCATGGGAGATATGATTAATACCCTCGACGTAAATATCTTTGACATTAACAAATTTGCCCATGGTAATAAAGGTCAGGATCGCCAATTTATAAGCTGCATCCATGCCACTGATATCCAATGTGGGATTGCTTTCAGCATAACCCTTTTCCTGGGCTTCTTTGAGTGCCTGGGCAAAGGTGAGCTTATTTTTAGACATGGCGGTCAGGATATAATTACAAGTACCATTGATGATGCCATAGACACCGTTGAATTTATTACCAGCCATACCTTCTGTAATCGTACGAATGATAGGAATACCAGCACCCACTGATGATTCAAAAAGAATACTGCAGCCATTGGCCTCTGCTTCTTTAAAAAGTTCAAGACCGTATTCTGCAATTAGGGCCTTGTTGGCCGTAACCACATGCTTCTTGGCACGCAAGGCGCTGATCACAATTTCCTTGGCCGGAGACAAACCACCAATAAGCTCAACCACCACATGGATATTAGGATCTTTTAAAATGGCTTGGTAATCGGTGGTCAATAATGTATGGTCCAAGCCGGGATTGGTTTTTTTGGCTATACTGCGGTCACAAAGGGTTTTGATGACAAAATCCGTTTCGTATTTTTCACGTAAGAATTTACGGCGGCTTTTTAAGACCTTGACCACACCTTGACCAACAACACCATATCCAATTAGACCTATATTTAAATAATCCATAATTATTACCTTCTTATAGGGCTTGCTCGCCGGAAGATTTTCCCTTTTTCTCTTTGCTATAATTTTCGATCTTATCTAGGATAGCCAGGATCTGATCGCCTAATGGATAGAACTGCAAGCGTATTTCATAAATCATCCCTGCGATTTTTTCTTTGCATTGCAGGACAAATCCCTCGACATGGATGGGTTCAGTGATAAAAGGTGTTTTTAAAACGATCTCAATGACAGTCCCCTCTTTAAGCGGATGGGTTGTGGAGAAATTGATCCCTCCCTTGCTCACATTGTTGACCTGGGAAACATTGTAATTAGTCACAGCACTGTCCTTTTCCCTGTAGGACAAAATAAAATTGCGGTAAATCCTTAAATGCTGCCTGCGTTCTTCGAATGAATTATCCATAGCTCTCACCTATTGTTAGAAAATGGTCGGGACGGTGGGGCTTGAACCCACGACCTCATGAACCCCATTCATGTGCGCTAGCCAACTGCGCTACGTCCCGATGCAACATTTCCATATCATTCCTCAGATGAGGAATCTATTAAAGACTAAAAGATTAAAGATTATACACGAAGAAGTCCTTGGGGTGAAGGAGAAAATCAAATCTGAAGTTGAGACAACAGGCTTGCTCCTGTAGCAGGTTTAATGTCTAAAATCACAGGGATTAACCCATTTAAATGTATATTATCTAGATTTTGTTGAGAGATCGGTAGCGGCACACCCTTCCCATCCCTTTTAATTTGAAGGTTTAGATTGGCGGAATTAAAGTCAATACCACCAACTGGCGGCGCTAAACTTGCGCTATCCTCTTGCCCTTCACCACTTTCCATGGCCGCTATGGCCATTAGTTCATCACCAATTAATGCATAAATTATATCGTATCGCGCTCCAAATATTTCTCGTTTTTCATTTCTTCGAAGCTCACTACCATGCGCAAAAATACTGTAAAGTGCTTCTAATTGTTCTTTTGATAAATCTTGGAGTTGAGAAGCAACTAACCCACTTTTTACTGGGCCATCAATAGCCATCTGATTTAAACCGACTGTCAGCTGCCTCACTTGTTCTTCCTGTGCACTAGTCATTGCTAGACTCGCTTGGACAATAACACGATCACCATTAAAATATATAACTAATTTATTATCTACAACACCCGCAACATATGTGTCCCTATTGATTTTCGATTCTGTAGTCAATCTAGTTTTGTAATTAGTATCTACTTCATTTCCATTCGTTGATAAAACAAGATATTTCCAAGAAGGAGAAGATTTCCGCCACTGCCCCCTCACTAGAGCAGGATTTATCGGACCTTGATGATTTATGACAATATTAATCCATTGTAGCCACGAATCATAATGTGATCTTATAATTCCATCGACTTCTGATGCAAATTCCGACTGTGCAGGCCTAGATCCATTTAAATAAGCTATCTGTTTCTCAACACCTAAAGAGGAAAATTTTCTAGAAAATTTTATAGGACGTCTTTGGAAAATACTAACATTGCCCTGGCCATCGGCAGATAAACGCAACTCGCATTCTATTCCATTAACTTCCGCGTCCCCCACTGCAAGTAAATTTAAATGTCTTTCATCATAACCAATATAAATAACCCTCATCTTCTCTATTGCCGGAGTTAGAATACGCATTTTCAATGCTATAATCTGATCATTTATAATATCCATCGCTTCCTCGACAATTCGTTTTATTGATTCCTTCTGTTCTATACCTAATTTTCTAAGTAGACCAATAAATTGCACTTCTATTGCCTTACGGAACTCTGACGAGGCCTCTGCCAGCCCTGGTTGTAATTTTGCAATATTTGCATTCAATTCTTCCAATTCCTTATCAGCCATTGTCGCTTTTAGAATACTTTCTCGAGGTTGGCCTTTACTGCTTCCATTCAAATATCCTATATATTCCAGAAGTTCAGCATATAAAGCAGACCTTTCTTCAATTTCAGGAGTATACAATCCCGATTTGATAATATCCGCACCCAAACGGTATTTTGTAATATCGCCTTTTTCTTCATCAACTATTTTCTGGGCAGCAGTCATTGCCGCACTGATAATATGTGCAAGATTTTGCCCAATAATCATAATATCATTAGGGCGTTTTTCAGAATCAACCGTGTAGCTTATTTGTGACGGTAAAGGATGATCCCCAAACAGGTCCTGCAATGCTGTCACGACCGCATTGCCAGTAAAACTTCCATTGATCATAAGTTGTTGACCATTATAAAACGCCCTCATTAAACCCAGATCAATATTTCTTCTGTTCAAAACTCTTTTATCAAGATCGTCCGCAAGAGTGCTCGTGTCTATTAAGGATACGATCAATGCCCTATCTGCCTGCTTGCTAGCCTCCCCTGATTCTTCGGCAGCCACTGCAACATAATCAAAATTATTATCATCTTGGATACTTGAAATTTCAGCGGCATCAAGTGAACGCGTTACCCCGTAGGGAACATTTTTGTGTAATGCTGATGCAGCTTGAGCGTAGTTTTCCATCCCTCCAGAGAAATACTTGCGAGGAATACTTTCATTGGTGTATTTATCCACATCCTCTTTGATAAAGTTAAATACGCCTTTTTTATAGGCTTTCAAGTATTGCCTATAGATCTCATCATTGCTGCGAGGGTCAGAATCAACACCCTTGACCTTGGCTTTATTGGCATAAATCTTACTTAATAAAGATTCTTTAAGTGCGCGTTTATACCAGGTGGCCAAGAGCATGCCGCTATATACTTGACGGACAACAGCAAAATTTTCATCTTCATTCACTTCACGTTCGAGTTCAGGAAGGATGATTTCTCTGACAATCTTGGAGGCAATAGAATGTGTATTTGTGGGAACACTTTGTATCCCTGAATGCTTCTTTAATGACAAATAATCTTCTTCTAACATCACCCGCAAATGATTCTTTAATACATAGGCCGCATTACCTTTTTCATAAATTAGGGCATCATCCGGCAGGATCCAGACTTTGTTAAAAGTATTAATGGGAATATTACTTGTCCCAAATCTTGCCCGTGCCTGGGAATAAACCGTATCCCAAAATTTCTTACCTAAATTACTCTCTGGATAGATCAAAGAAGCGGTAATTTGCTTAAGCATATAATCCTGGGCCAACAGGTCACGCCCCATTTCAGTCTTGCCAAAATCTTCTTTTATAATACGGTCTTTTTCATAAGGAGAGAGATTGACCCATTGGTCATCATCTGGAATGGCCAAGGAAGCCAGGAAATATTTGCTTAGCTTGGTGTACTCTTGTTTCTTTTGTTCATGAGTTAAAAGTTTATCACCTTTATAGATGATAAAGTCAAATTTAAGGGCATTTTCAGGATGGATGACTATTCCCTTTAAATAAGCAGGGGTAAATTCAGGGCTTAAATGCACCAAGTCGCCAGGAGCTGACAAGCGCGGCATGGGATCAATAGCCATTTGGGCAAAAACAGGCGTATTGATAGATGTGCCAATAAAAGCAATAGAAATAAAAATGGATAAAAGTTTGCGAATTATCATATTTTCAGCAGTTTACAGGGCTTACTCCTCCACAGCTAAAGTATGCCATATATAAATAAATATGACCAACTATACTATAGTTTCAATGTCCTGCGGTTTTTCGATATTAGCAACGGAGAGATTGGGATTGATGCGGCGGATAAGCCCTTTGAGCACTTTTCCAGGGCCGATTTCGATGAATTGGGTAATACCCTGATTAGCCATATATTCAACATCCTTGACCCATTGCACGGAACCAGTGATTTGGCGGGCTAGATTCTCACGGATTTGAGCTTCATCCGATGGATATGGTAAAGCACTCACATTACTCATGACAGATATAGAGCTCGGAGAAAAATGAACCTGAGCCAAAGCTGATCGAAATTTCTCTGCTGCTGAAGACATCAAGCTAGAATGAAAAGCTCCACTAACCGTCAACGGAATGATTTTCTGGCCGCCAGCAACCTTGATCGCTTCCATGGCAGCCTCTACCTTTTCTTTGTGGCCAGTAATGACAATCTGTTCGTTGGAATTATAATTAGCCACTTGTGCACCAGTTGCCTTGCAAATTTCAACTAATTTGGCAGCATCAAAACCAATCACCGCGGCCATGGCCCCTTGGGCTTGCCTTGTAGCTTCTTCCATGCATGCTGCACGGCGTTGGACCAATTGTAAAGCTGTTTTAAAATCCATGGTACCGACGGCATAAAGCGCCGCATATTCACCTAAGCTGTGGCCTGCGGTAAATTTGACATCGTAATCTTTAAATTTAGGATGAGCTTTGAAAACATCATAAGCAGCAGCGCTCACCGTAAAGATAGCTGGTTGGCAAAAAGCCGTTGAAGTGAGTTTCTCTTCGGGGCCTTCGAAAATGACCTTGCTTAATCCAGGACAAATGCCATCTGCCTGATCAAAAATTTCTTTGGCCTTGGGAGAATTTTGATACAACTCAAGGCCCATACCGACTTTTTGGGCGCCTTGACCGGGGAAGATTAATGCGACGTTTTTCATTTTACCACTTCACCACATTTGCAGCACTGACGAGACCTGCACCAAAAGCGACTAAGACAACATTGTCACCTTTTTTAATCCGTTTAGACTTCTTGGCTTCATATAAAGCCACAGCAATTGAGGCTGCCGACATATTGCCATACTTATCAATATTGATAAAAATTTTGTCTTTAGAAATATCTAATTTTTTTGCAACAGCAGAAATAATACGGTCATTGGCTTGGTGCGGGACAATGCAGTCGATCTGTGATTTTTTAAGCTTGGCTTTCTTTAAAACTTCTTCAACCGCGTCCCCCATGGAATTGACCGCAATCTTAAAAAGCTCCTGGCCTTGCATCACCACATAGGGCAATTTAGAATAACTGGTCTTATCCGGATGAAACGGACTTCTGGCCTCCTCAACGATAACCTTCATCAAATCACCCTGATCACCAAAGGCCCGCATAAAATCAGCCGTAATCCCACCTGATTTAACTGCACCTAAAACGCAAGCCCCCGCCCCATCGCCAAACAAAACGCAAGTATCACGATTACGCCAATCAATCAGGGTTGAAATCTTCTCAGATGCAATAACCAAGGCCCTTTTGGCCATGCCGGTTTGAATATATTGCTTGGCTGTGGTCAAGGCATACAAATACCCTGAACACGCTGCAGACACATCAAAGGCCGCCGCTTTCTTGGCACCAATATTTTTTTGGACAATACAGGCAACTGACGGGAAATTACTATCAGCAGAAATCGTTGCAACAATGATCAGATCAATTTTATCAGCTGTAATTTTAGCATCTTTAAGCGCATCTAAAGCAGCAGCAGTGGCCAGATCACTGTTTTTTTCAGTGGACGCAATGCGGCGTTCCTGGATACCTGTGCGAGTACGGATCCACTCGTCGGAGGTTTCCACCATTTTTTCCAAATCAAAATTAGTGAGCTTCTTCGAAGGCAAATACGCTCCCAAACCTAATATTCCAACTTTAGTCATATATTTAACTTTACGATGTCAAAAGACGCGCTCACTCAAGCCTACCCATGCGGGACCATTTCTTCCTTGATCCTTGCTAAAACATTATGATCAACCTGCTCTTTGGCAGCACGGATGGCATTTTTAATGGCTTTCGGTGTAGAACGGCCATGGCTAATGAGCACCAACCCATTGACACCAAGTAAGGGCGCACCACCATACTCTGAATAATCCACACTTTTCTTGGCTTCTTTTAAACTGGATTTCAATAAAAGCGCTCCTAAAATAGCAACGGGCCGTTTCAAAATTTCGCGTTTCAATAATTTGCCTACAGATTCCATCATCCCTTCTGCAACCTTCAAGGTAATATTACCAACATACCCGTCACAAACAATGCAATCCGTCTTGCCAGTAAAAACTTCATTGGCTTCAACATTCCCAACAAAATGAGGTTCTTTTTCTTCCAATAATTTATGGGCTTCTTTTTCAAGGCCAGTGCCCTTACACTCTTCTTCGCCAATATTAAGAAGGCCGATGGTAGGTTCTGGCCGGTCTAAAACAGATTGGGCATAAACCTTGGCCATCTTAGCGTACTGCAATATATGCTCTGGCTTGGCCGCGGTGTTCGCACCAACGTCGATAATAAAGGTGAATTTCTTTAAGGAAGGAAAAATGCAACCAATACCTGGGCGGTCTACGCCAGGGATCATACCGAGCACAAAGGTCGATGCCGCCACACAAGCACCGGTGTTGCCGGCAGAGACAAAGGCGCCATAACCGGGCTTTTTCAAGAGCTCCATGCCAACGCTGATGGACGACTTACGTTTCTGGCGGATGACAACCGTTGCCGGATCATTCATGGCCACCACATCAGGCGCATGGACGATCTCAATGAGTTCTTTAGGGTATTGATGCTTCTTAAGCTCCTGCTCAATGCGGTCGCTTAAGCCTACCAAGGTCACAGGGACCTTATATTCCTTGATGGCTTCCACAGCACCAGCGACGACATTTTCCGGGGCAAAGTCTCCGCCCATGGCGTCAACAACGATCTTCATGAAATACCCTCTAAGCTACTGATATGTTTGATGGAAACTACTTTGCCACTGCAACGATCTGGGTACCCTTATAAAATCCGCAGAAAGGACAAACGCGATGTGATAACACCGGCTTGGCGCATTGTGGGCAAGCTCTTAGAGAAGCCACTGAAACCTTCCAATGGGTACGGCGCTTACGGCCGCGTGTTTTTGAATGCTGACGTTTTGGTAGAGGCATATAAAACTCTCCTTACAGGACCCCGCCGATTGGCCCTACAGGCCGGCGGGGCTTTTGTTATTTACATTTACACTGTTCTTTGTTTAAATTTGCCCCACATTTAGGACAAATACCTTTACAATCCTTGCTGCATAAAATCCGGGCTGGATTAGCCATGATGATTTCCTGGCGTATCTCTTCTCCCAGATCAATATATTCACTGGTCGGATCAATTTCAAAATCAAATTGATAATCACGCTCTTCCGTTGAAGATAATTCTTCCAAACAACGGGCGCATAAATAACCAAATTCCGCCTTCACATGCGTCTTGGCAATGATGGTATTATCAACTTTTTGTAAACGCGCCTTAACGCTCACCAGAGAGCGGATGTCAACCTCTTCGTCTGAAAGACCAATCCCCTCTTTAGGAATACTTTGGTCAATATTCAAGCCATTCGACGTGACATCTCTAACTGAAATCTTAATCATCTCTTCAAAGTTCTTTTAATTTACGCACAACCGCTTTAGGAACAAAAGACGATATATCAGCATTCAAACTAGCTACTTCTTTTAAGAGGCTTGAAGAAACAAATGACACATGTTCCGACGGCATTAAAAAAACTGTTTCTATATCTTCCGCCAAACGGCGATTTGTAAGCGCAATTTGAAATTCGTAATCAAAATCTGAAGTCATCCGTAAGCCCCGGATCAGCACATTGATCTTCTTCTTTCGTGCATACTCAATGACCAAAGAATCAAAGGTCTCAACTGAGACATTTTTGATCCCGCGGGTTACTTCCTTGAGCAATTCCACACGCTCATCAATACTCAAAAGAGCCTTTTTGCTCGTGTTGTTGGCAACAGCCACAATCACATGCCCAAAAATACGGGCTGCGCGCTCAATAACATCCAGATGACCATTGGTCACTGGATCAAAACTACCAGGGTAAATGGCCCCTTGCTTAGTACTCATTCAGTCGCAACCCTCTGTAAAAGCGTTAGATGGGATGAGCCATAACGGCGCTCGGTATGAATAATAAAATTTTCCGGAATTTCCAGACTTTCACCCTCTTCATACTGCACCATGACCCAACTTTGAGGGGTTAATATATCACGGCCTCCCAGCAGTTTCAAGGTTTTTTTAGCCAGCTTCTGGCCGTAGGGAGGGTCAAAAAAGACAATGTCAAAATGCTGCTTCTGTTCGTCCAATTGCTTGATCGTGGCAAAGGCATCAGCATGGACCAAGGTAAAATCACCCCCTAAATCAATGCCTAAAAGTTCGCAATTTTCCTGAATGGTTTTAGCGTTAAGGTCATTGTGTTCCACCATCACCACCTTTTCGGCGCCTCTGGAGATGGCCTCAAGGCTCACAGCCCCGCTGCCGGCAAATAGCTCCAGGAAGCTTAAACCGCTTAAATCATGGCCCAAAAGGTCAAAAATGGCCTGGCGCAGGACATTTTGGGTTGGCCTGATACCTGCGGGCATGTAAAAATTCCTACCTTTATACTTTCCACCTAGCATCTTCATATCTACTAATTTCCTTTTTCAAGCCTCCACAGTTCCCGGGGCGTGGAGGTCATCCTGCTAAAATTAAATCCAAATACTGCGGATACCGTTTCTTGATTGTTTCCTTAATCGAATGATACCCGGTTAACTGCGGATCTCCTTGAGTCAAGATAATAGCATCTCCTCGGGCTTTTTCCAAGATCTCGATTTGAGTGATAGGATTTGCGTTTTTTAGCTCATTAAGCCCATGCTGGTGCCGGCCAAAATAATGACCAGGTCCACGGATCTTTAAATCTTCTTCTGCAATTTTGAAACCATCTGTGTTGCGGACAATGGCCTCCAGACGCATTTTAGCCTCTTGAGTGACCGGGTCACCCAACAAAACACACAAGGCATTATGACTGCCTCGGCCAATGCGGCCGCGCAATTGATGCAATTGGCTTAAACCAAAACGCTCAGCGTGTTCGATCACCATCACATTGGCATTGGGAATATCGATGCCCACTTCCAAAATGGTGGTGGCAACCAGGATATCCAGCTCATGTTTTTTAAACTTGAGCATGATCTCATCAGCTTCCTGTCGCTTCATCTGGCCGTGCACCAACCCCATGCGCAAGCCCTGAAATTCAAATTTTTGCAAATGAATAAACATATCCTTGGCCGCCTTTAAATCCAATTTCTCGCTTTCATCAACCAAGGGATAAATGATATAGGCTTGGGTGCCTTTCTGCACCAGCTCCCTTACCTTCTGGTACACGGCTTGGGCCTTGGGCAGCGGGAAATGATAGGTCTTGATCTCGCCACGGCCTGGCGGCAATTCATTGATTACTGAGACATCCAAATCGCCATAAAGCGTCAGGCATAAGGTCCGCGGAATGGGTGTTGCTGTCATGATCAATATATCAGGATTAGTACCCTTGGCCGAAAGCAAGGCGCGCTGATTGACCCCGAATTTATGCTGCTCATCAATCACCACAAAACTCAAATCCTTAAAGGCAATGGTTTCTTCCAAAAGCGCATGGGTGCCGATAATCAGATCAATTTCGCCGTCCTTGAGCTGTTGATAAATTGCCTTTTTCTCCTTAGCAGGCGTACTGCTGATTAACAGTGAGACCTTGATCTCTTTAAATATGCTTTGGCCCAAAAGTTTTTGAAAATTTAGGAAATGCTGCTGGGCCAGAATCTCCGTCGGGGCCATGATAGCTGACTGCTTTTTATTCTTCCAGGCCGCAATGCATCCAAAAAAAGCCACTACAGTTTTACCACTGCCCACATCACCCTGGATCATACGAAGCATTGGACGTTTTTGGGCCATATCAGCGCTGATATCATTGAGTGCTTTTTGCTGGGCATTGGTTAATTGAAAAGGAAATGCTCGGCTGTATTCTTCAATTAAACTCTTTTCAATATGATGCTTGATACCCGTTTTATGCACCAAGCTCAAGCGCCTTAAGATCACACAGATCTGGAATAAAAAAAACTCTTCAAAGGCAATACGATCAATGGCCTTTTGCTGTTGCTGTGAATCTGAAGGAAAATGAATCTGTTTAATGCCTTCAGCAATAGGGCTTAATTGATTCTTACGACGTACAGCCTGCGGCAATATATCTTGCAATTGATCCGCATATAAATTAAGGCATTGGTCCATTAACTTACGTAAATACCTCTGACTAATACCCTTGGTTAATGGGTAAACCGGCACAATACGGCCCATGTTAAGGCTTCTGTCCTCTGCTGAGATCAGCTCAAAATCAGACACCACCATTTGCAGGCGCTTGCCAAAGAGATCGATACGGCCGTATAGGACGATTTCCTGATCCTCTTTGAAAATATTAACCAGATACGGCTGATTAAACCAAACACAGCTGATTCTGCCACTTTTGTCACCCACCACCACTTCAACCGTGCGATTCTTAGAATAGAAATTCCGACGAGCGCTGATGATCTTGCCACAGACGGTCTGCAGTTCGCCTAACTGCACCATGGCAATGGGTATAAATTGAGAGCGGTCTTCGTAACGATGTGGGAATAAATAAAGCAGGTCTTCGACGCTCGTCACGCCCAAATTAGCCAATAATTTGGCCTTGGCCGGGCCAACACCTTTGATGAATTGAATGGAGATTTCACTTAAAGCTTGAGGCATGAGATAATTATACTATAAGGATAGATCGATGGTACAAAACAGATGAGATAGAATTAATTGTATTAGAATCTGGTCAACACCCGGTGTTGACAAGGTTCATGCTAGAGAGCAAGCGGAAAGGTTAAAACCGCATGGTTTTGAGGCGTTTGGCGAGGGCTTTGCGATAGCCTTTATTGAACACCTCATCAAAGTCATAAGCGTTCTTAAAGCTATCATAATGATCTTGAGTATCTTTGGCCAAGACCTTGTTTTCAACCAGGTTGAAGACAATATTGCCAAAATCATCGGTGGCCTTGATACCCCAATGCTTAAGCACAGTCATGGTCATAGGCCCAAATCTCTTTAATAATAGGGCCTTGATCCCAACAAGCAACTCTTCACCGCTGATATGCTTGGCCTTTTTGAATTTCTGCTGACTGTAGGCCAAGGCCTCCATCACAAATTCGTAGGCTTCTGGATAATATCGGGGGTCTTGGGTACAAATGGTGGATATAATGCTATAAAACTCTTCATCCATTCCTTGCATTCTATCATCCTCATTATTCAATTCAAAAAGATTCTAATATTTTTTTTACTCTGTATAATGCGTGTACGACCTAAAGGAGTACTCGGCATGGAGAGTATGAAACTGTTCTGGAAAATATATGCTTGGTTTTTTCTGGCACTTGTATCAACAAACGCCGGCCAATTCTTTGATTCCGACTCAATGCTCACGGTGTATTACCACACCACCATTATTTTTAATAACTGGTATACCATCCCCTACATCCTCAATATCCTAAATGCCGTTCTTTACTGCATCCTATGCCTATTTATATTCGGTTACGCTTATGACATCAACGGCATCAGCCGACTCGCTCCCTTTTACTTTTTCCTGCGCCTCTTAAGTGATGCCACAGGCCATACCTATGAATTAAAAATCATCCAATCAAGCTTCGCCCAAAGCAAATTAGCCGGGCTTGTGGGCCTCGCCTGCTTGAGTTTACTGGTATTACCTTCCTATCTCGTGCATTGGAAAATGACCTTCGAAAAGAGCTGACTTTAACTTGCTGGGAGTGACGATTGCGGAGGGACCTCCTGCCAATTGATAATATTAACTGCATAAGAAACATACGGTACGGATGTATTAGCCAGATAATTGTAATTACGGGTCCTATAAACATTCAAATCCACCGACGAGGAATTTGTACTGCTTTGAACGGCAATGGACCCGGTAAAATTAAGCGCACCCTTTGATTGTGTGGTGCCCTGGGACATAAAAACACCACCTAGAGGGTCTGCCTGTCTTTGAGAATTCGCACCTCCAGCAGCCACAACATAGGCATCAATATTCATAGGATCATCTGTCGCATTTGATGAAACAATAACGCTTTGGTTGGCCATCAACCCTAAAGCTCCCTGGGCCGTGCTTGAAGTGGTCAGGCTATTGGTAATATAGATATTCCCCTGGGCCACAAACAAGGTGGGATTCTGCAGTTCTCCTGATATGTAAATATTCCCTGTCGCATACACCAATTGATTACCCGTAGGAAGAGAATTGATATTACTGCTATCTACGATCAAATCACCAGTGACGTAGTCTCCTCCTTTTTGGGCCAGATCGCTGTAACTGGTGGTGTCAACACCCACAAATGATTCTGTTGAAAGCTGAATGGTACTTTTGCCAGGTGCCAAAGAAACTTCTGGTGGGGTAAGACCATTGACGCTGTTGCTGTAATAGACATTACCACCAACCGTAATCTGCTGTTTAGTGTCCCCAGGGAACGTATTAAAATTAACGTCCTTACCAAAAATATCAGAATTGATATTAGATCCACTTCCTATATTGAGCTCTCCCTGTGTGGTAACAAAGAACTGACCTGGATTAATAATCACAAGTTTGGCCAAAATGCAACGGTAAGCCGTTTTACCTTTGAAAATCCCCGTTCCTACTGACAAAACCCAATCTGCATTAAAATTAAAATATTTTGCCGTAACTTTAGATTGACGTTGATAAGATTGCACAGAGCTGGCATTGCCTGATATTGGGATCACTTGTGGCGTTGTATCATTAGGTAAATACTTAGGGTTAGTCTTTAACTGATAAACTGTCTGTTCTATGCCCGCCTCTGCCGCGTTAAAGGCCAATTGCGAAGCTATCAAGGCATTGCTTGAGTTTAATTGCATTTCCGAACGCATATAGGCCGCCACAAATAAAAGACTTAAGAAAAAAGCCACCATGAGACTGATGATTAAAGCAAATCCTGAATTTTTATCTTTAAGTTTCATATCAATTACGTGGATAAACTTCCGTTGTTGTTGTAAGGGTTACTGGAGAGTTCACTAAAAACTGATTTTTTAAAAACGCCAAGGTCAATACAATCGGAAAGCTTTGGGTATTAAAAGAAGAATTAGTATAATCAAGATTTGTCGTAATGAGAGTATCATCACTATTGCCATTATAATAATGTACGATATGAAATTCCCCATTTTGTTTCATAATATACGTTGCGACTAAATTACCACTCGCATCTTTAAGTTGTAATTGCTGATTATCAACACCTGTTGACGGAAATATCCCATTGCTGGAGGCCGCATGCACATCCTGGTTAAAAGACTCAACAATCTGGTCCATTTCCTGGGCCATGTCAGCCCTACTGACCAGATAATCTGAAGATTGTAAATTAAGCAAAAACACGTTGCCTAGAATGCCAATAATAATCCCCAGGATAGCTAATGAGGTGATCAGCTCAATTAAGGTAAATCCTTTGTTATTCATATTCTTGATCGTTTGCATCAATTACATCTCCCCCTTGCTCTCAAGCTGAATGATAAAATTTTTACCACCCTGATCGAAAACAAATCTCCCACTGCTATAAGCCGGATAAAGCTGGGACTGAAGAACAGTCAACGTATATTCCAAACTGATTTGGTTATAATACGGGTTACCAGCCAGAATGCTCGGAGGCCAAGTGATCGGTACATTGGGAAAACTAAAATTCCCACCACTATCAGTGATGGCCTCGAGCGTTTCAACTTTATCGGTATCTATAAATGCGGCAGGATCGTTGGCTAAAAGAACATTGTTATCAGGTTTTATCTTTACTATTTCATTGGGTATTGGAAGACCACTCCCCAAATCGGTGACCGTGCCGGATATCGTCCCAAACTCTAGAGGCCAAAGGCTGATTTTCGGCAAAGGATCTGTACTGGTGGCTGTCACCGCAGGAATGGGTACCCCCGCATAAAAACTGTTTCCCGTCGATGAAAATGCATAATAATTACCTTGATTGACAGTCAAGGTTGCAGTGCCTGTAGGAACAAGATACCCCGTCTCGTTGGCAGGGCATTGATAAATATAATTGCCGGAACTGTCAGTTGTTTGGTTGATACCAGCTGATGTTGTTAATTTAACTGTTGCTCCAACAATATCAGACCGATTGGAGGCATCAATAATATTTCCTGCCGCGTTTCCGCATGTTAAGGGAGAGGCAGATGTTGTATTGATAGACAAATCGTGCGGAAAGACCCCGATGAGAAGCGGCCCAACTGGATTATCGCCTGGTATTGTCTCTGAAGCTTGTTGATTACAGCAATGCAGCTGCGGGACATTGTATTGAAACTTAAGTTGGGCATAATAATTACTCGTATTAGGAAACATTTCCTGTTCCGCTGGAGCTTGAATGGAATAAGTATCATTAGAATTATTAGTGGTGATTTTTTCACTGCCCCAAAGAGTTCCGTTGTGCCAATCCACGGTGATTGTCAATGGTTCATTAGCAATAGGATCAACGCTTGCATCCGCAATCGAACCTGAAATGGTCGTTTGGGGCACAGGCACCAACGGCACCGTCACGTTTTGTGTATCACCAGAATTGACGCAGATAGTATCAAGAGTAGACGCGGTACCATTAAAAACACCATTGCCTCCACCCGACCAATTTGAAGTGCTACAGCTTGCCCCGGCGCTCGCCACCGCTGAAGACCAACCATCAGCTTGATAATTAAATCCTGAGCAAGAAAAATTTCCAGCCAAATCAGATCGCCAGGCATTCCTGGTGGCCACTGTAAAACATTGCTGATCAGTATCTGTAAAAGGAATGTTAAAACTTGTACCACTTCCTGCACTAACTGTTTGCTTGAGCGCTCCACCTTGATAAAGATCAATTTGAGAATTACTATTAAAAGTAGCCGGAGTGCTATCATTAGCATTGACCAAAGAAACATTGATCTGAGCGTCAACCGGTAAAGGAGTAAGAGGAATAGGCAATACATACGGAACGGTACCTTGGATCGAAAAAGTTTTTGATGTAAAAGTCGTATAGCCTGACCTTGTCGCTGTCACCTGCCATGTCCCTGTGGAAGGCAAGATAAACTGCGCCGTACTGGGGTCCGCGAACGTATAATTGATTTGCTCGTTGTCAGCCGTTGTTACTGTAGATGTAGAAGTAGTTGTGGCATTATTAGCGCCAGGGGTATTTTGGGCTGTCAATGTAACCCCGCTAACAATCTTATTTGTTACCGTATCTTGGACCTCCCCCATAATATTGCTAGGTAACGGCGCTTTGGGGGTTGAATAGAAAGCTGATGCATCCAACTGCTCTGGAAAACCTTCTTCATTCCAGGTCAACCATATATGAGGCTGCTTTAGATTGGTCGTATTTTGCTTGATAAAATCCAAATGAGGTGTGATATCCGGAAATATATTTAATATATTGGGCATGCCACAATTACTCCCAGGCTGAAAATTACAACTGTCCATCGTGGGAAACTGGTTCTGGGCTAAGGCATATACCTGTTCCTGGCTTAGCATTAACAAATGTTCGGCATGCAGACGAAGGCGATTAGTTTGGGCTGATTGGTTTAACGTATTCATTGCCATCCATGAGGAAGCGCTGACAACGAACAGAAGTACCATGCTCAAGACAACTTCCAGGAGCGAGAACGCTTGGGGAGTATTTAGCCTGCAGGGCATTTTACTTATTAATGATCACAGGAGTGACCAGAATGATTAATTCTGAGGTCGACTCCGAATGATTTTGATTATTAAATAAATGGCCTAAAAAAGGAACGCTTCCCAAAAACGGGATTTTTTGGAAATTCTTGGTATCTCCCTGGCTTAACAAACCGCCCAGAATGAAAGGATGATTGTTTTCGATCCTGACATTCGCAATGGCATCACGGGTCTTCACCCATGGATATTGATTTTGTGGGCCGATAAAAGAGAAGATATAGCTCACTTCAGGCTCAACCTTAACAACCACAAAGTCCTTATCAATAATGGATGGTGTTATCCGAAGCCTGATCCCAGGCTCCACAAACTGGACTTCGGTTGTCGCCACACCACCGGCAAAGGTCGTGATGGTGTACGGGATACGGTCCCCCACAAAGATCTCAGCCTTTTGATTGTTCATGGTGATGATCCGAGGATTGGACAAGGTCTTGGCCAAATCATCCTGTTCAAGAAGATTGAGCGTGTTTTCAAATTGCAACGGACTGCGAGCGATGGAATAAAGTTTGAAAGCCTGCCCAATCGGTGATTGGGTGGTCCCAAACGTGGTTGGACGGTCTGCTTCCTGAAAATTAGTGGTGATGGCGCTCGACCAATCAACACCAAGATTTTTCATAGCGTCTTTATTGATCTCAATGATCCTGCATTCCAAAAGCACCTGAGGCTGAGGCACATCCATTTTCTTGACAATATCCTCTACCTTGCCGATTTCTTCCTCAGTGCCCATGACAATAATGGAATTGGTGTCTGCACTGACGGTGATGGTATTAACAATATCGTGGGCCATAGACTTAACATCTTCAGCCTTGATGTTGCGCAATTTAATGATGCGGTAAATTAAATTATCACCCCGGAGCTTTTCCTTGGTCGTTACAAAAAGAGAGTCCCCGATCCGTTTATACGCCAGGCCATAAGAATCAGACATGATGCTTAATGCTTCATGGATCTTGACACCCTTCAGATGAAGGTCCATGGTATAGGTCTTCAAGACAGGATCAAGCACAATATTGATCCCGGCAACACTACCGATGAGCTGGAAAATATTGCCCAAGTTGGTTTGATCAAAATCCAAATCTATCTTTTTAGTCTGGACCTCAGGCTTAATGATGCTATCTAAAACCTGGTCTTGGGTTTGGTATTCCAGATCTTCCTGCTCTTCTTGAAGAGAAGCCTCTGTAGCTTCTTGGGCCGCAGACACATCCCGCGCCTCATCCGCGGCACTATCAATGCCTTGGACTTCAGGACGAAGCCCATCAATGTCCTGTGGTGGACTATTCTCTGAATCAGCATGAACATAGCTGATCGGTACATTAAAAACTAAAAACACCGTTAATAATATATATGTCAATATTTGCTTTCTCATATTTCGCCTCTTTTTTTGATTATGTCTTGGTTTCCGTCCGTCAGGACAATTCGGTCGAGATTGATGTCTTTAATGACATAATTCTCGACTTTGTCTTCAACTTTAAACACGCCTGATTTATCATGGTATTTGATTAATGCTTGATATTCATGATCCATTCTTGCCACACCGACTAAAACAATATCGTTGGTAGACAAATTAGGACCTTGATTGGTGGCCACATCCATAAAATCAGGATATCCCATCTCTTCCTTGGTAAAAATCGGTTTAAAAGGGTCCCGAGAAACTAACAGTTGTTTGCCTTTTGGTTTTAAAATCATTTCAGCCAACTGGGGATTTTGCACATACTCAATCCCCGGCTTTGCAGCAGGCGTCATCAAAAATCTTTGATGACTTTGCTTCTGGCATCCTGTTGACACCACGATCAATCCCATCAGCATATAGACCATCAAATAATTACTTTTCATATGTCCCTGAATTTCTTTAAACTATAAATATCCATCGTAAATTCACATATCAGCTGAGGATAATTCTGATCGGTGCTGATTTCCACATTGCTCACCGTCAATAATTGACGGTAATTTTCAATGGAACCTAAAAAATTAACAATCGCATTAAAAGTACCGTGGATTTTAAAATGGATGGGCATGGATGCCAAGGTCAACATATCGCTTAATTTGGCCTGCTCATCCCTGGAATTATACCCCGCTTGATTTTGCGCGCCTTGAGAGGCCTGTCCAGGCCGCATATTTGAATCTGATATGGACTTCGGGACCGGCACTTGATTAAATTGCTGGGTCTTCATTTCCATGATATAAACCAAAGATTTTTGGGCAGAACCTGAAATACCATCAAGAAATGCAGGGACATCACGTTCTTCAAACAAGATCTCTTTGAACCGCTCTTGTTCTTTTTTAATTTGTTCAATAGAATTGGTGGTCATATCCAGGTCTTGTTGCAATGCAAGCAACTGTGTCTTTTGGAATCTTAAATTTTGTAAGGTTTCCTTGTAGGCATAATAACGCTCTGCTGCCGCAATCACAAAAATACCAATCACCAAAAAAAATACTGACATGATGATGAAGTTTACTTTATTGGCATTAAAATATTTCATCATGATTGATCATCCAATCTTAAATCTGCCAAAATACCAAAACGGAACACCTTTTTATTTTTGACCACTTCCTCTGACAAATAATTAAATTTACCGTTCTTGAGAATTACCGAACTGTTGACCTGACGCAATAAATGCGCGATCGAACCCATGGTAAAGGCCTCTCCTGTAAAGGTCACTTCCCCAGAATCATCCACCTTAAATGAAGTCAATGACAGCTCTTCCGGTAATTCTGAAGCCACTTCACTTAAAACCTCAGACCAGGACATCCGGTTCAAAAGCTTCACATAGGTCGCTTGAAATAATAGCTGCTGGCGGGACTCATCATATTGATTTTTTAAGTCAATTATTTCCGGAGATTTTTCCTGTAAAATAGCTATTTTCTTCTGTGTATCTTTCAGCTGAACGAATGCAGA
>Ga0206857_1002_pt2 | contig 104440 bp, 97 predicted proteins | sample Alteio_BWOrgCont_49_FD_152865 | JGI IMG/M metagenome (GOLD analysis project Ga0206857, IMG submission 152865) | Enriched cells from forest soil in Barre Woods Harvard Forest LTER site, Petersham, Massachusetts, United States -... | ecosystem: Environmental > Terrestrial > Soil > Temperate forest >...
GAGATTAAACAAAAGTCTGATGATCTTCAGAATCAGTTGACTCAAGCTAATTCTGATCGTGATGACTGGAAAAATCGCGTTGATACCATCACCCATGAACGGGATGAGCTTGCTGATAAATTGAAAAATCAACCCGAAAAAATTGTCTACCGTGACCGCGTTGTCCAAGCACCTGCAGCTGATAATACAGAAGTCGCACCAGCTCCGGCCGTGGTAGTGCCTGCTTCAGGACAAAATGATCAATATTGGGCTTCCGTATTAAAGGAAAAAGCTGCTTTACAGATCCAGGTTGATCGTGAAAAATCAGATCTTGATCAAGCTGCCTTGCAGATGGTGGAGTTAAAGAAGCAAAATTCAGATCTTGAACTTGAAGTCAAGCAGGTTTCCAATGAAAAAGACGAAATCGTTCAAAAGATTAAATACGGACAGGATTTGGCGGACAATCTTTCCATTGACCTGGCCCGTTCCCGTAATGATCAGGAAGCTGTGAATGAACGTGCTGATAAACTCAAAGAGGAAAATTTAGAGCTTTTAGCCCAGTTGCGTTCAATGAATTCTACCAAGGTTGAGCTTGAACAAACTGTTTCCCGCCTGACTGATGACAAAGATTCGTTGCAGAGAAAATTAGTTGAGACAGAAAGTGTTATTCAAAACCGCATTGATGATATATGGAAAATCAAGGAAGGTTTGGATAAGAAACTTTCAGAAAATGAGTCATCGACAGGTACGAGCATGGAATTGCCTCCGATCATTGTCAATGCGCCGAGTGGTCAACAGGCGGCCACCCCTGCATCACCTGTTTCTGGAAAAACCGAGGGAGCGATTATTAGTATTAATGAATCAAATAATTTCGTCATCGTTGATTTAGGTCAGCAGAATAGCTCGGTCAACATTGGTGGCGTGCTTAAGGTTTATCGCGGTTCTGATGCGATCGCAACCTTGGAAGTTATTCAAGTCCGCCGCGATATCAGTGCAGCTGATATCAAGGACAAAACAGCTGATCTTAAAGTCGGTGATGTTGTAAGATTTTACTAATGGCTGACAAAAAAGTAAGCATAACAGATGTTGCCCGCAAGGCGAATGTTTCCATCACGACCGTCTCTCGTGTTCTTAACAAAGTCCCCACTGTAAATAAAGAAATTGCCCAGCGTGTCGAGCAAGTCATTGCCGATTTAAAGTTTCGTCCTAATCCCACGGCCCAGCGACTGGCACGCGGTATCCAGAACACGGCCATTGGCTTTGTCATCCCAGGCTACCCCGGCATTTTTCATTCCTTTTATGCGGTGGAGCTCATGCGCGGCATTGGTCATGGCTGTGAGACCTTAAGGCTCGATTTGATTTTTCATATCACAGATGGACGCAATCCTTTAAGGTCTAATTTTGCCGGCGGCCTTATTTTTGCCGACATCATAGAAAATTTGCCCCAGGTAGAGACAGCCCTGCAGGAAGGTATGCCGTGCTTGGTCATCAATCATATTGTGAATGACCTGGATGTCAGTTACATTGCGGTCGACAACGTCAAGGGTGGTTTTACAGCCGCAGAATACCTAATTAATTTAGGGCATAAGCGTATTGCCACCGTGACCGGTAATATGCAGACCCAGGCAGGTATTGACCGTTTTGAAGGGTTTCAAAAAGCATTAAAGCAGCAGGGAGTTGAATGTCCGCAGGAGTATGTTTATAAAGGCGATTATTCCCGTCGTTCTGCACGCCAGGCAGCTGAGCGCTTCTTTTCTTTGGAGAACCCGCCGACGGCTATTTTTGCCGCCAGCGATGATATGGCCCTTGAAATCATTTCTGTGGCCATGGAAAATGGTATTAAGGTGCCGGAAGATATTTCGATCATCGGTTTTGATGATAATCCCGCAGGTCTTTTTGGCCCCGTAGGCTTGACTACTATTAAGCAGCCTCTTTTTGCCATGGGTGAGGAGGCGACCAAGGTGATCTATGAGATCATGACTGGTAAGCAAGGCAGCCGTGTCCGCAAAGTACTTGTCCCCGATTTAATCGTCCGAGAATCCTGCGCCCAGCCATCGTCGTAATACCTCATTCACGAACAGCATCTTCGCAAACTATGTAAGAGATAAATTTATTGCTTCTCGCTCCTGTGCCCGATTTCTTCCTGCCTGCCGGCAGGCAGGAACGGCGACGGTCCTCGCTCGCTCGGCGTGCGTCGCCTAAAATCGGACAGTCGCTACGAAGCAATAAATCTTATCTCTTACATCGCCTAGATTCATTAGTGAGCTAAGCACAGTATCAAGAGATATTTCTTGACTTTTTTCAACGGTACGGTATAAATAGAAATACTTTCTGTTTATGAATGATGCCTATTTAGACAAGCTTAAAGCCAACAAGTTCAAATTGACGCCCAAACGCCAGGCGATTCTTGACTGTTTTGTCCACGAAGGACGTTACCTGACGCCGGAGAATGTATGGGAGAGTCTCAAGAAACAATTTAAGCATCTGGGGCTTCCGAGCATTTACAGGAACCTAGAGACTTTTGAAGAATGCGGCATCTTGGTCAAAATCCAGAAAGAAGACCGTAGGCTTTATTATGCCTTATGCCAATGTAGCCATGAAGAGACACATGTCCATCACCATCATCATATCGTTTGTATTAAATGCGGCAAGGTGGCTGATGTGGAGGGTTGTGTGCTTTCAGGGATTAAAAATGCCAGCGGGTACAGGGTTTTAAAACACTTCGTTCAATTAGAGGGTCTTTGTCCAAAATGTTCATAGGGGTATGAGTAATGAGTAAATTTTTAAAATGTTTGGATGTTGGGAAGGTCATGGCCTTGGGCCTTTTTATTTTTGCTTTGGGAATGACGTCAGGCCACGCGGATCAGGGGACTATACAAGTAGTTGCCGCTGAAAATTTTTGGGGTAGCTTGGTGTCCCAACTCGGTGGAAATCGCGTAAATGTTGTAAGTGTCGTTTCTGATCCAAATGCCGATCCGCATGAATATGAAAGCAATGCCAATACCGCAAAAATCTTTACAACTGCCAATTATGTTATTTTAAATGGGGCAGGTTATGATAGCTGGGGCGATAAATTACTCAGCGCCGGTACGAATACGAAACGGAAAGTTTTAAACGTTGCTGATCTTCTGGGGAAGAAAAATGGAGATAATCCTCATTTTTGGTACAATCCGGAGTATGTAAACCAAGTCACGCTTAAGATGGAACAAGATTTAATTTCGATCGATCCATCTAATACAGCATATTATAAAGAGCAATATGTCGAGCTTCAAAAAGCACTTGAGTCTTATCAAAACCGCGTTCTATCGATCAAAAATCAATTCGGCAAAACACCCATTGGCTGTACAGAAAGTATATTTGTCTATCCAGCGGCTAGCCTAGGTCTCAATCTTATTTCACCTGCAGAATTCATGGATGCCATTGATGAAGGCAATGATCCTCCGGTACAAAGTGTTGTTAAATTCCAACAGCTGATCAAAGATAAGAAGATACAGGTCCTTGTTTATAATGAACAAACGGTAACGCCGATCACCGAAAGTATCAAGAAAATGGCTACCGATGCCAGTATTCCTATTGTCGGGATCACCGAAACCATCCAGCCGCCAGATGCGTCTTTTCAAGACTGGATGAATGGCGAGTTGATGGCTATAGAAAACGCCTTAAATGCCAAAGCCCTAGGGCAGTGACAAAAACTTAACGACGTCAAAGGACGCGCTGCTAAAGCCTTTTTAAAAATGGAACAACAAAATATCATTACTGTAAAGAATTTATCGGCTGGCTATTCTTCCAGAGAATCTAAAACAATAGTCTTTGAAAACGCAAATTTTTCTATAGCCAAAGGCGAATTTGTTGGCATATTGGGGCCTAATGGTGCCGGGAAAACGACCTTGTTTAAATTGCTTCTGGGGATCTTAAAGCCGATCAGCGGAGAAATAAACATTTTAGGTGAAAAATGCACATCGAGCAACTGTCAAACTAATTGTAAAATTGGTTATGTCCCCCAACGGCACACATTTAATTCAGAATCAATGATCGAAGCTTTAGAAATTGTTAGGCTTGGAATAAATGGGAGAAAAATGGGTTTTAGCCTGCCTGCTGTCGCTCGCCGAGAAAAAGAGGAAGCAATTGAAACATTGAAAATTGTCGGGGCCCAAGAACTGGCGCATCGCCCACTTAGCGCTTTATCAGGGGGAGAGCAGCAAAGGATTTTTTTGGCTCAGGCTCTTGTCGGCAATCCGGATATTTTATTTTTAGACGAACCACTCGCAAGCTTAGATATCCGCCGAGAATATGAGTTTGTGAAACTTATCAAAAAAACCGCTGAGAAACGTAATATCACGGTTTTATTGATTGCCCATAATATAAATCCTCTTTTGCCTGTATTAAGCAAGGTTATCTATGTAGCCAACCATCGGGTCTTGGTGGGAAATGTGGCGCAAGTTTTCACTTCAGAATTTTTAACAAAACTTTATAACTCTCCCGTAGAAGTGTTGCGTGATTCACACGGACGGATCGCCATCATAGGGGCCCAAGAGGGCGGTCACGATCACAATCATGGATAAATCTTATGTTCAGTTTTAATATTTTTAGCGATCTTAAAGTCATGTTCCAGTATGATTTTATGCTGCATGCCTTCCAAGCCGGGACAATTGTAGCTATTGTTGCAGGCATGATCGGGTATTTTATTGTTTTGAGGCGATCTTCCTTTGCCGCACACGCCCTATCTCACGCCGGCTTTACAGGTGCCGCCGGAGCAGTTTTATTAGGAGTTAATCCTATATTTGGATTATTCATATTCACGATGGGCGGGGGATTGTTGATGGGTATTTTAGGACGCAAAGTTGAGGGCCGTGATGTTCAGATCGGGACTGTTTTGGCATTTATGTTGGGCCTTGGAGTTTTATTTATCAGTCTTTATAAAGGATACGCCACAGAAGCTTATTCCTTATTATTTGGGGAAATTTTAGGAATAAGCAGTAGCAATGTTTTGATCACATTAATAGCCGGCATTATTATTACTGTGGCCATGGGTGTTTTTTACCGACCACTTTTATTTGCTTCACTTGACGAGGATGTGGCAGAAGCCAAAGGGCTTTCCGTTTTTTGGATAGGTATTTTATTTATGCTTTTGATTGCCGCCGCAACTTCTATTGCGGTCCAAGTTGTCGGAGTGCTGCTTATTTTTTCACTGATGGTGACACCTGCCGCCATAGCGCATAAGCTGGCTTCCAAACCATCTCATGGTGTAATTATTTCTGTTCTGATCGCGGTCCTCGCTACCTGGCTTGGATTATTCATTTCTTTTTATCTGCCTTATCCTGTTAGTTTTTTTATAACTGCGATCGTATTTATAATTTATATTTTTGTAAGATTAATGCCTTATGTGAGGAATTTTTCTTTCCAAAAGCGTTACCAACTTTTGCGGAAATAACAGGAGGCATAAGTTTGATTTTTTTTAATTTATAAATAGAAACAGTTTCTATTTACAACAAATGCCCCGCATGGCCGTAGCGGCAAGCGGCGGGGCCCTAAAGGGGAGGCGGTTTATGTGGGTATGGTTTTTAGTTAGTGTTTTATGTTTTTTCTCTATTAATAGTTACGCGGACAATACAACAACATCTTCAACAACGTCATCAACAACACCCACCCAGCTTAATGAAGTTGATGTTATCGGCCAATTGGACCAAGAACGTAACAGCATTCAACCCAGCCTTGGGGCAACAGATTTTAATATTACCAGTGACCAAATTGACGATGAAAGTCACGGGGACAACACCTCATTTGATCAGGTCATTCTAAGAGCTCCTGGGGTTGCCGAAGATCAATGGGAACAAGTGCATGTAAGAGGCGAACATGCCAATTTGCAATACAGGATCAATGATGTCTTGTTGCCTGAGGGACTGACTGGCTTTGGGGCAGAACTTGATCCACGTTTTGTAGCTAATGTTTCTTTGATCGATGGAACCCTGCCCGCTCAATACGGTTTTCATACCGCAGGGATCGTTGATATCCACACCAAGAGCGGGGTATTTGAAAATGGCGGTGACATTTCCATGTACGGCGGGAGCAAAGCGCAAGTAAATCCCAGCTTTAGTTACGGAGGATCCGCACCGGGAGGTATTAATTATTTTACCACCGGCAGCTATTTGGAAGACAATATGGGTATTGATAATAACACGAATAGTACATCAGCTATTCATGATCAGACCCAGCAGGGCAAGATGTTTGCCTACATCTCCAAAATCATTGATGATGAAAGCCGCATTAGTGTCATGCTTGGGTGTTCCCACAGTGATTTTCAAATTCCTAATGCTCCAGATGGGACATTATTCTCAGCGAATGGTAGTCCATTGCCTTTGCCCTTTATTCCTTCCCAGGATGTCAACGATCGCCAGATAGAGCAGAATTTTTATGGTGTTGTGGCGTATCAAAAATCAGAAGACAAACTTAATTATCAGCTCTCGGCGTTTACGCGTTTTAGCGAGGTCAATTACCTGCCTGATCCTATTGGTGATTTGGAATACAATGGGGTAGCTTCGACCATTAATGACAGTATTTTTACCAACGGGCTCGAGTTCGACAGCAGTTACGAGTTAAATGAGCAGCATACCCTTCGTGCAGGGTCAATGTTTACGATTAGTGACGCTATCAACGAAAGCGATTCTTTAGTTTTTCCTGTGGACGGTAGTGGGAATGTCAACGGGCCTGAAGAATCAATTAATGTGAATAACCAAAAGCAGGGAGAGACCTATGGCCTTTATTTACAAGATGAGTGGAAGGTCACGGACCCCTTGACCATCAATTACGGGGTTCGTTTTGATCAATCTTACCAATATCTCAATGAGTATCAATTCTCTCCACGCATCAATGCTGTCTATGACGTTGATCCAGCGACCAAGGTGCACGTGGGATATGCCCGTTATTTTACCCCGCCGCCGCTTGAGGAGCAGCAAAATTTTAATCCTGCTATTTTTAATAATACCACCAATCAGACCGCGATTACGACCAATTCACCTGACCTGGCAGAGCGTGCCAATTATTATGATGCGGGCATAACCCATGATTTTTCTCCTCAATTTGAAGCTGGATTGGATGGTTATTTTAAAACCGCGATCGATCAACTGGATGATGGCCAGTTTAATGCCGCTCCAATCGTAACACCATTTAATTATAAGTATGGCCAGGTTAGCGGTGTTGAATGGACGATGAATTATAAACAAGGGGGATTTTCCAGCTACGCCAATGCGGCTTGGAGTCATGCGCTTGGGCAACAGTGGATTTCCGATCAGTTTCAATTTTCCCAGGCTGATTTAAATTACGTTGCCAATCACTGGATCTATTTAGACCATGACCAGGCCTTGACTCTTTCTTCCGGGGTGGCGTACGAGTTTCAAAATACGGGATACTCAGCGTTGAATAATACCAAGGTTTATGCTGACCTTCTTTTTGGCAGCGGGTTGCGTCAAAGTAGCGATCCCGGCCAACCTGACAATATTCCCAATGGTAAACGCGTGGGTTCATATAATCCCATTAATTTGGGTATTGAACACACCTTTAAGATCAATAACAAAAGCGACATTAAGGTCCGCTTTGATATAGTGAACGTCGCTGATGAGGTCTATTTGTTACGGAGTGGTTCTGGAGTAGGTGTTTTTGCTCCATCCTATGGCCCACGTCGTGGATTTTATGGCGGTGTAACCTATGATTTTTAATAGGGTGAGCCTTTTATTTGATGAAAATAAAACGATTTTTTGGGGGCTATTGGTGTCGCTAATGTTCCATGCCTTGATTTTTGTTTTTTCAGGTACAAGAACATTTATCCCAAAGGCCCAATTTAGTGTTCAAACATCAATGCAGATGGTGGAGGTAAGTATTGTGTCAGAAAACCCAATTTCGGTTGTGTCATTGCGAGGAGCCCAAAGGGCGACGAAGCAATCTTTTAACTCTAAAAAGATTGCCACGCCCCGCCAAGGCGGGGCTCGCAATGACACAGGATCAGGCGTAAGAGCTAAGGCCAATCCTAATTATTTTCAAAACCCCGCACCTGAATATCCAACGTTGGCCAAGCAAATGCGGCAGGAAGGCCTGGTGCTATTGAGTGTTGATGTCGACCGCGATGGCTTGCCTATCAAGGTGGAGATCATCAAAAGCTCAGGTTTTCATATGCTCGATCAGGCAGCAATCATGGCAGTGAGTCACTGGCGATTTCAACCAGGCCGTACGGGCAATTTACCCATCGAATCCGTTGTCACCATTCCTATCCGATTTACCTTAGAAAAAGAAGGAAGCTAGACCTCCTCAACACCCGGTGTTGCGGAGGTATGCTTGACAATCCTCGAAAATAGAGGTATTTTAAACGACTAAGCTCAAGACTATGTTGGGCGGAAAATAGCTATGAATTCATTCGATTGTATCATTATAGGAGCAGGACACGCCGGCGTTGAAGCGGCCTTAGCGCCCGCACGTATGGGCCTTAAGACGGCCATGGTTACTTTATCTAAGGAAACCATTGGGCAGATGAGCTGTAACCCTGCCATTGGTGGCGTTGGTAAAGGCCAACTGGTGAAGGAGATCGACGCTCTTGGCGGAGAAATGGGCCTGGCTGCAGACCGTACTGGTATTCAGTTCCGTCAGCTTAATGCCTCCAAAGGCCAGGCTGTGCGTTCTTCCCGCTGCCAATCTGACCGTAAGCAATACCGTCTTTATATGAATCAGGTGGTGTTAAACCAGCCGAATTTGACGGTGATTGAAGACAAGGTCAGTGAATTGATCGTCGAAGGTGGCCGCGTTAAAGGCATTAAGACTGCAGGAGGGCTTACCCTTGAAGCGCCTACCGTGATCATCACCACAGGTACTTTTTTAGACGGCCGCATCCATATTGGTCCGTCCATTACCTCTGGTGGACGCATTGGCGAACAAGCCTCACACCGCCTAGCAAGTTCTATCCGTGATTTAGGTTTTGAAGTCCTGATGTTTAAGACCGGCACACCGCCGCGTCTGGATGGCCGCACCATTGATTTTACTAACATGGAACGTCAGGATTCGGACGATCCTATATTACCATTTTCTTTTCGCACTCCATTTATTCCCAAAGAACGCAAATTATTACCGTGCCATATCACACGTACGACTGAGCAGACCCATGATATTATCCGTGCTAATTTTCATTTGTCCCCCATGTACTCAGGCCAAATCAAGGCCACTGGTGTGCGCTATTGCCCATCCATCGAAGATAAATTAAAGAAATTTGCTGATAAATCGACCCATCATGTATTTTTGGAACCAGAGGGGCTTGATACTTTTGAGTATTATCCTAACGGGATTTCGACCGGCCTTCCGGCCGACGTTCAAGAACAGATGGTGCATTCTATTCCAGGTTTAGAAAAGGCTGTGATTGTCCGTCCGGGATATTCCATTGAGCATGGCGTTGTGCCTGCCACCGAGCTTAAAGCCACGCTTGAAACCAAGAAGGTCAAAGGTTTATTCCTAGCAGGGCAGATCAATGGCACCACCGGATATGAAGAAGCAGGGGCGCAAGGGTTGATTGCTGGCATTAATGCCGCGTTACAAGTAAAGAACCAAGAGCCATTTATTTTGGGACGTGAATCCTATATCGGTGTTTTGATCGATGATTTGACCACCAAAGGCACCGAAGAGCCTTACCGTATGTTCACCTCGCGTGTTGAATACCGTTTGATTGTGCGTGAAGATAATGCTGATAAACGCCTGGCGCACGATGGTCACAGATTTGGCCTGCTTTCAGACGACGAATATGGACGTGTGATTGAAAAGTATGCGGCCATTGACAGTGAGATTGAACACCTGCGCATGACTAGGATCCCACCGGGAACAGCCTTAGATCAGGTCTTAGAAAAAGCACAAAGTGCTCCTTTGAAACAAGCAGTGTCTTTGTATGATTTGCTTAAGCGGCCTGAAATCAATTATGATATGATCTCCAGTTTTGACGGCACCCTTAAAAATTTGGGGCGTGCAGTGATTGCCCAGGTTGAGTATGAAATCAAGTATGAGGGCTTTATCCACCGTCAGCAAAAGGAAGTGGAGAAGTTTCGCCATATTGAATATATCAAAATCCCTGAAGGCTTTATTTTTAAGGACATCCCTGGGCTGTCAAAAGAGATTACGGAGAAACTCAATCGTTTTAATCCCATGACCTTGGGGGCCGCGAATCGTATTTCAGGCGTGACACCGGCTGCTATCACGCTGTTGATGATTTATTTGAAAAAATGGAAACTTGAAAATAAGGAGATTAATCCATGAGAATCGCCAATGACATCACAGAGTTAATCGGGAATACACCTTTAGTCAAGCTCAATAAGGTCACCCAAGGCTGTGGGGCCACCGTGGTGGCCAAACTTGAATTCTTTAATCCATTACATTCCGTCAAAGACCGTATTGGTTTTAACATGATCCGTGCCGCTGAAAAAGCAGGCAAGATCAAGGCCAATACTGTTATCGTCGAGCCTACATCCGGAAATACCGGTATTGCCTTGGCCTTTGTCTGTGCGGTTAAAGGTTATAAAATAATGCTCACCATGCCAGAGACCATGAGCTTGGAACGCCGTGCCTTATTACGTGCGCTGGGTGCTGAGTTGGTCTTGACACCAGGGCCTGAAGGCATGAAGGGTGCGATCAAAAAAGCTAAAGAGATCCTAGATTCTGATCCTGATAAATATTTTATGCCTCAGCAATTTGATAATCAGGCCAACGTTGAAATCCATCGCCTGACCACTGCCGAAGAAATTTGGAAGGACACTGACGGCAAGGTGGATATTCTGATTTCGGGTGTAGGTACAGGCGGCACCATCACCGGTGTGGCCCAGGTGATCAAGCCCCGTAAACCGAGTTTCAAGGCTATTGCGGTTGAGCCAACTACCTCTCCAGTATTATCAGGTGGCCAGCCAGGTCCTCATAAAATTCAGGGTATTGGTGCAGGGTTTATCCCCAGCATTGTTGATGTAAAGCTCATTGATGAGGTCATTCAGGTGACCAATGATGAAGCTTTTGCCATGGCCAAGCGCTTGATCAAGGAAGAAGGCATTCTTTGCGGCATTTCTTCCGGTGCGGCTGTGACAGCGGCCATCAAGGTGGCCCAGCGCCCGGAGAATAAGGGAAAACTGATCGTAGCCATTATCCCGTCCACTGGCGAGCGCTATCTTTCTACTGATCTTTTCGCTGAATACCGTTCATAATAAACTCGTGACAGGCACGACTTTCTTTTTTAAAAATGGGACACTTTAAAGTGTCCCATTTTTTTATGGAACTTCCAGGGCAATTCCCCTGTCTAACTTGGTGAAGGATGAAAGAGATTAGTGAAAGAGGGGGGTACTTATGAAAATCTTAAATAATATCAATGCCATACTTGTCGTTCCCATCTTAAGCATGGTCTTTTTAACATCCCAAGCTTGGGCTGATAACACATGGTCAGATCAAAAAGCACATCATCAATCTTCTGGGCATCAACAAGCCTCTCATCATGAGCAGCCCATACAACATCAACAAGTGCCCCAATATCAGAATAGGCCGCAGCCATCCGAACAGAGATCAACTAATCAAGATAGGCGCCATGATCAATGGAATACTCATGAGCATCGCATAGAAGTTGAAGGATATGTAAATACGATTCCGGTGCCGCCTGATGCCGTTGATTATGCGGCTGCGCCTGTGGTGCCGACATTCATTGATAGCTTGCCTGATCAAGCTGTGTTTGTCTATATCGATGGGACCAAGTATGCTTATTTTCAAGGTGTTTTTTATAAGCAAATTTTTTCAGGGTATGAGGCCATTGATCCAGCCACCATTGTGTTAGGGGGATCGTTTAATATTGCTATTCCCAATACCAATGGGGCATATACCTTGATACAAATGAATGCTGTGAATAATGGGTTTGTGGGGCCGCAGGGAGAATTTTATCCGCAGTTTCCTGCGATCCAGCAATTGCAAGCCATGTATATTCAATAAACTCGTGACAGGCACGAGTTTATTCCTATCGATTCTCGATATGACGCCAATCAGTGAAGACAGGATCAAAATTCTTGGATTTAAGCAATTGCACGATTTGTGCCACCGAACGCTCGTCCTTAATATCAAATTGCGGGTCTTGCGCTTCATCCTCTAGTAAGGTATAACCACCCACCGACGTATTGGAGCCTGCTGACATGCGGGTAATACCAATTTCCAAAAGATGATCACGCAATTGAGGTTCTTCGCGGGTCGATAAATTGATCCCCACTCGAGGGAACAACAGGCGCGTTAAGGCGATCACCTTTACAAACTGCAAATCATTCACATCGCAATGAGCAAATTCTTGTGTCTTGATGGTGCGAAGACGTGGGAAGGAGACGCTATATTCTACTCCAGGAAAAGCCATTTCCAATTCGCGCAGGTGTTGGTAAAGGGCATATAAATCTTCGGATAAATCACTTAAGCCCAAAAGGATGCCTAATGAAACTTGCCGCATGCCGGCTTCTGCTGCCCGTGCCGGTGTGGCGTATCTAAAATCATAGTCCTTCTTATAGCCGGACAGATGCACCTGGGCATAACGGCTGCGGTCATAGGTCTCCTGATACACGGTCACACCATCAACCCCGGCGGCAAACAATTCTTTATACTCGTCTGTTTTCATGGGGTGCACTTCCAGGGAAATGCCTTGAAAGAATTCCGAGGCGATGGTGGCAGATTCTTTCAGATAATCAACAGGGGTGTGCTTATAAGATTCACCGGTCAGCATCAGGATGTTGCGGATGCCCTGTGCGTGGATGAATTGCATTTCCCGACGATATTGTTCAGGTTCAAGCTTAATGCGTTGGATTTTATTCTGGCTGTGAAAGCCGCAGTAGGTGCAATGGCTGGAACAAAAATTCGACAGGTACAAAGGGCCGTAGAGGCTGATCGCCCGACCGAATTGGCGACGGGTCAATTGAGCTGCTTGTTGGGCCAATTCCTCGAGGGCCTCTGGGCGCTCATCCGCCAGGATATTTTTAATGTGCTGAAGCGTTATCATACAAAAAACCGGTCAGGGGTGAGGAGGCTTGGGCCTGTGATTGCTTTTGAGGAATACCGCTTAAGTATGCCTGGCGTCCGGCATCAACTGCCATGGCGAAGGCCTTTGCTAACATCGACGGATTTTGGGCTGTGGCAACAGCAGTATTTACCAGCACGGCGGCCGCACCCATTTCCATGGCCTCAGCTGCCTGCGATGGCGCGCCAATGCCAGCATCAACCACGATGGGAAGATCAATCTCATTGATCAAAACTTGAATAAATTCCTTGGTCCGTAAGCCTTGATTGCTACCGATAAAGGAGCCTAAAGGCATCACGGTCGCAGCCCCAGCTTTCACCAAGGCCCGTGCGGTGTAAAGATCAGGTGTTACATACGGCAAGACCACAAAGCCCTCGGCACTTAAGATTTCGGTTGCCTTCAGGGTCTCCTGATTGTCAGGCAATAAATATTTGTTGTCATTGATGACTTCAATCTTGATCCAATTACCGTACCCTGAAGCTTTGGCCAGGCGGGCAATGCGCACGGCTTCCTGGGCATTGCGTGCGCCAGAGGTATTGGTCAGAAGGGTCACATGCGAGGGGATATATTCGAGGATATTCTCCTCGTGACGTTCCAGGTCAATGCGGCGCAAGGCCACGGTGACAATCTCACTGCCGCTTGTCTCAATACTTTCTTTCAGATCAGTTTTATTTTTGAATTTGCCAGTGCCCAGCAGAAAGCGGCTTTTAAAAGATTTTCCGGCAATCACAAGGGAGGTGTCAGTCATGATTAGCCGCCGCCTACAAAGGAAACCAACTCCAGGGCATCACCGTCTTGAAGCTTGGTTTGGGCCCATGCGTTGGATGGAATGATTGTGCCGTTAAGTTCAGTGATGACATGTTTGGGGTTCTTGGTGTAGCTGTTAACAATGTCCAATAAACTTTTGATTGAAGGCAAGTGCTGGGTTGTTCCGTTGATGATGATTTTCATAATTAACCTTTTTATTATGGTTTCATTCTAGTTTATTTGGCCCCAAAAAGCAAAAGATTCCCTGTTGCATGGTCAGTGGAAAAAAGATTTTATGAGGACATTTTTTTGCAATAGTTTTTATTTAGACTGAAATTTGTTATAAAATATCAACATTGAATCGCAGGGGCTCTATAAAATAATTCTTTTATTTGCGTCATTTTTTTGTATAATACAGCGTTCAAATTGAAAGTTAAAAGCGTAAAAAAGGACGGCCACAACAATGAGCAAATCCGCGGTCTTCGGCTATGAACTCTTGCTTGATCTTTACAACTGCAAGCCAGGAGTGTGTGACGATTTAACCTTGTGCTACAATTTCCTTGATGAAATTGTGGGCTTTTTAGGCATGGAAAAACAGGCGCCTCCATCGATTTTTAGATCAGATGCTACTCGTTTCCCGGACAAAGCAGGGCTTTCTGGATGGGTGCCTTTGATTGAAAGCTCCATTGTCATCCATACACTTTCCCCGAAGGACTTTATCACGGTGGACATCTATTGCTGCCGTGCGTTTGACCGCAAAAAAGCAGAAGAATTTTGTAGCCGTTATTTTGCACCTAAAAAAGTGGAAGCCCAATTCATTGAGCGTGGCTTAAGCTATTACCAAGAAAAAGCTGCTGCGGCCAAAGAGTTGGCACATAAATGACATCGACATAACGTCGATGTCATCCTGAGCCAACGGGCGAAGGATCTTAAAGCAAATTTAAAGTATAAGGGGATTGGCTAAAAACTAATCCCCTTTATGTTTTTATGCCCTATACCACCAACGATATCAAAAATATTGAAAATAAATGGCAGAAGTTTTGGGCCGCGCATAAAACCTTTCGTGCAGAGCTAGATGCATCCCTCCCTAAATATTACGTACTGGAAATGTTCCCATATCCTTCTGGCAAAATCCACATGGGCCATGTGCGCAATTACACCATTGCTGATGTGATTGCGCGCTATAAGATGATGCGCGGCTTTAATGTGCTGCACCCCATTGGTTATGATGCCTTTGGCCAGCCTGCGGAGAATGCGGCCATCAAGAATAAGACCAATCCCGCTGATTGGACCTACCGTTGCATCGCCCAAATGCATGATGAATTAAAGAAGATGGGCTTTTCTTACGACTGGGACCGCGAATTTTCCACCTGTGATGCGGAATACTATCGCTGGAACCAATGGATTTTTATCAAGATGTTTGAGCGTGGCCTGGCCTATAAAAAAGCTTCATCAGTCAACTGGTGCCCCGATTGCGAAACCACCTTGGCCAATGAAGAGGTCATCAATGGTGCTTGCTGGCGCTGTAAAAATTTAGTGGTCCAAAAAGATCTGGAGCAGTGGTATTTAAAGATCACCCAGTATGCGCCAAGCTTGCTGGAAGATTTAAAAAGATTAGAGCAGTGGCCTTCACGTGTGCGGGCCATGCAGGAAAATTGGATTGGCAAGAGCTATGGCGTTGAGATCCGTTTTAAGCTGAAAGATTCCGCTGATGTGATCAGCGTTTTTACTACCCGTCCCGATACAATTTTTGGCGCCACCTATGTGGTGTTGGCCCCTGAACATCCCTTGGTCAAGAAGCTTGCGGCAAGCACTCCTCAAGAAAAAGATGCATTGAACTTTATCGACAGAACAGCGAATAAATCCAAGTCCTTGCGCATGTCTGGCGATCAGCGCAAGGAAGGGGTGTTTATCGGCCGCTATGCGGTCAATCCAGTTAATAACGAAACCATCCCGATTTTTATCGGTGATTATGTGTTGATGGAGTATGGCACCGGTGCCATCATGGCCGTGCCCACGCATGATCAGCGTGATTTTGAATTTGCCAAACAGCATAAGCTCTCCATGCGCATTGTCATCCAAGACCCCAAGAACCCCTCGATGACCGTTGAGCAAATGGAACATGCTTTTGAAGATCCTGGTATTCTGGTTAATTCTGGTGAATTTGACAAGACGCCCAACGAAGAGGCCAAAAAGAAGATTGCTGAATGGATGCAGTCCAAGAGCTTTGGGAAACTGAGCATTCACTGGCGCCTGCGTGATTGGTTGATTTCCCGTCAGCGTTATTGGGGCACACCGATCCCGATGATTTACTGCGATGGCTGTGGCGTTGTGCCAGTTCCGTTTCATCAGCTACCGGTTGAGCTTCCTCGGAATGTTGAGATCACGGGTGAAGGCGGCTCACCGTTGGCCCGCGTGCGTAGTTTTGTGGAATGCATCTGTCCCAAATGCAATAAGCCAGCCCGTCGTGAGACGGACACCATGGCCACCTTCTTTGATTCGTCCTGGTATTTCCTGCGTTTTTGTTCAGCGCATAACAACCAAGAAATTTTTGATAAGACGGAAGCCAAATACTGGATGCCGGTTGATCAATATATTGGCGGTATTGAGCATGCGATTTTGCACTTACTTTATTCGAGGTTTTTTACTAAATTTTTTAAAGATATAGGATTGATCGAATTTGATGAGCCTTTTACGCGTCTTTTGACCCAGGGCATGGTGCTTAAAGACGGCGAGGTGATGTCCAAATCCCGCGGTAACACGGTGGACCCTGATGAAGTGCTTTCGCAATTTGGCGCGGACACATTAAGGGTATTCATTTTGTTTGCCGCACCGCCTGAAGACCAGTTGGAATGGAACAGCGACGGTTTGGAAGGGGCTTGGCGTTTTTTAAACCGGGTTTATCAGATGGTTGAAAAGCGGTATGATGGCAATGTTCTGCCACCGGCCAATGACGAAGCTTATCAAACCCTGGAGCGTGAACGCAATAAAGCGATCAAATCGGTTACCCAATCCTTTGAAGAAGGTTATAAGTTTAATACGGCCATCAGCCATATGATGGTCTTGGCCAATGCCATTGATAAATACTCGCACAATGCTAACGTTGCCATTGAGACTTTAGTGCTTTTATTAGCTCCTTTTGCACCTCACGTTGCCGAAGAGATGTGGCAGATGATGGGGAAATCTGAGGCCACGATCTCTCGTGTATCATGGCCTAGTTTTGACGAAAAGGCTTTAAAGACAAGCGTCATTACGATGGCGATCCAGGTCAATGGTCGTGTGCGTGGTCAAATTCAGGTGGCACCTGATCTGCCTCAAGAAGAATTACGCAAACTGGCCCTGGCTGACCCAGGTGTGGCTAAATATGCAACTGACGCTGCGATCAAGAAATTTATTGTCGTTCCCAATAAACTTGTAAGTATCGTGGTTTAACCTCTGCAACACCGGGTGTTGACCATGTCAACACCCGGTGTTAACATGGGTCATCATGAAATTTATCGCCGATCTCCATATCCATTCCAAATTTTCCCGTGCCACTGCCAAAAATTTGGACTTAGAAAATCTTTACCTGTGGGCCCAATATAAGGGCATTCAGGTGGTTGGCACCGGTGACTTTGTCCATCCCCAATGGCATAAGGAATTAGAGGAGAAGCTGGAGCCGGCCGAAGAGGGTTTGTTTAAACTTAAGGCTAAATATGCCAAGCCCATAGATGCACGGCTTCCGGCCAGTTGTCGTGGACCTGTGCGTTTTATGCTCACGGTTGAGATCTCGAATATCTACAAGCGCCATGATAAGGTGCGTAAGGTCCATAATCTAATTTTCTCTCCAAGTTTTGCTGCAGCCAAGAAAATTCAAACCAAGTTGGGTAGCATTGGAAACATTTCTTCCGACGGTCGACCCATCTTGGGCCTTGATTCCTACGATTTGTTAAAGATCACCCTCGATGCCGATGAAAAGAATTTGTTTGTGCCAGCCCATATCTGGACACCGTGGTTTTCGGTGTTGGGCTCCATGGGCGGCTTTGACAGCATGGAAGAAGCATTTGGCGATTTGACCAAGCATATCTATGCGGTTGAAACTGGTTTGTCTTCAGACCCGCCGATGAATTGGCGTTTGAAGCAATTAGATGATTATATTTTGATTTCCAATTCCGATGCCCATTCACCGGCCAAGCTTGGGCGCGAGGCCAATATTTTTGATACCGAACTTTCCTATAACGGTGTTTATAAGGCCTTGACCGATGTCAAAGACAAGGGGCTGGTTTCAACCATCGAATTTTTTCCTGAAGAAGGCAAATATCATTATGACGGCCATCGCAGTTGCCAGGTGCGGTGGCATCCGCAGGAGACGATTAAGCATAATGGGCTTTGTGCCCAGTGCGGCAAGCCTGTCACTGTTGGAGTCATGGCACGAGTGGAAGCCTTGGCTGATCGGCCTGAAGGCAGTAAATCTAAACGACATCGTCCTTATTGCAATATCGTTGCTCTTCCCACCTTGATTGGCGAGGCGCGTGATATGGGAGAAGGTTCCAAAGCCGTGCAAGAAGCCTATATGAATATTTTAAGTAAGTTGGGCAATGAATTTTATATCCTCATTGATGCGCCGATCGATGATATTAAAAAAGTCGCAGGCGAAGTCGTGGCTGAAGGAATCAACCGCATGCGTCAGGGCAAGCTCGAGATTGCAGCAGGTTATGACGGTGAATTTGGGACCATCAAGATTTTCGAATCCGGCGAACGTGAGTCCATCGAGCAGCAACTGTCGCTCTTTTAGAGTTATGCCAATATTCATCAACAAACCAACAATCATCACCGCGGCTGGGAATAAGCCGAAACTGATCCAGGAAGTGATTGGCCGGGTCAACTCAAAAACCAATGCGATAAGCATCGCGCATATGAAAAGCCCGCAAGGCTGGCAAGAGCCTGGGCAGACGCCTGAGTTTGACGAATACACCTATGTTTTAAAAGGCTCGCTTCGCGTTGAGCACAAAAGTGGCAGCATGGACGTGGCTGCAGGCCAGGCCATCATCACCCATAAAGGCGAATGGGTCAAATACAGCACACCCGACGCAGATGGAGCTGAATACATCGCTGTATGCCTGCCTGCGTTTTCGCCTGCTACAGTGCATCGTGATGATGGGCAACAATGATTTTCTTGACACCAAGTAATTTTATGTGGTATACATAATTAATCATGAAATCCAACAGAATTACCAAACTCGCAGCAGTAGTAGTCATTTCAGTCCTAGCGATTGTCTAGGATGCGAGGTTGGTGTGTTTTGTTGAAATAAGCAGAAAATAAGAAAAAAATTTAAAACGCCACCGAACCTCAAAAGGTCTCGGTGGCGTTTTTGTTTGTGCAGTTCTAAAAAAGGAGCAGTTATGGCAACCCCAATGGAAAAGAAATCAACTTTAACGGAAATACGCGAACGTTTTGACCGTGACGTAGAGCGATTTTCTAATCTTGAGACCGGGCAGCAAGCCACCATTGACGCGCCGCTTTCTATGGAGTTGATTACCCAAGCTGCGGTTACCACGACCCCGCAAGCCAAACGCATCCTAGATATCGGATGCGGGGCAGGCAATAACACGCTCAAATTATTGCAGAGCATTAATCCTTTGGATTGTGATTTGGTAGATTTAAGCCAGCCGATGCTGCAACGCGCCAAGGAGCGCATTGAGGCTGTTAACAAAGGTCTTGTTCGCATCTTTCAGGAGGATATTCGCACAGCGCCGCTGAAGGAACAATCATACGATATTATCTTGGCTGCCGCAGTATTGCACCATTTGAGGGATGACAAAGACTGGGAAAATACCTTCACGAAATTATTCAGATTGACTGCCCTCGGAGGTAGTATTTGGATCACGGATTTTGTTTGCCATGAAAATAAACAGGTACAGGAAATGATGTGGAAGCGTTACGGAGCTTATTTGATCAGCCTTGGTGGTGAAGCCTACAGAGAAAAAGTATTTGCCTATATCGACCATGAAGATACTCCAAGGCCGGTGACGTATCAGATGGACATGCTTCGAAAAGTTGGGTTTACGCAGGTGGATATCTTACATAAAAATTCGTGTTTTACGGCCTTTGGCGCCATCAAGAAAGGATAGGTCTATGTCAGGCACAAGCACTAATCATAACGATTTAATCCAGGAACAATTTACAAAACAATCAGAGACTTTTGGCTTGGTGGCAAGCCATTATGATGCGCTTGATTTGATTATGAACATGAGCCAGCCTCGATCGGACGATGATGTTTTGGATGTGGCTTGCGGTACAGGCATTGTGGCTTGTGCTTTTGCACCTCATATCAAATCAGTGACAGGAATTGATGTGGTGCCTGCCATGATTGCCAAATCACAAACCATGCAGCGGTCAAAAGGTTTAAAAAATATGCGCTGGGATGTGGGTGATATTAATCCCTTGCCGTATGCTGATGAAACATTCTCGTTGGTGGTCACGCGCTATTCCTTCCATCATCTGATTGCCCCTCAAATGGTCTTAAGAGAAATACTGCGGGTGACCAAGAAGGGTGGACGTGTCATGCTCATCGATGTGTATGTGACCGATTATCAGCAGGCGAGATTTTATGATAAAATGGAAACCTTAAGAGATCCATCGCATATCCGCGCCTTGCTTTTATCAGAGTTGGGTGGTTTGATGAGAAAAGCCAATTTAAAAGATGTGCAAACTGACTTTTATCGACTGGAAGTAGACTTGGAAGACCAACTCAAAGCTTCCTTCCCACCTCCGGGGCATGATGAGCTCATCCGTCAGATGGTGCATGCTGACATAGGCAGAAATGAAATCGGCATCCAAGCTTATAGGAAGAACGGTAGAGTGGTTTTTTCATACCCCGTTGTTGCCATGATGGGAAAGAAGGAGTAGACTTTTACTATGGATCGACCAAGCGATCTCAATGAGTCCCAGTGGCAGGCTGTCTGCCATCAAGATAGCCATCTGCTCATTACAGCGGGGCCTGGAACGGGCAAAACACATACCTTGACCCATCGGATCGCTCATTTATTTCCGTCCTTAAAACCATCCGAACGTATTTTAGCCATTACCTTCACCAATAAAGCGGCCAGGCAGATGCAGGAACGCCTGGCCGCTTTAGGTGTTGATCAATCCCGAGTATTTATCGGTACCTTCCATCATTTTTGCCTTCATTTATTGCGTGTGTATTTTGAATACACGGCGCTTCCTCAAGATTTCAAAGTAATCACTCCTGAGGAGATTACAGGCTTTGATAAGGCAACATTAGAACGCATCTCCCTGATGAAATCATCAACACTTGCCATCACGCCCGACGATGATTTTAAATCCTATCAGCGCTATCTACGCCAAAATGCCTGGATTGATTTTGATGATATCCTGCGGGAAGCCTTGCAACTTTTGGAAAACGAAGAAATTCTCAGAGAGTTGCAGTCCCAATACCGGTACATCTTTGTCGACGAATATCAAGACTGTAATATCGTGCAGAATGTGCTGTTAAAACGCCTGGCTGCTGAAGGTGTTTTGCTCACCGCGATTGGAGATGCCAATCAATCCATCTATGGCTTTCGCGGCAGCAAGGTGGAATTTTTTAGCCGCTTTCAAGAAGATTTTACAGGCGCTGTGATTATGACCCTGCAGGAGAATTACCGTTCAGCAGCAAGTCTCTTAACCGCGGCAGGGCAGGTGATGGGCGGTGTACAGTTATTGGCCAAACTTCAGACCCAAGGCAAATTGATCGTGCATCAGGCAGCAACCGACCGCGCTGAGGCGGATTATGTGGCGCATCAAATCGAAAAACTCATTGGCGGCTTAGATATGAACACGAGCCACCGCCATGGCGGGGCAGGCCGCCGGGCTGTAGGTAGTTTTGCTGATGTGGCTATTCTTTATAGGCTTAATGCCGAGCGTCATGTGATGACCCAGGCCTTGGAACATCTGGGCATTCCGTATCAAGTCGCCCAAAGAAAAGTTCCCAAAGACATCTACTCTGATGAAGATGCCTTGGGGCAAGCAGAAGAAGAGTTGGAGTATAATGTTGAGAAAGTTTCCTTAATGAGCTTGCATGCGGCCAAGGGCTTGGAGTTTCCGGTGGTTTTTATCATTGGATGTGAAGATAATTTATTGCCGTTGGATTTAATCGGCATGAAAGGTGACCCGCATGAGGAACGCCGTTTATTTTATGTTGGCATGACCCGTGCCAAGGAACATTTATATCTCACCCATGCCAAGCGCCGGCAACTATTTGGGTCAACCTTGCTGCAAAATCCTTCCAGTTATTTAGAGGATATTGCCCAAGAGCTTAAAGCCTATGAAATGGCCCGCCGCACTCAATCTAAAAAAGATGCCGATGCCCTCCAACTGAAATTGTTTTGATTATGTTAGCCATCCGCTACTCCCACGGTCAACCGATGCGTTTGCACATTTCGGATCTGGTCAATACCTTAATCTCCGGTGAGATTAATCCAGATACAGGCAAGTTTCAACCTTATCCTGAAACCAAAGAGCAGCGGCAATTAATAGAAAAGTTGATTGAGCGATTAGGGGCTGGTGGCATCCTGGTCATTGAAACCGGGGATCGGTTCTATGATGCAAAAATGTGGTTGATTGATCGCCTGCCAGAAGATGTGCGGGAAGATGTAATCGTTCTTTCACAAACCGGAATGCTGGGCCATCGCTACGATCCTAACAAGAATACCTATGTCTTATTTATGAACGCCGCCGAAGATTTACTCAATGAACAACAGCGTCAGCAATGGGGCCTTTACAAGAATCAGATCATTGGCATTGCCCTTAAAGCTGCAGATGCATTTTTAGGAGAGAAGAATCCTAGCTTCATTGATAAGGACGCAGAGACAACTGTGACCAATTATGCTAAAGGCAGTGTGGCAATACGGACACATCAGTTGGCGATTTCAGTTCAAAGAAAAGAATTATATATTGAGATTAATGAAGTAGAGGCCATTAATGCTGAAATTAGACGTTTAGGATTCGCCAACAGACTCCAGATTCAAAATGGTGATAACCGTCGGGAGAAAATCTTTACCCTGATTGAATTGCTCAAAGCAGGCTTTGCCGAAATTTCCATCATGCGTGCATCGGAGCTTTATATAGATATGCTTTTTATTCTGGGATTTAATAAAGGCAGGGGTTTGGAATCATTGGCCCAAAATAAATGGTTCATTCAATTGCTCAAGAACAATGGAATCTCTTGGCGGGAAGCTTTTTTTACCGGTGATTCACTTAGAGGTAACGACAGGCATGCAGCCGAGTTTGTGATCAAGCAGGGAGGCATTGCCGGAAGCGTTGGTCAAAGCGATTATGATCATCCAGAAGATCTGCCTCAAGGTGTGGTTTATGAAAAAGGTTTTAAAGGTGAGGCAGGGATGATCAGATTTTTGACTAGCTAGTATTCTTTTGTTATAATTATTTTGCTTCTTCCCCAGAAGCTATTTTTAATTCCCCCTTGAAATATTATGTTTTATCTCACTTCGCAAGAGCGCAAGTTTGTGGCTGCTGTGATGGTTGTTTTCATTGCCGGCGCCTTTATACAATTGTTATTTAAGCGGGATATTGCACCAGTACGCTGGGCCCATCAGGTGCGTCAATTCAAGATCAATGTCAATACCGCAAGGGCCGATGAACTGCAGATGTTGCCTGGGATTGGCTCCAAGCTCGCCCAACGGATTATTGAATGCAGGCAGGAGAATGGGCCGTTCAAAGATTTGGAAGATCTGCAGAATGTCAACGGCATTACGAAAAAGCGGTTTGGAAAGATCAAGGACTTGATTGAGCTATGAAAATACCACATCGCCCGGCGCTCATCCTGGTCATAGTTTTATCATTAGGTATTCTCATCGGCCATTTTTTGCCCTTTCCTTTAATGAACTGGTTGTGGGTTGCGTTGATTTCAATTGCTGTGTTTTCGTTCACAGGTTGGTTGTGGCCCATCCATATCGGATTATTCGCGCTCGGTGCGGCCTTGGTCCATATTGCGCATCCGCCGGCCATGGATATTTTGTATGATTGGCGGATGCAATTGGAGCAGTCACTGTATCACTATCTTGATGCCAATGAGGCTGGCACAGTTTCAGCCATTGTCTTGGGCGATCATGCCCATATCCCTAAAGAGATCAAAATGATTTTTCGCCATACCGGCACCGGGCATATCCTGGTCATCGCGGGACTGCATATGGCCATTATGTCTTCGATGATTATTTTGGTTTTGAAATTGATCCGAATACCGCGGCCAGCTCAGATAGTTTTAAGCATCTTCCTATTATTAGGTTATGCCATGTTAACAGGGGGTTCAGTGCCAGTGTTACGTGCTGCTTGCATGGCCTGTATTTGGCTGGCGTCTTTTACAGTGGAGTTAGAGAGTGATGCCTTGAATTCCTTGAGTCTGGCGGCCCTATGGATCTTATTGATGGGTGCTAGTAATTTATTCGATACCAGTTTCCAGTTATCCTTTGCGGCTGTGGCAGCTATTATTCTTTTATATAGACCGCTTGAAAAATTGTTCTCATCCTTGCCCCGATGGGTATCTGCTGCGTTATCTGTTTCTACGGCTGCCTGGATTGGGATTGTGCCTTTTCAATTATGGCATTTTGGCACATTTACTCCGGTGGCCTTAATTGCCAATTTAGTGGTGGTTCCTTTGCTTGATATTATTGTGATACTAGGCTTGAATTTGGCGCTTACAGGGTTATGGTTGCCACCTGTGGCTGTGTGCATTGCAGGGTGCCTTAAGGTTGTATTGAATACCACCATCATCGCTGCATTCTGGTTCTCGAAGCTGCCATGGGGGTATTTTCAAACTTGACAAGCAAAAAATCTGTGATATATTAGCACTGTACATATGAGAGTGCTAATAAATACACGGATAAATTTTTATGTTTGACATCAACAAATGCACCCATAAATCTCAAGAAGCCATTCAAAAGGCCTTTGCCTTTGCCCAAGGCTTTCATCATCAGGCCATTGAACCTGAGCATCTGGCTTTAAGTTTACTCGAGGATGAGAACGGTGTTGTCCCAGGGTTGCTTAAATCCAAAGGGATAAGCACCCAGGAGCTTGAAGGCGCTTTACAAAAGTATTTAGACAATAAGCCTTCAGTTGAGACCTCATCTGGGCAAGCACCGCATCTATCCTCAAGGCTTGATGCTGTTTTAAATAAAGCCAAAGATTTGGCCGCATCCATGAAGGATGAATATATTGCTCAGGAGCATTTATTTATTAGTCTTGTTAGAGAGAAGAATAGTCTTACCGCAGACTTCTTAAGTCGTCACGGTGTTCATGATTCTGATCTATTAAAACAATTAGAAACCATTCGTAAAGGACAACGGGTCATGGACCAAAACCCAGAAGAGAAATATCAAGCTTTAGAAAAATATGGCCGGGACTTAACTGATTTGGCCGCCAAGGAAAAGCTCGATCCTGTGATCGGGCGCGACGATGAAATCCGCCGGGTGATCCAGGTGCTTTCACGGCGCACCAAGAATAATCCTGTTTTGATTGGTGAGCCAGGGGTTGGAAAAACTGCCATTGTCGAGGGGCTCGCCCAACGTATCATTCGAGGGGATGTGCCGGATGGACTTAAAAATAAACGTGTGATTGTCCTGGATATGGGCGCCTTGGTTGCTGGTGCTAAATTCAGAGGGGAATTTGAAGACCGCCTTAAAGCGGTGTTAAAAGAAGTGGAGAATGAAAGTGGATCCGTTATTTTATTCATTGATGAGTTACATACAATTGTTGGTGCAGGACGCGCCGAAGGATCGATGGACGCCTCCAACATGCTAAAGCCTGCCTTGGCACGTGGCGCCCTGCACTGTATTGGTGCCACCACACTCGACGAGTATCGCCAGTATATCGAGAAAGACGCAGCGCTTGAACGCCGTTTTGCCCAGGTTATGGTCAACGAACCAAGTGTGGAAGACACCATTGCCATTTTACGCGGGCTCAAAGAGAAGTATGAGGTGCATCATGGGGTGCGCATCCAAGACTCTGCCATTGTGGCAGCGGCCATGATGAGCCAGCGTTATATCACTGATCGCTTTTTGCCGGATAAAGCCATCGATTTGATTGATGAGGCTGCCTCACGCCTGCGCATTGAAATTGACAGCATGCCCCAAGAGCTTGATGTCAACGAACGGGACATTCGCCGTCTTGAGATTGAACGCCAAGCGCTTAAGAAAGAAACAGACGCGCCTTCCAAAGAGCGTTTAAAGAAGATTGACGAGGAGCTGGGGCGCTTAAAGGAAATCAATAAAGCCATGCGTCTGCGTTGGCAAAATGAAAAGAAGGTGATTGATCGTATAAGGGCTATCAAGGCGCAAATTGAGGAAAAGAAATCCGAGGAAGCCAAGGCTGAGAAGGTGGGTGATTTGAATAAGGTCGCTGAAATCCGCTATGGCACCTTGGTTGAACTCAATAAGCAATTGGAAGCAGGTAATAAGGAACTGGCCAAGCTTCAAAAAGATGGCGGGCTTCTCAAGGAAGAAGTCTCGGACAAAGATATTGTGGAAATCATCTCCCGTTGGACCAAGATCCCACTCTCCAAACTCATGCAGGCTGAGACGGAAAAATTGATCCATATGGAAGATGAATTGAAAAAACGGGTGGTCGGGCAAGACAAGGCCATTGAAGCCATTGCCTCATGCATCCGTCGTTCCCGTACTGGCTTGTCTGATCCTAATCGTCCTTCAGGTTCATTTATCTTTGTGGGACCGACTGGTGTGGGCAAGACCGAGCTTGCCAAGTCGCTTGCCTGGTTCTTGTTTGATGACGAGAATGCCATGGTGCGCATTGACATGAGCGAATACATGGAGAAACATGCGGTCGCGCGCCTCATTGGTGCGCCGCCGGGCTATGTGGGTTATGAAGAAGGCGGGCAATTGACCGAAGCTATTCGCCGCAAGCCGTATTCGGTGGTGCTTTTTGATGAGATTGAAAAAGCGCATGGCGATGTATTCAACGTGCTTTTGCAATTGCTGGATGACGGCCGCTTGACCGATAGCCAAGGGAGAGTTGTGAATTTCAAGAATACCATCGTGATCATGACCTCCAATATCGGGACTGCTGAGGTGGCAGGCTTGGATGATCCTAAGGAGATCGATAACCGTATCCAGGATGCTCTACGCCGGCATTTCCGTCCGGAGTTTTTAAACCGCATCGATGAGATTGTGGTTTTCAATCGGCTCGATATTAGTCATATCAAGAAGGTCGTAGATATTCAGGTGGCTATTTTGGCCCAGCGTCTAAAGCACAAGGCCATTGAGCTCAAAGTCACAGATAAGGCCAAGGAGTTTTTGGGCCGACAGGGCTATGACCCGGTGTATGGCGCCCGTCCGCTCAAACGCGTGATCCAGCGATTGTTGCAAGACCCCATTGCCTTACGCATACTGCAAGGCGAGATCAAGGAAGGTCAGACCGTCAAGGTGGATGCTCAGGCAGGTGATTTGGTCATTGAAACCAAATAAGAATTCTTTAATTTATTTTTCATCAATCGGGAGATGTTTAGTCCTGGCGGTGAATGCAGCAGCGAGATTAAAAATAATCGAAAGGCCCAAAACGGTCAGGTAAGCTCCTGGACTTGGTAAAGTATCATTTTATATGCTATCCTTTAAAAGTACCTTTAGAGGAATAGCAAAATGAGAAAATACTTTTTTGTCCTAGTCTTTTTGTCGATGCCGGCATACGCTCATGCAGCCGGTTTCCAATACACCGCTATGGATGGGTATATTGACTCTGTGCAAGCAGATGCTCAACGCGTGGCCACCATGACGGGCATCGAATGGAAGGACACCTACCCGCATGCCACCTGTTATTACGATGACCTGGAAGATCATTATGCTCAAGAGCAATTGATGAGCGATGCAATTTCCGAAGGTATTCGTTAACCTTGCCTAAAAATCATGGTAAAATATTTTTCGCCATGAAAAATCTTTTCTTTCTTGGCCTTTTGGTCCTTTTGCTGAATGCTCCTGCATGGGGCAATGAACCCATTAAAGACGGGTTTTACAGCGACTATGATTCAAAAGGCCGTCTTATCAGGACTGTTGAATACCGCTACGGTGTGCCCAACGGGCGTTTCCGCACCTTTTATCCCGACGGTAGAATGATGGCCTGGGGAGGTTTGGTCAACGGCAAAATGGAAGGCATGGCCCAAGGCTATTATCCTTCGGGTGTTTTACGTTTTAAATCTTTTTATTCCGACGGTCTTTTGCAGGGGACCTCTACCCTTTATTATGCCAACGGTAGCCTCAAGTCTGAAATCACCTATATCCGTGGCGTGCAGGATGGCGTGGCGCGTGAATATGATTTAGATGGCCATCCCACCTTCGAACATACCTTTATATGGGGCAAGGAAGAAGGTTTTGAAAAAGAGTTTTATCCCGACGGGGCTGTTCACTACGAATGGCCGTATAAGGACAATCGTCAAATTGGGATGATGCGTGAGTTTTATGAAGACGGCAGTTTGCGGGGGCTTTATCGTACCGTTGATGGTAAGAAATATGGCGATGTCAGGCAGTATTATGACAGTGGCCAATTGCTGCGTGAGGGAAATTATAAGGATGATCAGTGGGAAGGGGTGGTCACTTCCTATTATATGAGCGGTAAACTTTTGAGCAAGGTCAATTATACGCATGGCCTATTGAATGATGATCATTGGCGTGAGTTTTATGAAAGCGGTGCTGTGCGCAATGAGGCCCGCGTATTAGACGGAAAACAAGAAGGTGAAGTTAAGGAATTCTATCCTGATGGCCATGTCAAGATTGACGGTTTCTTTGATCGCGGCTTGCGTGAAGGTGTTTTTAAAACATATCGGGTGGAGGGATGGTTATGGTATAAGGAGTTTTATACCCATGACCATTTAACCAAACGGCTCGAGTTTGATCCCCATGGGATGGTGGTGATGCAGCAGGATTTTTACAAATAGAGCTTATTGGCCATTTAACCTTGAATTAATAAAAAGCTATGATATTATTGTGCGATGATAAAAAGTTTTGACCCCCAAATAGTTAATCCAATCATTAGTGATTTTATCCAAGAGTTGATTACCATGAAGGGCGGGTTGATTTCTAGCAAGCCTTTGGAAGTCGTCGCCAAGCCCATTGAAGAATATGAAGGCCACATGCGTGTCAATTCTACAGAAAAAATGGATGTGGTGGCTTTCGTGGGGGCTACGAATTTTTATTTGAATAAGACCGATCACCAGGCTAGAAAGAATGCCAAAGGCGCCTTGGTCATCTATATGGATATAGAGGTGGCAGACAAACTTTTTAAGGCCGCAGGCCTGCAGGTTCCGTATGATGAGGATGATGAGTCCATGATGGGGCTTTGCGGAAGTTTGTGCCAATCCATTGCGGATGCCTTGAGGGATGGTTTAGCAGCCCAAGGGTATAACCCGTTGGAAGTGTCTACTCCTGATGTTTATCGCAATTCTATTTCAGGCGGTATTGAATTTAGCAAAGAGCAAGAAGAAAAGCAGGAGCTCTCCTTTTATTTCCTTAAACATAAGGCCTTGGTCATTGACTGGACCTTGAGCCCGATCCCTAAAAAGTAGTGACAGGCACGACTTTCTAAATACAAACAAAAGGTGACACTTTAAAGTGTCACCTTTTAAAATAGAAAGTCGTGCCTGTCACTACTTTTACTACTGCTTGACAAATGCTGGTAATTTGCTATACTTTTAGCAGACAGACATTGAGAGTGCTAATTTACAAATATGGCTAAGCAAACAGATATACAACAACGTAAAGACAAAGTCCTGGGAATCGTCGTTGGGCGATACATTGAAACTGTTTCTCCCGTTGGGTCTCAATATATTACGGAAGAGCATAAGCTTGATGTGTCCCCAGCCACAGTGCGTAATATATTAGCTGATCTTGAAGAAGAAGGATATTTGACCCATCCGCATACGTCCGCCGGACGCATGCCGACCCAGCAGGGTTATCGTTATTATGTGGACCATTTGATGGATGAGATCCAGCTTTTGGAAGTAGAAAAACAACGTATCACCAAGGAATATAAGCAACATACGCGCCAGCTGGAAGACCTGATGGAAAAAACTTCCCAGGTGATTTGTGACCTGACGCATTATACTAGCATCATCACCCTGGATGATGGCGGTGAATCAAAGATCATTTGCAGGGGAACAAGTTATGTGGTCAGTTATCCTGATAGCACAGATATTTTAAAGATCCAGGCGATTTTGCGATTGCTCGAGGAAAAAGAGCAGTTGATGGAAATTATCAACCGCACCCTGGAGAAAAAGATCGATATTTATATAGGCCATGAAATGGCCTTGGAAGAAATGGAAAACTGTTCTCTGGCGATTTCACCTTTTCAAAGGGGCAAGGTGAAGGGGCGCATCGCGATATTGGGCCCGACACGCATGCAGTATGACCGTGTGGTATCAACCCTCGAGTATATCTCGCAGGCATTAAATTCACTCAAACATATTTAATTGAATGGATATGGACGAGAAAAGTCAAAAACAGCAGGAAGAAATTTTGTCTCAAGAAACTTCAGCCCAACCCGTTGAAGAGAATATTGATTATAAGGACAAATATGTCCGTATCTTGGCAGAGTTCGATAATATGCGTAAACGCCATGAACGTGAACGCAGTGATTTGATCAAGTATGCGCATGAAGAAGTGATTGTGGAGTGCCTGAAAATTTATGATGATTTGGAGCGTTCTCTCAATGCGTTTAAGGCCAAGGAAGGTGTGGACGCTAATTTGGTCAAAGGTCTGCAGATGGTTTACAACAACATGAAGGAAATGATGGACCGTTACCAGGTCAAAGCCATCGATACAAAAGGCAAACCCTTTGACCCGCATACACAGGAAGTTTTGATGCAGCAAGAAACCTCGGATCATCCCGATGGTGTGGTGATGGAAGAGTTGGAAAAAGGATACACCTTAGGCGGTCGAGTCGTACGCACTGCTAAGGTAAAAGTAGCAAAGAATATTAATCCATAAACTAGGAGAAATTATATGGCACGCGTAATTGGAATCGATTTAGGAACATCAAACTCGGCAGCTGCCGCGATGGAAGGCGGCCGTCCAGTGATTATCCCTTCAGCTGAAGGGGCAGGGGTTTCATCAGGAAAAGCATTCCCTTCATTTGTGGCCTTCACCAAGGACGGGCAATTGCTCGTCGGTGAGCCGGCCCGTCGTCAAGCGCCGATCAATTCGGAAGGCACCATCTACGCCTCCAAGCGCAAGATGGGTACAGATTTTAAGTTCAAGGTATTTGGCAAGGAGTATACGCCTCAGCAAGTGGGTTCCTTTATCTTGCAAAAGATCAAGGCCGACGCTGAAAAGTTTTTAGGTGAGACGGTTGATAGTGCGGTGATCACCGTACCTGCTTATTTTAATGATAATCAGCGTCAAGCCACCAAGGACGCTGGTGAAATCGCTGGCCTTAAGGTTTTGCGTATTATCAATGAGCCCACTGCGGCTTGCTTGGCCTATGGTTTAGACAAAGCTGGCAAAGAGCAGAAGATCATGGTCTTTGATCTGGGCGGTGGTACGCTCGACGTTACTATTTTGGAAATGGGTTGGGATGTTGCTTCCAAGGCTGCCACCTTTGAAGTGCTCTCAACTTCAGGTGATAATCAATTAGGCGGTACGGACATGGACAATGCCCTGATTGAGTACATCATTACTGAATTTAAGAAAGAATCCGGCATTGATTTGCGCAATGACAAGATGTCATTCCAGCGCCTGCGTGAAGCGGCTGAAAAAGCCAAGGTTGAGCTTTCAAGTACGGTTTCAACCGAGGTGAATTTGCCTTATATCACCGCTGATGCGACTGGTCCCAAGCATTTGACCATGAAAATTGATCGCGCTAAATTAGAGAGCTTGATTGCTCCTCTCGTTGATCGTTGCCGCGGACCTGTCCGTCAGGCCATGAAGGATGCTTCAGCCAAATTGGGTGAAGATATCAAGGTTGATCGTGTGGTTTTAGTCGGCGGTCCGACCCGTATGCCGATCGTGCAGCAATTCTTGGAAAAAGAAGTCGGTCAAAAAATCGAGGGTGGTATTGATCCAATGGAATGCGTGGCCTTAGGTGCTGCGGTCCAAGGCGCCATCATCACCGGAGATGCTAAGGAAGTATTATTGCTCGACGTCACACCTCTTTCATTGGGTATTGAAACCATGGGTGGTGTGTTTACAAAATTGATTGATCGCAACACCACGATCCCGACCAAGAAATCACAGGTGTTCTCAACCGCTGAAGACAATCAGCCTGCGGTGACCATCCGTGTCTTGCAAGGTGAGCGTCAAATGTCCAATGATAATACTGAACTTGGCCGTTTCGACCTGGTTGGCTTGCCACCTGCACCGCGCGGTATTCCGCAGATTGAAGTGACCTTTGACATTGATGCCAACGGTATCGTGCATGTGACTGCCAAGGACAAGGGTACTGGCAAGGAACAAAAGATCCAGATCACAGCCAAGTCCAAGCTTTCCGAGGCTGAGATTGACAAGATGGTCAAGGAAGCCGAGAAGTTTGCGGAAGAAGACAAGAAGCGCCGCGATGAAGCGGAACTCTTGAATCAAGCCAATACCATGCTTTACTCGACGGAAAAATCACTCAAAGATTACGGTGATAAGGTCTCTGCTACGGAAAAAGAAGCGGTTGAAAAAGAATTAACTGTTCTTAGAGACGCGATTAAAGATAAAAATCATGACAAGATCAAGGCCGCCATGGAAAGCCTGCAGAAGGTGAGCCATAAGTTAGCTGAAGAAATGTATAAGGCGACTGCTGCCCAAGGACAAGCTGGTGCTGGTCAACAGGCTGAGCAACCGAATCCTGAGCAATCAGCCGGTGAATCTGGGGAGCCTAAGCAAGAACAGGGCAAGGACGACGTGATCGACGCTGATTTCAAAGCGTCTAGTGATAAATAAAGTCGCGCAGGGCCGTGAGTGTTGATATATTGTTTTCCAAACGGAATATTTTTGCCGTCCGCTACGGTTTACAGCTCGGATACTATCGCGATAGGGCATACGCGGTATCCTCGCTGTAAAACCTTGCGGACATTTGGCAAAAAATTCCTTAATGTTTGGAAAACAATATATCAACACTCACAGCCACGCAATGTACATGTCATCCTGAGCGAAGCGAAAGATCTTAAGGAAGGAGAAATTTTATGGACTTTCCTAAACCAATTTATATTGTAGTTGCCGGTGCGGTAGTATTTAATTCAACATTGGGTGTTAGTGATATACCTCATCCTATCCATGAAGTATATCCAAATCAAAATGTAATTACAATTTTTGCTACTGGGACAGCTGGTGGGATTGTTTTTGTTTCAGGAGATAAAGTTATAACATGAAAAAAGACTATTACGAAATTCTAGGCGTGTCGAAGACGGCGACACTGGCTGATATTAAGAAGGTTTATCGTTCCCTGGCTTTGAAATATCATCCAGATCGCGTTCCCGAAGCTGAGAAGAAGGCGGCTGAGGAGAAATTCAAAGAGATCTCCGAGGCCTATGGCGTACTTTCTGATCCCGCGAAAAAGCAGACCTATGATCAATATGGCCACCAAGGCATTGATCAGAATTATACTTCTGAAGATATTTTCCGCGGTGCGGATTTCTCCAGCGCTTTTGGTCAGGATACAGACCTCAGTGATATTTTAGGCCGCATGTTTGGTGGTTCACAGTTTGATTTTGGCGGCGGCCCTGCTCGCGGCAGCAGAAAAGCCCGTGGCCACGATATCCAGTATGAAGTTGAATTATCGCTTGAAGAAGCGTATACGGGAATTAAGAAGGAAATTAAATTCCCTCGCCATGAGCATTGCAAAAAATGCGATGGTACTGGTGCCAAAAGCAGTGCGTCGATGAAGACATGTCCGACTTGTAATGGTCAAGGACAGGTAGTGATGGCCAATGGCTTTTTCCGCATGGCCCAGACCTGCCCTAAATGTCATGGGTCAGGCAAAATTATTACTGAGCATTGTCCTGAATGCGCTGGGCGCGGGGTGGTCAGGATTGTCCGTACGGTGGAAGTCAAAATCCCGCCAGGCGTTGATAATGATTCGCAGCTGCGTGTGCGCGGTGAAGGGGAAGTGGGTCCTGGGGGAAACGGTGATTTATTTTTATTTATCAAGGTCAGAGAAGACTCTATATTTCAGCGGCAGGGCCAAGATTTGCATATGAATCTTCCTATCTCATTTGTGAAAGCAGCATTGGGCGGGGAAGAGAAGGTTAAAACTTTAAAAGAAGAAATGATCATGAAAATCCCGGAAGGTACGCAGAGCGGGAAGGTTTTTCGCATGCGCGGGCAAGGGATGCCTGATGTTCACGGTGGCCATGAATTTGGTGATTTGTACGTTCGGGTGATGATTTCAGTGCCCAATGGTCTAAATAGCCGTCAGAAGGAATTAATTGAAGAACTCGGCCGTGAATTAGGTGAAAATAACACCAAAAGTTCGTTTAAAGATAAATTCAAGAAAGCTTTCAAGTAGGGAGATTATTATGCCAACCTATCAATATGAATGCCAGGCCTGTGGACATGCCTTTGAAGAACTTCAAAACATGTCAGATGCCAAATTGACCAAATGCCCTAAATGCAAAAAGAGCAAATTGGCCCGCTTAATCGGGGGTGGTTCAGGCATGATTTTTAAAGGTTCTGGCTTCTACGAAACAGACTATAAAAAGAAAACCGCTCCAACCCAGACCAAGAAAGATTCACCAAAACCAGCCAGTTCACCAGCACCTGCCGGTGGCTGTGGCGGTGGTTGCGCCTGTCATCCTCACTAATTCTTATTGGTACTTTAACCTTTGCTTAACTCTGTTTTATGTTATAATGTCTGCTTCGTCAAATTTAAGCTAGATTTTAACTTATTATTTAACAGGCATTAAGCATCAAGAAAGAGGTTTATTGTCATGCCAGCTCTTAAGCCATTTCCCGCGGTGTTTTATAACAAAGAAAAGATCGCCAATTTGTCCAATGTCTTTTGTCCACCCTATGATGTGATTTCCCCAGAACAACAAGAGGGATATTATAAGCAGGATCCGAACAATTTTATCCGCCTGGAATTGGCCAAGGAAACCCCTAAGGACACTGAAAAGGACAATAAATACTCCCGCGCGCGCAAAACTTATGAAGAATGGCTGAAAAAAGGGATTTTAAAGCAGGATGAAACCCCCTGCATTTATTTTTACAAGCAAGATTATAAATATCAGGGACAAAAGTACACCCGTACTGGATTTTTGGGATTATTGAAGTTGGGTGAGGACTCGGGCGTTAAGATTTTACCGCATGAGCATACTCATGCGGCTGCTAAAACCGATCGTTTCACCCTTTGGAGCACCTTAAAAAGCGATCTAAGTCCCATCTTTGTGGGATATGCAGATAGGACAGGCAAGATTGACAAGATTTTTTTGAAAGAATTAGCCATCACCAAACCCTATTTGGAAGCAACTGATCATGACAAGGTCAAACACACCATCTGGCGTTTAGAAGATCCTGCCAAGATCCAGGAGATTGTTAATGTGATTGACGGCCAGAATTTATTTATCTGCGATGGCCATCACCGTTTTGAAGTGGCTAACACCATCCGCCGTGAAGCGTTAAAGAAGGCCAAGAAGGTCACGGGTGATGAATCCTATAATTATGTCATGACTTATTTTACCAACATGGATTCTAGAGATTTGCAAATCTTCCCTATTCATCGCATTGTCAAGAAATTCCCCATCAGTGTTAATTTACTCGAGCAATATTTCCGTATTGATAAGATCAAAACCAAGGTCGATTTCTTGGTATTATTGGCCCGCGCTGGTCAAAACGAGCATGCCTTTGGGCTTTATAACAAGCAAGGCATGTTTTTACTGCGTCTTAAAACCAAGACCCTGATCGAGAAAATGGTCAAGGAAGGCTCCAAGGATTATCAAAGCCTGGATGCGGCAATTCTCAAATCATTTATCTTTGATCAGGTGGGTGTTGCTTCTGAAGATATCGTTTATTCCAAGGACCCGGATGAAGTGATGCAGGCGGTCAATGAGGGGCAAGCTGAAGCAGGATTTATTTTAAATCCTGTTTTGGTCAAGCAATTGCGCACCATTGCCTCTAATGACGAGCGCATGCCGCCTAAGACCACCTACTTCTATCCAAAAGTATTGTCCGGGTTGACAATTTATAAGATGGATTAGAACCTTGTCAACACCCGGTGTTGACAAGGTTTGAGAAATTATTATGTCTTTATTCGGTAAATCAAATTACACCTTCATCAAAGTCAAACGCAAGGAGATACCGGCCGGCATTTGGACCAAATGCCCTGGCTGTGAATCCCCAGCGTATTCCAAAGAACTAAAGAATAATCTCAACGTTTGCCCTAAATGCGGCTTTCACTTAAGCATGAACGCCAAGGAGCGGATTGAAAGTCTCATTGATGATGGCACCTTTGTCGAGCATGATGCTGAGATGACCTCAGCTGACCCTTTAAAATTCCAAGGCCCTAAGTCTTATAAGGAAAAACTGAAACAAGACCAGGATTCAACTGAATTGAAAGATGCGGTGATCACCGGTCATGGCGAAATTGAAGGTGTAAAAGCTGCTCTGGCCGTGACTGATTCCCGTTTTATCATGGGTTCCATGGGTTCAGTCGTTGGTGAGCGGATCACCCGTATCATTGAATATGCAACTAAAGAAAAATTGCCTGTGATCATTGTTTCTGGTTCTGGCGGGGGTGCCCGTATGTACGAAGGGGCTATTTCTCTGATGCAGATGGCCAAGACTTGTGCAGCTCTGCAGCGTCATTCTCAGGCTGGATTGCTCTACGTTTCGGTTTTAACCAATCCCACCATGGGTGGTATCATGGCCTCTTTCGCTGGAGTGGGGGACGTGATCATGGCTGAACCTAAGGCTTTGATTGGGTTTGCGGGCCCACGTGTGGTGGAACAAACCATCCGTCAGAAACTTCCGTCAGGCTTTCAGCGTTCGGAATTCCTCTTGGCCCATGGCATGATCGACATGATCGTCGAACGTCAGGACCTCAAAGGGGTCTTGGCGCATACAATAGGGTATTGTCAAAATTGATTTCGACGTAATGTCGAAATCATCCCGAGCCTTTAAGCGAGGGATCTCAACAGAATTACTATATGGCTAATATTCGTATTAAAAATCTTTCCAAATCGTACAAAGACGGATTTAATGCGGTCAATAATATCAATCTTGAGATCGGAGACAAGGAATTTTTAGTCCTGGTCGGCCCTTCCGGTTGCGGAAAATCCACCACCTTACGCATGGTGGCAGGTCTTGAAGAGATTAGTGCCGGTGAAATCTGGATCAATGACCGCCTGGTCAATGATGTTCCTGCCAAGGACCGCAATATTGCCATGGTGTTTCAGAATTATGCGCTTTATCCGCATATGAGTGTTTTTGAGAACATGGCCTTTGGTTTGAAATTGCGCGGGTACCCAAAATCAGAAGTGCTAAAGCGCGTACACGAAGCCGCGGAAATCTTGGGCATCAAACAGTATTTAGAGCGTCGCCCGCGTGAGCTTTCAGGCGGGGAACGCCAGCGTGTGGCCTTAGGCCGTGCGATCGTCCGTAAGCCACTGGTTTTTCTCTTTGATGAGCCTTTATCTAATCTCGACGCTAAAATGCGCGTGCAGATGCGCACGGAAATCCATAAATTACGCATGCGCCTGCAGACCACCTTCATTTATGTGACCCATGACCAAACCGAAGCTATGACCATGGGGGACCGCATTGTGGTCATGAATAAAGGGGTGATTCAGCAATGCGCAGACCCCATGAGCGTTTATGACCATCCGGTGAATAAATTCGTGGCTTCCTTTATCGGTTCACCACCCATTAATTTTATGAACGGCAAGATTGTTAGGAAGGAGAGAAAATTCTTCTTTAATGAAGGCTGCTTCCAAGTTAAACTAGTGGATACCATGTATTCGAAGATTGCGTCCTATGAAAATAAGGACATTGTCATGGGGGTGCGCTCGGAAGATATTTATGACAAGCTTTTTGCCTCTGAGGCCTCGCCGGAGAACACGGTGCGTGCGACCTGCGAAGTGGTTGAACCTTTGGGCAGCGAGGTTTATTTGTATTTAAACTCCGGCAAGCACAATTTTATCGCACGTGTGGGTGCCCATGACCGTCCGGATGTTAACCGTGACATGGACCTGGTGTTTGACATGAGCAAGGTACACTTCTTTGATTCGAAAACCGAAGAAACCATTATCTAGGCTGTACTTTCTCGTCCTTATTTCTTTTTTTGTGCCCTTAGCGGGCTTTTTTGTTTATGCCACCAAGAATCCGGTGGCTTATTTTTTTCTGGCCGCTGCTCTCCTGGCCAATATTTTCCTCTTGATGTCCTTTCACCGCCGCCTTCAGAAAAAGCAGTCTGAGATAGCACTCTTAAAAGAAGAATATTTTGAAAAGGCCAATCTCCTGAAGGCCGAACTTCAGCATGAATGGGAGACCATTGCCTCCCTGCGCTTGAAGATTATTAATTATTCCCAGCTTAAGGATTTGACCGAAAAACTCAGCACTTGCTTAAGCCTAGAGGATACCTCCAACATGCTCTCCATCGAGGTAGCCAAGCTTTTTGGGCATAAGGACGTGACCGTCATCCTTTATCTATTCCATTCCACGACCGGAGAGTTAGGGATCTCCTCATCCCAAAAAGGTCAGATGCAGGTCAATCTCAAGGCCAAGAAGGGCGATATCTTTGATAACTTTATCGTGAAGACACTTCACCCTCTGCTGGTGGAAGATGCCCAGACGGATTTTCGTTTTGATATGGATAAGTTAAATACCGAAGACAAACGCAGCATCCGTTCGCTGATTTCGACGCCTTTGATTGTGGGCGAGAAAACTTTAGGTATATTGCGCGTCGACAGTCCGGTGCCGGGTCAATTCTCGACGGATGATCTGCGATTCTTAAGGACCATTGCTGAGGTAACGTCAGTCGCCATCGAAAACGCCCAGCTTTATGAGCGCTTGGAGACCATGGCCATCAAGGATGGCCTTACAGGCCTGTACCTGCGCCGCCACATGATGGACCGTTTGGGCGAGGAGCTTTCCCGCGAAATGCGACGGGGCCAGGAATTAAGTTTTCTCATGATCGATCTTGACCGCTTCAAGCAGTACAACGATAATTTTGGGCATATGGCAGGTGATATTGTGCTTAAAACCTTAGCCCAGCAGCTTCAGGAACATTTTAGCCGTCCGGGCGAAATGGTCTGCCGTTACGGCGGTGAGGAGTTTTGTGTTTTACTTCCCGATTGCCCCAAGCTCAAGGCCGTGCAGTCAGCCCAGGAATTCCGTAAGAAGGTGGAGACCCGTGAAATAATCCTCCGACGGGAAAAGACCAAGGTCACTGTCTCTATCGGTGTGGCCTCATTCCCTAAGGATGCAGCTTCCAAGGATGAATTGATTTATAAAGCTGATGAAGCGCTTTACAAGGCCAAGGAAACTGGCCGCAACAAGGTGTGTACGGCATGATCTATTTCTTAATCATTTTTACCATTATTTTTGTCGGTTTGGTTTTTTATCTGGCCCAGCTGGTGGTCCTGGGATTGGAACAACAGGCGGATGAGGATGCGCTGGGCGCCAAGAATACTTTTGGTAAAATCATTGAACAAAAAGACAAGGCCCAGGCAGAGAAATCCAAGCTTGAGCATGATGCCATGCAAATCTTTACCTTGTATGATATGACCAAGGACATCACCCGCCATTTTGACGAGCAAGAAGCGTTCAATATTTTTTATAAAAAGCTTAAAGAAAATGTCACCATCGAAGACTGTCAATTGGTGCATGATATTGGTGAGGGGTTTAAAGACGGAAGCCTGTCTAGTGACTATGCTACCTTTGTCTTAAAGTCCAAAGAGAAGAAATTAGGTCTCTTGCTTTATAGGGGGCTTGAGCCTCGTGATAAGGAAAAATTTGCCATCTTGGCCCATCAATTTGCCCTGGCCCTGCGACGCCTGAAACTTTACAAAGACATCGAGACCTTGGCTATCACCGACGGGCTAACAGGTGTTTACACCCGCCGTTATTTTACCGAGCGTTTCGAAGAAGAAGCCAAGCGTTCCGCTGCTCGCAAAAGTCATTTGGCATTCTTGATGATCGATGCGGACCATTTTAAAGCCATCAATGACCAGCATGGTCATTTGACCGGCGACCAGGTCCTTAAAGAGATCTCCCATGTGATCCGAGAAGGGGTACGTGAAATTGATATTGTTGGCCGTTTTGGTGGGGAAGAGTTTTGCGTGGTCTTGCCTGATACGGATATGGAGGGTGCCCGGGTCGTGGCAGAACGTATCCGTAAATCCGCGCAAAAACGTGTGATCAAGGCTTATGATAATACGGTGCGGGTCACTTTAAGTATTGGAGTGGCTGTTTACCCTGCGGATGGCAAGACGGTTGAGGAATTAATGGACAAGGCTGATTGGGCGTTGTATCGTGCGAAGTCTCAGGGACGTAACTGTGTAGTGGTTTTTGGGCTTTATCAAAAATGAAATCTTACTCTAAATTATTCATCGTTGTTCTTTTCCTGTTGGTATTCTTAGCCAGCCTTGCCTGGGGAGGTGTTCGGTATCTTTCTGTTATCCTCAATGAATTTGACCGGGTGGCCCAGGTTGATTTAGGGCTCATGGAAACCGCGACGACCATTAATGATCTGCAATTAAAAAAAGAAATCATCTTCAATAAACTTTCTGCCAGCGCCGAGGAGTTAGCTTTTGGCCAGGCGAACCCCGCGCGCGCGGAATACCTCGCTGATTATGTCAAAGGGCTGCAAGAAGAGTTTAACCAATATGTTGAGCAAACCAAGGCCCTGGTTGATCGCATTGAGAAGATTGACGATGTCCCGCAAGATTTTAAAATTTCCTTTGAGCAAATTGACCAGGAAAGTGAACAATACAATGCCACGGTTCAAGGCATCTTTAAAGCCGTGGAAAAAGGTGGCTTTGAGTTGTCCTTGGATGATTTAGATACCGTGGATGGCCAGCAGCAGATCTTAAGCGAACATGTTGGGACTGTCGTCTCTCGAGTCTGGGAGATTGTGCATCAGGCCGTTGATCGTACCCAGCATTGGCATCAACAATCCAGGATGATTTTCGCCTTTAGTATATTACTTACATTAACATTACTGCTTTTGTTGTTTGTTTTTAGAAGAAGTTTGGAAGAGTTAGCTCGCCAGAAAAAAGATTTGGAAACGGTCAATCAGGAATTGGACCGTTTTGTGCATACGGTCAGCCACGACATTTTAGGGCCCTTAACCATTATCGTGGGATACGCTGCTTATCTTGAAACCCAATATTCCCAACAGCTTGATCAGCGGGGCCGGGATTGCATTCAAGGTGTGCGTAAAGGGGCCAGCCGTTTGAATCAGCTGATCAAGGACATGCTGGAGCTGACTAAAATGACCCGGATTAAAAATCCTTATTCACGGGTGGCCATCAAACAAATTGTTGAGACTGCCATCGCCAATTGCGAGCATTTGATCCGTTCAAAAAATGCCGAAATTAAAATTGAGGGCCTATTGCCGGAAATCGTCTGCGACCGTATCAAGACGACCGCCATCTTTTTTAATTTGATCAGCAATGCGCTTAAATTTTCTAAACCAGATCAAATGCCCGTGATTACCATTGGTTGGAAGGAAATCAGGGAATACCATGAATTTTATGTCAAAGATAATGGTATTGGCATCGATTCAGGGCATCATCAGGATATCTTTAAAATTTTTAAACGTTTGCATACAGCTGATCAATATGGTGGCGGTTCCGGTGTCGGTTTAAGCATTGTGAAGGCCGCGATTGAAGATCAGGGCGGCTCTATAAGGCTCGAATCCAATGTGGCCGTTGGCACCACCTTCATTTTTACCATCCCTAAAAATCTCATCCCTTTTAAGCCATTGTATTAAAGACTTAGTATTAAAAATAAAGTATACAGCTGTTGAAGCTGCCATTCTTTTACGATAGAATCAGATTAAAGAATTATAATGTTATTTAAAATTTCCCCCCAAAGTTAGGAATTGCATGAAGCAGTATGTGGTTGGTGTTGATGTTGGCGGCACCAATATCAAATTGGGCATCGTAAGCCCCAAGGGCGAAGTCATTGTCCGAAACAGTTTTGCCACAAAGCCTTTTGCGTCTAGTCGAATAAAATTGATCACAGCCTTGGCCCAGGAAATCAAGACGAGCATTATCACCGCGGGTTTGACCCGTCATCAAATCGCCGGTGTCGGCATTGGCCTTCCGGGCCTCATCGATTATGAAAAAGGCGTTGTGCGTATCTTGCCCAATATCCCTGGCTGGCGCAATGTGCATTTGAAATCCATCTTACAGGAAAAAATAAATCTACCTGTCTTTGTTGACAATGATGTGAAGGTCATTACTTTAGCAGAGTCAAAATTCGGTGCAGGGCGTGGAGTTGGGAATCTTGTTTGCCTCACCTTAGGCACTGGGGTTGGGGCAGGATTGATTTTGGATGGACGGCTTTACCGCGGTGAAGATAATGCGGCTGGTGAATTAGGCCATATGCCGCTCAATGAACATGGGCCAAAATGTAATTGCGGCGGTTTTGGCTGCTTTGAGCGATATGTTGGCAATCAGGCGCTATATCATTTGGCGTCCCAAGTCATGGGAAAACCAAATATGAGCACTGAAATGATGTTTGAGAAGGCCCTTCAAGGCAATAAAAAGGCCTTGGCTTTTTGGAAGAAAGCAGCCGAGCATATTGGTAATGGCTTGGTTGGTATTGTAAACTTGCTTAATCCTCGTCTGATTATTATTGGCGGGGGCATTTCCCATAACGAAAAATTCTTGTTCAAAACCATCACAGCGACCATCCGCAAGCGTGCCATGAGTGTGCAGGGTGCTGCTTTTAAAATCACCCGGGCCAAATTCAAAGATGATGCGGGCATTATTGGTGCGTATGTATTGGTGACAAATGCGCAAAAATAATTTTTATATCAGCGCAATGAAGGTATGTCTATCGACCGTTCTCTGCCTGACTTTCTTTGCCAGTACCGCCTCTGCCATCACACTTCCCATGCCTGATCTCAAAGGTCAATTTAAAAAAGGAGCAGCCACTTCATCGAGCCAAGTCACTATGGAAGCCGACCAGGTCAGTTTTTCAACCACGGATAATAAGGCCCATGCCACGGGTCATGTGGTGGTTGACACCAATACTGACCAGCATTTATACAGCGACCAGCTGGATTTGGACCGCACCACCCAACAAGTCGTGGCTGAAGGCAATGTGTATCTGGATATGCCGCAGGAAAATGTGATTGCGCAAGGCTTGACCTATAATTTTAACACTGGCACTGGAGAATTTCGTGATGCCAGAGTCTTCATGGACCCGTATCAGATTAAAGGCCAGAAAATCGACAAGGTTTCCGAGAACTATATGACCATGGATGAAGGGTATTTAACCACCTGCGATCTGGATGAACCACATTTTCGTTTTGGAGCGCATCGCATGGACATCTACCAGCATGACAGGGCCGTGATCCATGGCCTGAAGATTTATTTAGGCAAGGTACCGGTGATGTATATGCCTTATTATGTGCAAGACTTGAAAAACCGTTCAATTTTTACCTTTATTCCAGGTGATAAAAAAGATTTTGGTTTATTTTTACTCAGCACTGCACGTTTTCAAGTCGGCCAACAAAGGGTTGCTTTACATTTTGATACGCGTGAACGTGATGGTTTTGGCGAAGGCATTGATTTGAATTATAATACGCCTAATTTTGGCCGGGGGCTCATCACGGTTTATTACACGGACCAAAATCAAATCGCCAGCAGTCACTTATGGAATTTATATCGCAATGGTGTCAAGAAGGGGCCAACGACTCATCATGAACTTTACCGCGTGATCTGGAGGCATCATTGGCAGATTGATCCCAACACGGATGCGATTATGCAGTATTATAAAATTCATGATTATGATATTTTAAACCAGTCCTTTTTGAAGAATTACTTCCCCAAGGAATACCAGCAGGACGCTCAGACTAACACGTTCGATTCGTATTTCTTGTTGACACGTGTCATGCCTCATGGCACACTGACCTTTCATGTGGATACCAGCCGTTTCAACAAGGCGATCCGCGGCATTGAACGCATCCCTGAAGTGCAATATACGTTAAATAATACGCAAATTGGCAAGAGTGGCTTTTATGCGAAGAGCATTGATACTTTTTCAGATTTAACCTATAAGAATTATCCTCAAACTTTTAACGAGAAGACCATCCGTTTTGATTCAAACAATGACATCTCGCACCCTTTTAAAATTGGGTTTATTCAATTTAATCCGCACCTGGGAGGTGAGGAGACCTATTACAGCCGTACGGCCGTATATGACGAAAATAATGTTATCCGCGGGATGTTCCGGGGCAGTTTGGATATGACTACTAAGTTTTACAGGTTTTGGGATTATCACACAGATTTTGCCGGTTTAAACATCAATGGCTTGCGCCATGTCATTACACCGACGATCACCTATCTCTACCAGGCCAAACCCACCTTCCCGGCGTCAGACTTGAACCAATTTGATTCGGCCATTGATGATCTTTACAGGATCCATGAATTTCAATTAGGCTTGGAAAACGAAATCCAGACCAAGCGCAATGGCCAGGTGGTTGATCTCTTGCGCGTGCTGACCACGGTCAATTATGGCCTCAAAGGCACCACTGGTCATCGTGGGTTTAATCCCTATGATACCCAGCTTGATTTTGACCCCACGGATTGGCTGGCATTTCATAATGATAACGAGTATGATTTTCATGCCGGGCATTTTAATTCGGATAACTTCGATGCTGAAATCCATTCAACAGGTTGGGCCTTTAGCCTGGGCAGCCGTTACTCGCGTTATCAAGGTGATCAATTGACCACGGAATGGGATTATACGATCAATCCCAAGTGGCGCTTTAAGCTTTACAATAGCTTTCCGCTTACTGATGCCACCAGTGGGAATACCACTACCGCCTATGAACATGAGATTACCCTGACCCGTGATTTGCATGAATGGGAAATGGACTTGACCATTGATAATCAGCAGGGCAATGGTTCGGAGTTTTACATTTTGTTCCGTTTGAAAGCATTGCCAGACCAAAAACTTAATTTGCTCAATACTAACTTTGCGCCATCGAGGCCGGGTACGCAAAATCAATAATTAGAAATGGAGTAGGAAGATGAAGATTGCCATTATCGGTTCAGGTTATGTGGGGCTTGTCTCCGGGGTTTGTTTGGCTGAAATCGGGCATCATGTGATCTGTGTGGACAATAATCCAGAAAAAATAAAGACACTTAAAAAAGGCCAGCTACCCATTTATGAGCCAGGCTTGCTTGAGCTTATGAAGGCCAATGTAAAAAGGAAACGTCTTTCGTTTACAGGTTTCATCGGTGAAGCTACAAAGAAATCTGAAGTAATTTTTTTGGCAGTACCAACTCCGCCTAAACCCAATGGGGACGCTGATTTGACCTATGTGGAGAATGTGGCGCGGCAAATTGCCCAGCACATGGATGATTACAAATTGATCGTCGAGAAATCGACTGTGCCGGCCGAGACGGGGAAGAAAATCAGGCGCACCATCCATCTGAATGTGGCTAAAAAATATAAGGACGGCAATAAGGTCCTGATCGATTTTGACATAGCGTCCAACCCCGAGTTTTTAAAAGAGGGCAGTGCTGTCTATGATTTCATGAACCCTGACCGCATTGTCATTGGGGTGGAATCAAAGAAGGCTGAAAAATTATTGAGAGAAATTTATAAGCCACTCAAACCAAAAATTTTGGTCACCAATATTGCCTCAGCGGAAATGATCAAGCATGCATCGAATTCTTTCCTTGCCACCAAGATTTCTTTTATCAATGCTGTGGCCCAGATTTGCGACCGGGTCGGTGCTGATGTGCTTAAAGTTGCCGAAGGCATGGGGCTGGACAAACGTATCGGCCGGCAGTTTTTGGATGCAGGTATCGGCTATGGCGGCAGCTGTTTTCCAAAAGACGTGGATGCATTTATTCGTTTGAGCGAACGCAGCGGGTATGATTTTTCTCTTCTTAAGGAAGTACGCAAGGTCAATGATGCCCAGCGTCATTGGTTTGTGGGCATGGTTGAAGAGAAGCTTTGGAACATCAAGGACAAGACCATTGGTGTCTTGGGTCTTGCCTTTAAACCAAACACCGACGATATTCGTAATGCTGCGGCCCTTGATATCATTCGATTGCTGCAGGCGGAAGGGGCCCAAATTAGGGTCTATGATCCCAAGGCCATGGACAATGCCAAAAAGTTTTTAAAGGGTGTGAGTTTTTGTAATAGTCCTTATGCCGTGGCCGAAGGCTGCGACTGTATGCTGCTTTTGACAGAGTGGGCTGAATTCAAAGATCTTGATTTTCTACAGATCAGGGATGCCATGCGTCAGACCGTTATCTTTGATGGCCGTAATTTTCTTGATGGTGTTCATTTGAAAGATCTGGGCTTTGAATATTTTGGTGCGGGTCGGGGAAAGTCTTTATAAGGGGGGATTAGAATGGCGAAGAAGGTGGTGTTGATTTCCGGCGGGGCAGGGTTTTTAGGAAGCCATTTATGCGACTGGTTTATCAACCGCAATTACAAGGTCATCGCGGTTGATAACTTGATCACTGGCTCGATTAAAAATTTGGCCCATTTAAAAAAACATAAGGATTTTAAATTCATCAAGCAGGATGTGTCCCGTGTTTTTAAGGTGCCGGGCCAAATTGATTATGTGATGCATTTTGCTTCACCTGCTTCCCCAGTTGATTACATGGATCATCCGATCGAAACCATGCTGGTGGGAAGTTATGGCACGCATAATTTGCTCGAAATTGCGCGTCTCAAGAAGTCGGTGTTTTTGATGGCCTCAACTTCAGAGATTTATGGTGATCCGCTCGTACATCCCCAAAAAGAAAGCTATTGGGGCAATGTGAATTCTATTGGACCTCGAAGTATTTATGATGAAGCCAAGCGTTATGCAGAGGCCGCGGTCTTTGCCTACAAGCGTACCTATAAAATGGATGTGAAGGTGGTGAGGATTTTTAATACCTATGGGCCCCGTATGCAGATCAAGGATGGACGAGTTGTTCCTAATTTTATTGACCAGATATTGAATAATCAACCGCTGACCGTCTACGGCGATGGCAAACAAACCCGTTCATTTTGTTACGTCGATGATTTGGTGGATGGCATTACCAGATTGCTTTTGTCTAAAATTTCAGGGCCGGTGAATGTTGGCAATCCTCGGGAATTTACGATCCTGCAATTTGCCGAGTTGATCCGGGAGAAATATAACCCCAAGGCCAAGATTGTTTTTAAACCCCTGCCACAGGATGATCCTAAACAGCGAAAGCCAGATATTACCCGCGCACGCCAGGAATTGGGTTGGGAACCAAAGGTGCCTTTAGAAGAAGGTATTACCAAAACGATGGAGTATTTTGCCAATAATAATGGTTGAGAAGAAGCGTTAATTTGTTATACTCAAAATCTATATGGTAACCAAGGAAGAAATCGTAGCGTTTGAAAAAGAGATTGCAGATGTCTTTGCGACTGGCGTGATCCGTGCCCCTGTGCATTTGCGGTCTGGTCGGGAAGATGCCTTGATCAATGTATTTGAGACCCATCAGATCAATGATGATGATTATATTTTTGGCTTCTGGGATTCCCATGAGCTTGCCCTTTTAAAAGGTGTGCCGCGTGAGGAACTCAAGCAAGCCATTCTTGAAGGCAAAAGTATTTCCCTGTGTTTTCCTAAATACAAAGTGTTGTGTTCCGGCATTGTGGGAAGTCTCATGGGCACCGCCGCAGGGGTGGCTTGGTCATTGAAAAATCAGGGCAAAAAGGGACGGGTATTTTTATTTTGTGGGGACATGTCTGCTGAGACAGGCATTTTTCACGAGGCTGTCAAATACGTGCATAATTTTGACCTGCCTGCCACCTTTATTGTCTGTGATAATGGGGTCTCTGTGATGACTGATACCCGAGCGACTTGGGGAAGCAAGGAGCCATGGTTTGTCGGCACCAAGTATGAAAACAAGATCATTTATTTTAAATATACCAATGGCTATCCGCATTCCGGTCTTGGCAAATTGATTAAATTTTAATGATGGAAACAACAGCCCTTAAATATTTTGATGAACTAAAACGCACCATGGAGTGGCTTGCCCAACAGCCAAAGGTGATGTTTGTAGGTCAAACTGTCGCGGGTCCTGGGACCTTCATGTTCCAGACCTTACGTGATTGCCCCAAGGAACGTTGCCTTGAGATGCCCATTAATGAAAGTTTCCAGATGCAGTTTACGATCGGTATGGCCTTGGCCGGTTACATCCCAGTCTCGGTTTATCCTCGTCAAAACTTTTTGCTGTTGGCTACCGCTGACATGACCAACATGCTTGATAAAATCCCCATGATCTCAGGTGGCAAATGGCCGCTGAAGGTGATTATCCGTGTGGCCACAGGCCCTGATGCGCCCGTACACCCCGGACATCAGCATATTGGCAATTATGCCAAAGCCCTTCGTGAATTGTTTAGCTGGATCGATGTGGTGGAGCTTGACAGCGCAGAACAGATTTTCCCGGCATATGTGAATGCTTTAGATCGTACGGACGGCAAATCTTCACTGATCATTGAGCACGGTAATTTTTATAATGAAGAGTATTACGCCAAACGGATGATCACGACGCCCCAACATTAATCCATGCATCGTAATTCAAAGATATTGATCGTTGGCCACAACGACAGCATTGAAAATTCCCTTAAAAGCTTTTTTTCGCAAAAAGGATTCAAACAGGCTATTTCCAACTCACACGAGGGGATCAATGCCCTGGATCAGGGGAGTGTTGAGCGATTTTTCAAGAAGTTTAAACCTGAATACATTTTTTTAGGCTCCCTGCGTTCAGGCGGCATTGCAGCTAATCAGCAATTCCCGGCGGAATTTATTTACGAGAATATCCAGTCGCAGAATTTGATCATTGAGGCGGCCCGCAAATGGGGAATTAAGAAATTATTGTATTTTTCCAGCTCCTGCGTTTATCCTAAGGAAGCCAAACAGCCTATCAAAGAAAGTTCTTTGCTCACAGGGCCTATTGAAGAAACCAGTGGCGCCTATGCCGTGGCCAAGATTGCCGGCATGAAGACGGCCCAAGCCTATCAGCGCCAGTACGGCATGAAGGCAATCGTGGCAGTGCCAGCCACTCTTTATGGCCCAGGCAGTGATACCGACATCCAATCCGCCCATGTGCTGGGTGCCTTGATTGCAAAATTTCATAAGGCCAAGACTGAGGGACAAAAGCAAGTCGTGGTCTGGGGTACGGGCAAGCCTAAGCGAGAATTTTTGTTTGTCGATGATTTTGCGGAGGCTTGTGTGTTTCTAATGGATAAATATGATGGGACGGATGTTATTAATATCGGTACCGGCGTTGATGTGACCATTAAGCAATTGGCTCATATGGTCAAGCAGGTAAGCGGCTATAAAGGTAAAATCATATTTGATACGACGAAACCAGATGGTGCCATGCGCAAGCTCTTGGACAGTTCGCGTATGCGTAAACTGGGCTGGAAGCCGAAGATTGGTTTGGAAGAAGGCATTGCGAAGACGTATCAGTGGTATTGTCAGAAACAGTAGCCTTTATCTTGTAATCTTGTCGTGGGGTGATATAATTTTTGTATGATTAAAAAGTCAAAAAATCCAATTATTTATTCCCGAAAAGACATTTTAGGCGGTGAGCCAGTATTTTATGGCACAAGGGTCCCTGTAAAAACATTGGTGGATTATTTAAAAGCCGGTGATTCGTTGGATGATTTTCTGCTAGATTTTCCCACCGTTCGTCGTGAACAGATTTTTCAATTATTGGAAAAAACCACCAAGTTTTTAGCCCGCGGATGAGAATTCTTTTTGATGAGTCCTTGCCTAAACGTCTTAGAAGACATTTTGCCGGATTTACTGTCAAAACAGTTCCTGAAATGGGATGGCAGGGCAAGAAAAATGGCGAATTAATGGCGTTAATGGCATCTCGTTTTGATATTTTTTTAACGGCAGACCAGAATTTGATATACCAGATCAATCTAAGGCATGCCGTTATTCCGATCATTGTGCTGAAAGCGCCAACGAATCGGTATGATGATTTAAAGGGATTAGCAGCTCTGGCTATAAAAAGAATCAAATCCCAAGCTTTGGATAAAATTAATGTAATAGCTGAATAGTAAGAAAGGAAAGTTATGAAGATTTTAGTTACAGGTGCGGCGGGGTATATTGGTTCAGTCCTGGTGCCGCGGTTATTAAACGAGGGCCATGAGGTGATCGCCCTTGATAATTTCATGTACAATCAAGCATCCTTGCTGGATGTTTGCTATCACGATAAGCTCACCATTATCCGAGGGGACACGCGCGACAAGAATCTCATGACCAAGCTTATGAAAAGCGCTGATGCTATCTTTCCGTTGGCTTGTCTTACTGGAGCACCGTTATGCGCCAAGGACCCTGTAGGAGCTCAGACCATTCTTCTGGATGCAGTTAAAATGATCCTGGAAATGCGCAGCAAAGATCAAATGATTATTTTCCCAACGACTAACAGCGGCTACGGAGTGGGTGAGAAGGGTAAATTTTGCACCGAAGAAACTCCTTTAAGGCCCATTTCCTTATATGGCAAGCTCAAAGTGGATGCTGAAAATGCCATTCTCGATTCCGGCGGCGGTATAACTTTGAGATTGGCCACCGCCTTTGGGATTTCTCCGCGCATGCGCTTGGATTTATTGGTCAATGATTTCACCTATCGCGCGGTGTACGATAAATTTGTGATTCTCTTTGAGGCCCATTTTAGCCGTAATTTTATTCATGTCAGGGACATTTCAAAGGCCTTCTTGCACGCTCTGAATAATTTTGATAAGATGAAAAATCGGCCATACAATGTGGGCTTGAGTGACGCTAACCTTACAAAGCTTCAACTCTGTCAGGAAATAAAGAAACTTGTACCTGACTTTTATTTTGTTGAGGCCACCATCGGCGAAGATCCGGATAAGCGTGATTACATCGTCAGCAACGAAAAGATTGAAAAAACCGGTTTTAAGCCGGACGTTTCCCTACAAAAAGGTTTAGCCGAGCTGATCAAAGGCTATCAAGTCATCAAACGCAATCAGTTTGCTAATATTTAGAGGAATTTCATGAAAAAGCTGGATGTCTTATTCGTTCATCCCAATGCCTCCAAGAAAATCTATCAGGACCTGGCCAAAGATTTTTCTGCCATTGAGCCGCCCATTTGGGCCGGGATGTTGGCCAATCATTGCCGTATCAAAGGATTTTCCGTTGATATCCTCGATTGTGAGGCCTTGCATTTAGATGAGGAAGAATCTGCCCGTCGTATTGCAGGGGCTGGTGCTGGGTTAGTTGCTTTTGTGGTTTATGGCCAGCAGCCATCAGCCAGCTCGCAAAATATGGCAGGGGCTGTGACCTTGGCGGATGCAGCTAAAAAAGCAGCGCCCGATTCCAAAATCCTTTTTGTCGGGGGACACATTGCTGCCTTGCCGCGAGAAGTTTTAGAACGGCATGCCAGTATTGATTTTGTTTGCCAGAATGAAGGCGTTTATACGATTTCTAATTTGCTTAAGACCAATTTAAAAGATGGCCTTGATCTGGTGGATGGCTTGGGCTTTCGTCGGGATGGCGGCATTGTATTAAACAAACCATCACCTATTGTGGCCAAGGCTGATTTACCCAAAGAATTGCCTGGCATAGCTTGGGACTTGCTTCCAATCAAGAATTACCGCACAGCTCTCTGGCATTCTTATCCTAATAATTCCATTCGTCAGCCTTTTGCTGCACTTTATACCTCATTGGGCTGCCCGATGAAATGTTCCTTTTGCATGATCAATATCATCAACCGCCAGGAAAATGAATTCTCCGACGGATCTGCCGTGTTCCGCTATTGGGACCCTGAGCATATCATCAAGGAATTTGATTATTTTGCCAAAGAGGGTATTACCAATATCAAGATTGCTGACGAACTTTTTGTCCTCAATGCCAGCCACTTTTTAAAGCTTTGCCAATTGATCATTGAGCGTGGCTATAAATTTAACATTTGGTGTTATTCCAGAGTGGATACGGTACGTGAACAGTATTTGGAAATTTTGAAAAAAGCCGGTGTGAATTGGCTGGCCCTAGGCATTGAAAGCGGCAACACCCGTGTCCGCAAGGATGTGACCAAGGGCCGCTTTGAAGATGTGGATATCCGCTCGGTGGTCAATAAAATCCGTGAGCATGGCATTAATGTGATTGGTAATTATATTTTTGGGCTTCCCGAAGATGATATGCAGAGCATGCAGATGACCCTGGATTTAGCCATTGAGATGAATACCGAGGAAGCGAATTTTTATTCAGCCATGGCCTATCCAGGAAGTCCCTTATACGGCATTGCCAAAAAAGAAGGATGGAAATTGCCTTCCACCTATGCTGGTTTTTCCCAACATTCGTATGAAGGCCAGCCTTTGCCAACCAAGTATTTGACCGCTGAGCAAGTCTTGGCCTTCAGGGACGAGGCCTGGATGAAATATCACACCAACCCGAAATTTTTGGATCTTTTGAAAACAAAATTTGGCCAGGCCGCCGTGGATGAGACCATCAAATCCACCAAGATTAAACTCAAGCGTAAAATTTTGGAGGCCTCGGCAGTCGCATGATCATCTCTCGCACACCTTTCCGGATGTCCTTCTTTGGCGGCGGCACTGATTATAATGGTTGGTTTCAGGACCATAATGGCGCAGTCTTAGCAACGACGATTGATAAATATTGCTATATTACTTGCCGCTATTTGCCCCCGTTCTTTGAGCATAAATCACGCATCATTTATTCTAAAATGGAACATGTGCATGGGATTGATGAGATTGATCACCCATCAGTCCGGGAAGTATTGCGTTTTTTGAACATCCACGAAGGTATTGAAATCCATCACGACGGAGATTTGCCAGCAAGAACGGGCTTGGGATCAAGCTCTTCATTTACCGTTGGACTGCTCAACAGCCTTTATGCGCTTAAAGGCCAGATGGTCACCAAGGAGCGCTTAGCAAAAGAAGCCATTCACGTTGAACAAGACATGATTAAGGAAAATGTCGGATGCCAAGACCAGACTCAAGCGGCCTATGGTGGTTTTAATTTAATCGAATTTGGTGGTAGTAATCACCTGCGTGTACAACCTTTGACCTTACCCAATGGCAAATTGCAATTGTTGCAGGACCACCTGATGCTTTTTTTCACTGGTTTTTCCCGGCATGCCTCAGCCATTGCCAAGGCCCAGATTGATAATATCCCTCAGAAAAAAGCTGAACTTTCCCGTATGCATGAAATGGTGCGTGAGGCAGTCGAGGTTTTAAATAGCAATGATTTCAGGAAATTTGGCCAGTTGCTTGATGAAAATTGGAAATTAAAGCGCACCTTGTCAGATAAAATATCAAGTCCGCACATCGACGATTTATATTCAATAGCGATCAAGGCCGGTGCTATCGGTGGTAAATTGTTAGGTGCTGGTGGCGGAGGCTTTGTGTTGTTTTTTGCTGAACCCTCCAAGAAGGATAAAATCCGTCAGGCCTTGAAGGGCCTTCTGGAAGTGCCTTTTAAATTTGAAAATTTAGGTAGTCAGATCATCTTCTATCAGCCTGATAGTGGGTTGATTAAGTAATAAGCTGCAAAATCCTTCGTCCTTTCCATTCCTAGGTTGCTCCCAACAAAAATTTGCTTTTATATATATAGATATGGCATACTTTGCCTATATCCAGTCAAAGTTTGATTTAACCATTATTTGGTATAAATGCGCAAAGTTATTGCCATATTTCTGTTATTTGCCTTTATTAGCACTTCTGTGCAATGGCCATCCTATGCCTCGCAGGTTATGCCTTGGATGCCGGCACCTGGTAGCATGGTCAATATCAGCTCTAATTTTGAGCCTGCCTTGATCAGGGGCCTCACTGTTCACCGCGACAATCCTTTCTTATTTGATTTCATCATTGATCCTGGCCAATCGAAATTATCCGGCCAAGCCCTTAAAGACGAATCCGACCGGATGATTAAGTATTTCTTTGCCTCGCTGACCATTCCCGATAAAGATATTTGGGTGAACCTTTCGCCATATGAAAAAGACCGTATGATTCCCCAGACATTAGGGGAAACAGCCATGGGCCGTGATTTGTTGGCCCAGGATTACATGCTTAAACAACTGACAGCTTCTTTGATATATCCACAGAAGTCTTTAGGTAAAGAATTTTGGGCGAAGGTTTATGCGAAAGCCAAAGAAATGTATGGCACCACCCAAATCCCAGTTAATACCTTTAATAAGGTCTGGATTGTGCCGCAGAAGGTGGGTATTTATGAGCACGGGCAAACAGCCTTTATAGTGGATGGGCATTTGAAGGTGATGTTGGAAGAAGACTATTTATCGTTAACCAAACATAATGCCACTACGAGCCTTCAAAACAAAAATGACACGCATGAAATCAGTTCCCAGATAATTCGTCAAATCATCCTTCCCGAAATCGAAAAAGAAGTCAACAACGGTAAAAATTTCGCCACTCTGCGCCAGATATTTTACGCCCAGGCTTTGGCGGTGTGGTTTAAACGTAATCTAAAACAAGCCCTTTTAAATCGTGTTTATGCGAATAAAGGGACAGTGAAAGGGATAGACCAGAATGATGTGGCAACTAACGAGGCGATTTACCAGCAGTATCTAAAGGCCTATAAAAAGGGTGTATTCAATTTTATCAAGGAGGACATTAATCCCATAACGCAAGAGAACATGCCGCGTAAATATTTTTCAGGTGGATACGGTAAAGCTCAAGACCTGGCCGTCATTTCCGAGTCAGTTGATCAAGCGCAATCAGCGTTAGATGAAGCTTCAAGAGATCATGCAGAAGTCATTGAAGTTTTAGCTGAACAATCTCACAATGCGGCGATGGTCGGGCCGTATATTTTTGACGACAAAATGATTAGAGAGGCTAAAGATTCTGTTTTACAGTTTTTAGCAAGAAATACTGAGCAAAAAATGGATGTAGTGGGATTTTTTACAGAACATGGACACGCCAGCACTATTGATACAATCCAGCCGATTATTGAATCTGTACTGCAATATGGCAAAGAGCATGGTCGCCCAGTGATATTTTCATTAGAAAACGCAGGGGTCCCTATTAATTCAGATTCAATGACTAAACAACAAAAACGATCTTTAGTTGATGAAATATGGAGTTCAGGGAAAAAGCCCCTTGCGCAAAAACAATATGAAATTGACAAAAAACGATCGGAGTATAATGCCCGTTATGCATTGGCCCACGGGGATGAAAGAGATCCTTGGCACCAGCGATTACACCTTTTTTTAAAAGGCCGCGATAATGAAGTTATCTTTGAACAACTTTCGTTTGATTCTTGGCTCAAGTCAAAACGTTTCGAATTGGGTTCGGTTTTTGATGCACAAAGAACCCGACCGTCTCAAATTCTAGCAGATTTAAAAAAAGCTATTTTACTATACCGCGACTTACAAAAAGCGCGGGACATTTCTTTAGTTGATGATCAATTAAGAAAAATTGCTGCGTCTACTGGTCCGGCCCCGATAGTGATCCTGATAAGAGGTGGAGAGCATAACCGAGCTCTGGATAGGATCGATCAGAAACGCATGCGTGCTATCGCAATAACTACAGATAATCTATTTGCATTTCCTCAGACTGCTCCGCCATTTATATGGCTTTCGTATAATATTAATAATAGGAATGAATTTAGCCCGGATGAAGAAGAATTTTTATCATTGCAAGGTCGATACGGCGCGTTAGACCAAACTTTACCTGACAATATAAAAAGTTTAGCTACTTTCGAAGATATGTTTAGAGTGTACAGGCAAATCACAGAAAGAGAATTCGGTGTCGCATATCTTGATAGTGTTCAAAATTTACATCCTTATATGCGAGAACCGATCGTAATAATTGATAACGCAATGGCAGCTGGCCATGATGCGGCGATGCGGAGTAGAAAAATTGTTTATGTTGGAAGTAATGAGGGGGTTGTTGATAAAGTTTTAAGTCTTTATTATCCAAGTTATCGCTTTGGCCCCACAATACCTTACAAGGTTTTGATTGGTTCCAAAATTTATGAATTGGATCCTCCAAGAAGTGCTTATGTGGCAAATAGAGATTTGCTTTTAGGTGCATTGCCAAATTCGTCACCTTATTTTACGTTAAGCATACTTACAGATGACAGTAATACCATGGTGATTCAAGACAGGATTGATTATAGCGAGGAATTGAGGCAATGGTATGATTATAGAATCAGCAAAGGACGGCCCCGAATTGGAAATTTATCATCAGAACGGATTGGTTCCACAAAACTTGTTTTTATTCCAGTATTCACGCAGTCCGAAAAGACATATGTCGTTGGTTTAGTACGAGAGGAAGGGAAGATTGCAATTGTTGTCAGAAATAAGGAAGATTATCAATTCCCCCCTTTTGATGTATTTATACCTGTAAAAAAAGAAAATGGGAATGTATTTAAGGAGGTATCATCACCCGAAATATTATCGCAGTATCCATTTTCTGATTTCGAGAATAATCCTGTAATTAGAGAGATTACCAAGCGAATGGCCATGCTTTTACGTGCGGACATAAGTCCAGATAGGGTGGTAGAGGTCGCGGAGCAAATGCTAGGTATAACATTTGGAAATTATTTATCACCACAAGCAGCCAGTTCCTTATTAGATCAATATCGCCAAGCATATCCTAATTCTATTGGTGAAATTTCTATTGAACGTCTTGCTTCTGAGTCTAGGGCGAATGCACGGCTTGGCCAAGAAATGGCATTAAGAGTGATTATTCTTACTAATCCTGATCAGGTGAAACAGGTGTTGCTGGATGTAATTTTTTATTCCGTTTTCTTAGACGCGGCGATGAGGGCAGACCCATTGGCCACAAGATTATCCAATGGCAAGCCGATAAGGTTGATCATTTCAGATTTGACAGGGACCTTGGTGCTTCTCTTTGAAGATGAAAATGGCAAACAACATGCAGAGCCGATATCAGCTGAATTCAGGGAAAAATGGAGGCAGCGATTGGAAGCAGGAGGCGTTCTGACCATTGTCACTGGCGATCGCTTCAATGACGCGAGGGATTGGTTCATCAATCAATTAGGTTTTCCCCCACAGCTTTTATCAAGGATTGTGGTTTTATCACAAACCGGTATGTTAGGTCACCGCTACGATCCTGTAACGGGGGAATGGGAAGTTGTTCAAGATGCTGCCACCGATCATAGAGTATTGAATGAAACCCAGTTAAATAATTGGGACGAATATAAAGATTTATTACAAACAATAGGCATTGAGACGGCTGAGAAATTTTTTGGGGCGCAGGAAAAGATCACTAAGGATGATGATGGCGCCGTGATCTATAAATTTGAACATGGCTCTCTGATGCTACGCAGTCATCAGCTTACCCTTAGGGTGAGAGACGGCCAACGGGAAGTAATGATGAAATATATGAGAGAGGCCATTGAGCGTCAAGATGCCGATTTCATAGGTTTGGGTTTTGAGGGAACAGATATTGCAACGGCGGGCACTGAATATATTGACCTGCCATATATTCCAGGGTTTAACAAAGAAAAAGGCTTGGAGTTGTTAGAAGAATCCGGCGTCTTGCAAGAATTACTTGGGGTCTCAGAAATTCCATGGGACGAAACCGAAGGCTTAGGTGATTCATTGTTAGGTAATGATGAGGCCTTGGGAAGATTTCTGCATAAGCGTGGGGGCAAGGTCACCTCTGTTGGCCAAAAGGACCACGAAGATCCCCGATTACCTGAGTATGTGCACAAAGAAGAAGGCCAAATAGGGCCAGATGGTTCCTTATATGCTTTAAGTTCTCCTGGTACGGCGAGGATTAATATCAATCCTGATGATTTAGCGAGACTTATGCTGCCAATGAGTCAAGCATTAAACTATCCTGGTGTTAAAAGAACAGAACTTCTACCGCATGGAATTCGTAGAGTCACAATTAATATACCAAGATATTTGATCGCGTTTCATGAACTGACAACGGAAGCCGAGATTGATATACAAGTTAGTAATTTTGAAAAAGAGCAAAGAGATACAGCGCTTTTAATGTTTTTTTCAGGATCTTTAGGAGTTCCAGGCGTACTCCAAGGTGATGATGCGGTTTTTATAGTTGAACCGCAATATAAAGAGAAGCCGAGAACAGGATGGCACACGTTGGGCCTTGGGGCTTATGATATAGCCGCTGTATTGGTGGTATATTCAGTATACCAACTTCTCATTAAACACAATACTGCTGAAGCCCCTGTTTATACTTCTGGAGGATTAGTCCTAATCGGTTTAATTTCTAATTTCATAAATTTTATTATTACCAAAAATAAAGGCGATGCAGCGATGATCAATCAACAGCAGCGAGAATTTGTTGATACTGTTTCCAAGGCACCTTTTGAGGATTTTTTAACCAATACTCCTGGCAAAGGTTTCATCAAAAATGAATCGCCTGGCTGGGAAGATGATATTGCCTTGCATGAGTATGGATGGAATTCAGATTCAAGTTTTGATTCTATAATCAATGAAGCATATAGTAAAAATGTTGGTTTGATAGCATGTCGAATAATGCGTGCAAAACAAAGTGAACGTTTTTTTCTTGAAATTAGATTTGCACATCCAGGACTAAAAGATGAATTTGGTAGGCATGATCCAAGAAGTTTAATTTTTGCATTACCAAATGATAAGCTTGCATTGGTAGAAGGTGTTCTAAGGGAAAGTCCTAGGACCTTAATAAATGTTCTGATCCCTTCCAATGGCTCGGTCAGAAATTCGTGGCAAGAAAAAATACAAACTCAATTTATAGATGCTTTAGACAAAAAATTAAGAAAAGTTGTGGCTTTTCAAGATCTTGCAAATCAATATTTTATTGATGATTGGGATTTTGCAATGTTGGATACTTCGGTGCCATCAAGGGCAAATGATGATGAGAGTATTATAAGAGCGGCTAAATTGTCAGCACGTCGACTATTTAATCTTGGCGATAATCAAAGGGAAGATGGTTTTGATTTGATATTGCAAGGAAAGTTGAGCATCGATGATGCGGTCAGGGATTTTCCAAATGATCCAAACGCTGCGAGGAGGTTTTTAGTTGTGATTTGGTTAGCTGCTCATGATGGGATTGTTAAAATGTCTAATATCGCAGCAGCAATTTGGGCAACTCTTTATCCAGGAAATGAAGCATACCGTCAGCATATTTTTTCTAAAACGGGAATACTTGATACTGAAAAAGAAGCTGTTGATAAAATAATTTCGGAAGCTGAGGATGTCTTGAAGCGAAGTAAGGCCATGGTTTCCATCAAACATTCACGTGGGGTATTGGTGGGGGTAGCTGCTACTATTGCACTAATTGGTTTAATCGATGCCCTTAATGGGCGAGTTCATCATGGAGATGAATATAATCCTTTACCAAGAACAAAACCTAGCTCTCCTATGATGAAGGAAATGAACCAAAAATCTGGTGAATCTCATTCCGCTAAGCCTAAAAGACAAAAAGTCAAACCAGTAGATGTTAATACGGCGGTGGGAAAAGATGCGGCGATGGTAGGTAACAGGGCTGATAAGCCATTTATCATCCAAACAGCGAAGTTATCCAGAAATATTATGGCTTCTATGTCGGCAAAATCTAAAACCGTCCAACAAGGGGTTGATAGAACTCCTAAATCCCAGGTTGGAAAGTCCCCCAAATGGATGGGGTGGAAGAATGAAGCTTTGAAAGTTTCTTTTCCAAAAGGGGGTATTGATTTAAGCCGAGCAGATGCGGCGATGCACATTACCAAGGACGCTAATGGCGGGGTGAAGGTGGATGTTGATCCAGCAGAAATAGCCCACGTTGAGCGTTACGGTTTATCTGAAGTTGATCCAGTGATTATTGGCATGCGCCCTGCTGATATCGCTTCTATATTCGGTGTTAAGATTCCAGCCTAAATTTTTTTCACAGCAACAATTTTCAATGTATAATGCACCATATGTTTCCTGATGTGGTTATTTTAGCTGGTGGTTTGGGTAAGCGGTTAGCCTCTGTCACTGGTGGTTCCCAAAAAGTCCTGGCCAAGATCGGCGATAAACCTTTTTTAGAGATATTGATCGATTACATCGCCTCTCAAGGCGGGCGCCGCTTTATTTTGTGTGTTGGTCATGGTAGTGGAGAAGTGGAAACATATTTTAAGGGCAAATACAAAGATCGTGAGATTGTGTTTTCCCATGAGGACACGCCGCTTGGGACCGGAGGGGCAATCAAGCAGGGCTCACTTCGTGTGAAAACCGAGAATTTTTTGGCGATGAATGGCGATTGTTTTTGTGTGATTGATTATAATGCCGTAATCGCTGCACATAGTGAACATAAAGCCAATGCTACCGTTGCGATTACTAAGCTTCCTGATATTCGTGAGTATGGAAGCATTACAATTAATGAGAAGAAACAGATTATTGCATTTAAAGAAAAATCGACTTTAGTTCAGGCTGGATTTATCAATACAGGTACGTATTGCATGAATCGAGATATTTTTAGGTTGGTTCAAACGCCGCAAAAGTTTTCTATCGAATATGATTTTTTTCCGTATTTAGTGGGCAAGGGTTTTTATGCGTTTGAAGTTGAGAACAAGTTTATTGATATTGGGACACCAGAACGGTATTCCTGGGCGCAGGAACATTTGAAAGAATTACAGAAAAGGTAAGGTCATGGATTTTAATAAGACTACAGCTATCAAAGATGGGCAGGAGGCCAAGAAATTAGGATACAAGGTTCCATTTGGAACTGTATCGATTACACCGAAAGCCAAGAAGTTGATCGATGATGCCATTGACCGTAAGTGGTTGACTAAGGGCAAATATGTGGCTGAATTTGAAGAGAAATTTGCTGCTCTTTTTGGTGTCAAATATGGGATTGCGGTTTCCAGTGGCACCGATGCTGATGCCATTGCCTGTGCCGTGCTTTATGATTTTGGTGCTAAGCGCGGCGATGAGATCATTATCCCAGCCCTGACCTTTGTGGCCACGGGCAATGCGGTGTTGCAAGCGGGGTTTACGCCTGTCTTTGTTGATGTCGAACGTGAGACTTTAAATATTAATCCTAAAAAGATTGAGGCCGCTATCACCCCGCGCACGCGCGCCATTATGCCCGTACACTTGATGGGCAAGCCTGCGGCCATGGATGAGATCATGAGCATTGCCCGCAAGTATAAGCTTTATGTGATCGAAGATGCAGCTGAAGCGCATGGGGCGGAATATAAGGGTAAGAAGATTGGTGCCATTGGTGACATGGCCTGTTTTTCATTGTATGCCGCGCATATTGTCACCACCATTGAAGGTGGCATGCTCATTACCAATAATGAAAAGATGGCTGAGGCGGCACGTTCCTTACGCAATCACGGCATCGACGGGAAATTCCAATTCAAGCGCATTGGTTTCTCTGCTAAAATGAATGAGATCGAGGCCGCCGTGGGTTTAGGCAATATTGAGATCTTCCATGATATTTTAGAGAAGCGCCGGGAAAATGTGCGGTACTTGATCAAGGCCTTTGCCAAATTTGAAAAGTATTTTTGGTATTTAAAGGAAGAAAAGCATGAGGTCTTGGGTCCCCATGCGTTTTCAATTATTATCAAGCCTGGGGTTAATTTCACCAAAAATGAATTTGTCACCTATCTCGAAGCCCAGGGGGTGGATTCACGGAATTTGTTTTATTCCATTCCAACCCAAACCCCCAGTTATGATTTTATGGGCCATCATCTGGGCGATTTTCCTGATTCAGAATATTGCTCTGATCATGGCACCCATATCGGCTGTCACCAGGATGTGGGCATCGAACAGATGGACTATGTGGTTGAGGTGGTTGGTAATTACCTAAAATCCAAAGGTTATTCTGTCTAATCAACGCATTCTCATCATTAATCCCTTTGGCATTGGGGATGTGCTGTTTACCACCCCCTTGGTGCATAATCTGCGTCTAGAATTCCCCCAAAGCACCATTGTTTATCTTTCCAATCGCCGTACTTCCACCTTCCTTGAGAAGAATTCTGATATTAATCAGGTAATGGTTTACGAACGGGATGAATTTGTGGCTGTTTACCGTCAAAGCCCTATACAATTTGCGCAAAAATGGATGGAATTATTTTCGAGTCTCAAACAGCAGCGTTTTGATCTGGTATTTGATTTTTCACTCAACAGCACCTTTGGTTTTTTGTCTTTTGCCGGTGGGATCAAAAAGCGCGTAGGCTTTGATTACCGCAAGCGCGGGCGCTTTCTAACCGATAAGATCAGCATTAAAGGTTTTGAGGGCAAACATGTCATAGAGCATTATCTCGAGCTTTTGGGCCTGGTCAATGTTCCGGTCAAATCGCGTGAAATGAAATTGGATATCCCTAAAGATGAGATGCAGTGGGCTGAAAACTGGATTAAGGAATACAAGATTGACCGCTCCAAACCCTTGATTGCCGTGATGCCAGGGGGTGGTGCCAGCTGGGGGAAGGCTGCCCGCAACAAACGCTGGCCTGCGGTCAAATATGCGGATTTAATCGATAAAATCGTTGAAAAATTCGACGCTGCCATTATACTGTTGGGTGATAATCAGGAAGAGGAGTTGTGCCGCGAAGTAGCCCAATTGGCCCATGTTCCTTTATATTTGGCGGTTGGAGAGACCTCGGTGCTGGGCCTGGCCGCCTTGCTTAAATCCTGCCGGATGGCCGTCTTAAATGACGGAGGCCCGTTACACGTAGCAGTGGCCTCAGGGACAAAAACGGTTTCTATTTTTGGGCCAGTTGATCCTCATGTTTACGGTCCTTATCCACCGCAACATCATCGTCTCGTGCAGAAGAATTTGGCTTGTCAGCCGTGTTACCGCAATTTTAGGCAGGCACGCTGTAATCATATTAATTGTTTAGCCACATTATCAGTCGAGGAAGTATATAGAAAGGTGCAGGAAATTTTATGAGTATTCCATTTATCGATTTCAAGGAACAAAACCGCTTGATCCAGGGCGAGGTGGACACCGGATTTAAGAAGGTGCTGGAAAAAGGCGATTACATTTTGGGAGAGCAGGCCCATCTTTTTGAAGATGCTTTTTCAAAATATTGCGAAGCTTCCCACGGGGTCGGGGTCAATTCCGGGACTGATGCCTTGCATTTGGCCTTGATGGCGCTTGGGATTCAAGAGGGTGATGAAGTCATTGTGCCTACACACACCTTTATTGCTACGGCTTTATGCGTTTCGTTCTGCCGGGCCAAACCGGTTTTTGTGGACGTTGAAGAGGATACCTATAACATTGATCCAAAATCTTTTAAGGCCGCGATCACCAAGAAAACCAAGGCTGTGATCCCAGTGCATATTTATGGACAGCCCGCTAACATGGATGAGATCATCACGATTGCCCGCGAACATGGCATTAAGATCGTCGAGGATGCGGCCCAGGCGCATGGTTCACGCTATAAGGGCAAGAGGGTTGGCTCCATGGGCGATGTGGCTTGTTTCTCTTTTTATCCCACCAAGAGTTTAGGCGCTTGTGGGGATGCGGGCATGATTGTGACTAGCAACAAGGAGATTTATGAAAAGGCCCTGATGCTGCGTGACTATGGTCGTATGGGGCGCTATGAACATAAGATCAAGGGGACGAATTCCCGTCTGGATACGCTTCAAGCGGTGGTGCTTAATGCCAAATTAAAACATTTGGACCAGTGGAATCAGATGCGTGCTGATCATGCCGCGTATTATGCAGAGCTTTTAAAAGGCGTTAAGAATGTGGTCACGCCAGTGACCAAGCAAGACCGCACCCATGTGTTCCAAACCTATGCAGTCCTGGTGCCTAACCGTGATAAGGTGATGGATTCCATGAAAGCCAAAGGTATCGGCGTTTTGATCCATTACCCCATCGGTCTTCATCTGCAGCCAGCCTATGCAGAGCTTGGCTATAAAAAGGGTGATTTTCCCGTTTCTGAGAAGGTGGCTGACAATGTCATGAGCCTGCCGATGTTCCCGCACATGACCCGTGAACAGATTGAAGTGGTGGTTGAAGCGTTAAAGAGTTCATTGTAACCAACAGGAGAAATACCGTGCCTCCATTAAGTGTAGTGATCATTGCTAAAAATGAGCAGGGACGTATTAAGGATTGCCTGGACACTGTTTATGGCTGGGCGGATGAGATCGTGCTCGTGGATGACGAAAGCACGGATGAAACCCGCTCCATTGCTTTAAAATATACGGATACGATTTTGAGCCGGCATATGGAACTTGAAGGCAAGCAGCGTAATTTTGGAGCGTCAAAAGCCAAACATGATTGGATCCTGCTTTTGGATTGCGATGAGCGCTTGACCGACGAACTCAAGGAAGAAATTGCCCTGACCATCAAACACGGTGACCCTAAAGTAGCCGGCTACTGGGCGCCTCAAATCAATTATTTGGGCGATGTTCAGCTTAATCACGGCGGCTGGTCATCCCCGCATATCCGTCTTTATAATCGCCAGCACGTGACCTTTTCCGAGGCTGAGTATGACGTCATTCATCCTGGGATCAAAACTGCGTCAGGATTTAAAACCGGTCACCTCAAGGGAAAAACTATCCATTATAGTTTTCGCAACGTGGATGATTTTATCGCTAAAATTAACCGCTATTCCAGGATGGAAGCCACCAAATGGTATTTGGACAAAAGAAAAATGTCGACGGGTAAGGCCATGTGGCGCTCCTGGGACAGATTCTTCAGGCGCTTTGTTGCCAAAAAAGGCTACAAGGATGGTTACTATGGTTTTGTGGCTGCAGTTATTAGTGGTTTTCATGAATTTGCCGCTTACAGCAAATACCGCGAAATGAAGGAAAAGGGCTATTATCTTGAGAGTCCCAAATGAAGGTGGTATTTCTCGACCGGGACGGAGTCATCAACGAGTTTCCCGGTAACGGGGCCTATGTCACCAAGATCAAAGATTTTCATTTTTTACCCGGGTCAGTTGAAGCTATTCAGGAATTGACCGATAACGGTTATAAAATTTTTGTGATTTCCAATCAGGCAGGTGTGGGCAAGAGAGTTTATTCGCTGGATAAACTCAATCGCATCAATGCTTATATGATCAAGGGTGTTGGGCGCGGCAAGATCCGAAAAAGTTTTTATTGCACCCATCGCCCTGATGCAGGCTGTACGTGCCGAAAACCAGGCATTGGTTTGTTGAAAAAAGCTTTGAAGTCGCTCAATAAAACCATTGCCCATGCTCAAAGGGCTTTTTTCGTCGGTGATACCGAAGGCGATATCAAAACCGGGCATAACGCTGGATGCAAAACTATTTTTGTGCTCTCAGGCCGCGAAAACCGGCGCAACATGCTCAAATGGGATGTTAAACCAGACTACATCGTCAACAATTTGAAAGCAGCTGTACCTATCATCCTTAATGAAAATCTTAGTTATCCACGCAACAGCCGGCGCCGGGCATAAGAAAGCCGCAGAGGCCATTTATCACGGCTTGCAAGCGCAGGGCCGCCACGAAGCGCATATCGTCGATGCGCTGGACTATACCAATCCTTTTTTTAAAAAATCCTACCCTTGGTTTTATAGCCTTTTAGTCACCCGCCTGCCGTGGGCATGGGCTTTCTTCTTTGCTTTGTTGGATTTGCCCTGGATGCAGCCGATTGTGCATGTGGTCAGGCGCATTTACAATAGAATCAATGCGCATGGTTTAGAGAAATTTCTAATTAAAGAGCAGTTTGATGCGATTATTGTCACCCAGTTTCTTTCGGCTGAAGTTTCAGCTTATCTAAAGAGAACAGGAAAAATTAAATCCAAGGTCATTTGTGTGGTCACTGATTTTGATGTGCACCGCATCTGGGTCAATGAGGGCATTGATTGTTATACCGGCGCGTGTGATTACACGAAGACTAAATTGATTTCTTTAGGGGTGCCTGCTGAAAATGTTTTTGCCACCGGGATCCCAACGGATGCTAAGTTTAGCCGGCCGGTTGACAAAGAAGCACTGAAGAAAAAATTGGGGCTGCATGATGGGTTGATTATTTTGGTTGCGACTGGTTCCTTTGGTATGGGGCCTATCGAAGAGTTGGTGAAGCTTCTTGAGGAATATCAGCTGCTGGTGGTTTGTGGGCATAATAAGGCATTGTATGAACGCTTAAAACCATTGGCCCATCAGAATGTCCATATTTTAGGCCTGGTTGATAATATGGATGAACTCATGTCCGTGGCTGATGTGATGGTCACCAAGCCCGGCGGGCTATCGATTGCCGAGGCTTTGGTGAAAAGATTGCCCATGATCTTCTTTAGTGCTATTCCCGGCCAGGAGATCAATAACGTAAAGGTCCTAAGCTCGTATCAGTTGGTCCAAGGTGAATGCAGTTTGCCTCAAATCGTCACCACTGTCCATGACTGGACCGCTAACCCTCAAAAATTTGACGGGATACGCCAACGCATCAGTCTGCTGTCCAAACCCAATGCTGTTAGTGATATAATTAAATTGTTAAATTAGTTCTTGGTATTGTGTCATCCCGACGAAAGTCGGGATCTTTTAAAGATTCCGGCTTACGCCGGAATGACAAATATTAAAAATTATCCCAACGGCTGTTTGACGCAATTTTATAAATATGAATATTCCCTGTTTCTTGCTCGGCATTACTTTACTATGATTGCCAAGGTGGTTTTCGATCTGCCCGTTGACGGGCCTTTTGATTATTCAATCCCCGATGCGCTTGTTTCCCAAGTGACCGTGGGCTGCCGTGTGAAGGTGTCCTTTGGCCGTCGAAACCAGATAGGTTTTGTGATTGGGCTACTCGCCCACAGTGCCTTGTCGCAATTAAAGTCCATTGTTTCCTTACCAGATACCTCAGCGGCATTTAATGAATTGGACTTGGAGTTCGCCCGCGAGTTTGCGGCGTATTACGGCTGCAGCCTTGGCGAGGCTTTGACCACCATCTTGCGCAATAAGCTTGAGCACAGGGTTTCAATCCGACGGGAAGGCAAGCCATCTCACTCGTTGTTCCGTTGCCCAGTCAGTTCCTATGTTGCCCAAATAAAAGAGATCATTGCAGGTTATCCATCTAAAAGCGCGTTTTTGATTTTAGTCCCTGATGCTTTTTATATTGAGCGTATTGGCTCGCAGCTGCCTCAAGTAAAAATCGGGACACGCTCTACTGTCTTTGAAACAGATGGCCATTATGATTGTGTCATCATGGTTGATGATGAGGACGCCTCGTATAAGCAGGAACAGACGCCCATGTATGAAACCCGCCAGGTTTTGATTAGCCGCTCTGAGGTGTATGGTTTTGATATTGCCTTTATTGGTGCAACTCCGTCGGTGGAATTGATGCGGTTGGCCGAAGAAAAAAAGATTAAGTTGGCCACCCAGGCCCCAGTGGGTGTTTCTCATTTGCAATTGGTTGATTTAACTCAATATAAATACCTTCCGGGAATGATTTCGCCGCCACTGAAAGACGCACTTGATAGCGCTTTAAAACAGAAAAAAAAGAGTATTTTGATCCTAAATCGCCGCGGCTCTTATCGCCTCACACGATGTGTGGAATGTGGGTTTGTTTTAAAATGCCAGCATTGTGATAGTAGCCTGATTTATTCCCGTTCCGAGGGTAAGTTTCTCTGCCGGCACTGCACCTTTTCTTTGCCTGGGGAGAGCGTTTGTCCCCAGTGTAAGAAGCCTAGCTGGCGTTCACAGGGAATTGGAGTGGAACAACTGCAAACAGAGTTAAAAAAGATCTTTCCACTTGTCAAAATTACTGCCTTTGAACGTGAAGAGAAAAGGACCAAGAACCCTGTGACAAATTTGTCTGCAGATTTTGATATTTTGATCTCAACGCAAGCTGTTTTGCGCTTTCAGGGCAAGATCAATGCCCGGGCCGTTGCCTTTATTGATTTTGACTCTGAACTTAATCGCCTTGATGTGCGTTCAGCGTTTAATGCCTTTCGATTGGCCGTGCATGCGGCCGCATTTTCGGAAGATAAAGTCATTATTCAAACCCGTAACCCCGGTCATTATGTGTTTCAAAATCTTTCGAAGGCGAAAATTGAGAATTTCTACCAGGAAGAATTAAAATTACGCCAGGAATTTGGTTTTAGTCCTTTCAAGCACTGGATCAAACTCTCCTGGCGGGGCAAATCTGAAAAATTGACCCAACAAAATTCCCAAGAGGCGTATAATGCCTTAGTTGAAAAAAAGGATGATTCACTTCATTTGACGCCGCCTATGCCTGACGCCGTGGGCCGTAAACGTGATCAATTCCGTTTTAATGTGATGGTGCAAGCTGATGAGGTGCCAGGCACCATCCAGGTGGTAAAAACAATATTGTCTAAAATCAAACGCCGTCGTGGTGTTATTGCAACGATGAATGTTGACCCATGAAAATTATTTTTTTCGGTAGCGATGATTTTGCTACCGCACATCTAAAAGCGTTACTTGAATCCAAGCACCAGGTGCTTTGCACGGTCACGGGCCCTGACAAACCCCAGGGGCGGGGCATGAAGCTTGTCATTTCTCCGATCAAGCAGTTAGCGCAAGAAAATCGAATCCCTTGCCTACAGCCACTGACGTTAAAAGACCCTTCCGTTGCGGAGTCTTTAAAGAGTTATGGAGCTGATATTTTTGTGGTGGTCGCCTACGGCCGTTTGTTGACGCAGCAGATTTTGGACATCCCCAAAATCTTTTGTATCAATGTGCATGGCTCGCTTCTTCCTCAATACCGCGGGGCAGCGCCAGTTAACTGGGCGATTCTCAATGGAGACAATGAAACTGGTGTGACCATTCAGAAAATGGCCCTGGAGCTTGATGCAGGGGAGATTATTGCCCAGGAAAAGATGATGATCCCTGACGATGAAAATGCCGGACAATTGCGTCTGCGGATGTCAGTGATTGGGGCCAAACTACTTATTAAACTCTTGGATCAAAGCCAATTCCCATTAAAGGCCCAAGATAAAAATTTGGTGACCTATGCACCAAAACTTACCAAGGACATGGGAAAAATTGATTGGAATAAACCCGCAGCAAGCATTCATAATCAAATCCGTGGTCTTCAGCCTTGGCCAGGTGCACACACCATTTATAATGGTAAGCTTCTTAAAATTCTTAAGAGCAAGTTAACAGGTCATGCCAAGGATAAAGCCCAGCCTGGCGAGATCATGAAAGTTGATAAGAATGGTTTTTGCGTTGCCTGTGCTGAGGGTGGTCTTTTGATTACCGAAGTACAACCAGAAGCAGGTAAGGTTATGCCGGCTTCAAGTTTTATTGCCGGGCATAAAGTCGTGACAGGCACAACTTTCTCTTAAAGTGTTTTTAAGAAAGTCGTGCCTGTCACGACTTTATGGTATAATTCGTCTTATGTCTCAACTTCGAAAAGATCCTGTTGTCAACCGTTGGACCATTGTGGCCACCGAACGCGCCCGGCGTCCAGCTGCTTTTGTGGATTCCCAGTCTACCCAAACAGATGAAGCCCAGTGCGAGTATTGCCAAGAGCGTAGCTCAAAAGGCATCTTTGAATTCGAAGGGGCCAAGGTTATTAACAGCGCGACACCGATTTTAGATCAAAGTCAACTTTTTGAACGAAAATCGCATGGTTTATATGAATCAAGTCATAGTTATGGCAGTCATGAAATTGTCATTGAGTCGCAAAATCACGTCGCTAATATGGCGGATTTAAGTGCCGGACAGATCAGGGCTGTGATTGAAACCTATGCTAAGCGCATGCAAACTCTTCGTCAAAATCCTTCCATTGAATATATTGTGGCATATAAGAATTACGGTATCGCGGCAGGCAGCCGTAACATCGGACATGCGCGTTCTCAAATTATGGCTGTTCCTGTTTTGCCCATGCGGGTTGATGATAAGATCAAGGGTGCTGAAAAATATTATGATTCTCATGAACGCTGTTTGTTTTGCGACATGATTGCTCAGGAGCTTGGAAATAAAGAACGTTTAGTGGCCCAGAACGATGATTTTGTAGTCATCGCGCCATTCGCCTCGCGCTTTCCTTTTGAAACCTGGGTTTTGCCTAAATTTCATCACAGTGATTTTGCCGAGGGGATCAAGGGTTATGAAGCTTCCTTGAGTGAAATCATCAAAGACCTTTTATGCCGTTTTAAAATAGGTCTCAATGATCCGGCGTATAATTACATGATCCAAACTTCGCCGGTCAAGAATCCATCTTTATTTAAAGAAAATTATCATTGGCACATTGAGATCATTCCCAGGCTTACCCGTGTGGCTGGTTTTGAGCGGGGTACAGGATTTTATATTTGCCCCATCCCTCCTGAGATGACCGCTGCTTTTTTAAGGGAGGTAGAACTCAATGCCTGAACTGAGACGTGATCCTGTGGTTGGTCGTTGGATCATCATTGACCACTCCAAAGGCCCGACTGATTTTCCCAAAGATGACAATACCCCGACACGCCAGGCCATCTGCCCGTTCTGTCCTGGACGTGAAGTACGTACTCCGCCGGAGATTGATGCTATTAGGGCTTATGGCAGTACGCCTGATACGCCTGGCTGGCAGGTGAGGACCGTACCCAATAAATTTCCTGTATTGACCGCTCAAGATGCGCTTGAGAAGCATGGCAATGGGATTTATGACGAAATGACAGGGGTGGGTGCTCATGAAGTGATGATTGAATGCCCGGACCATGAAAAAACGTTGACGGATTTAACGTCGGAAGAAATGGGTATGGTAATCAGTCAATACCAACGCCGTTACCGTCAATTATCAAAAGTGGATCATTTTAAATATGTGGTGATTTTTAAGAATTTTGGTTCATCAGCAGGCGCTACTGTTGAACATACCCATAGCCAAATCATTGCCCTTCCCATGGTTCCTAAAACCGTCACCGAAGAGCTCAAAGGGGCTGAACATTATCATCAAATTCATGGCCGTTGTGTTTTCTGTGACATGATCGCCCAGGAATACAATGACAAAGAACGCCTGGTAGCAGAGAACAATAGTTTCCTGGCATTTTGTCCGTATGCACCTCGTTATGCTTTTGAAACATGGATTATTCCTAAGGCTCATTTTGCGGATTTTGGGCAGATTGACCAAAAGACGCAAGGACATTTGAGCCAAATCTTGCAGGATGTACTTCAGAAAATAAAGAAAGTTTTGGATAATCCGTCTTATAATTACTATTTGCATACAGCACCAGTCGAGTATTCAAATCCTTCTGCCTATCATTGGCACATGGAGATTATTCCTAAGCTTACCCGCAGTGTTGGTTTTGAGTGGGGCACGGGATTGCATATTGTGCCCACCTTCCCCCAAGAAGCGGCCAGATTCTTAAGAGAAGCTTGAAACCTTGTCAACCCCCGGGGTTGACAAGGTTCTTAATTGACAATTTGAAGCTTTTCAGTAGAATACTGCTTTCGCCGAGTTAGCTCAGGTAGTAGAGCGCAGGACTGAAAATCCTGGCGTCCCCAGTGCAAGTCTGGGACTCGGCACCATTTCTTCAAAAGGAGCCAGCCATGACAACCCAAATCAAGGAAAATCTCTCCATTATTGATGTCAATAAAATTGATAGTACGCCCTTAGAAACTAAGCCATATGAATATATTGTGACCTCAGATTTTATCCGCGATGCTTGGAAAGATAAGATGATTGAAACCTATCCTCAGGTTAAGGCGGCTGGAAGTTTTCCATTGCCTACTATCAGCTGCAGTGAGCAATTCATGCAATTGATCGATGAGATGAATTCTGAAAGCTTCAGAAAGGCCATTGAATCAAAATTTTCTGTTGATCTTGAAGGTAAGCCCACCATGTTTACCGTGCGGGGCAGATGCCGTCTTAAAGATGGACAGGTGCATACGGATTCTGAAAGTAAAATCATCACCGTACTGCTTTATATGAACCCCAGCTGGGAAAACCAGGGGGGGCGTTTGCGTGTGCTCAATAGCAATAACATCGACGATATTAAATCTGAAATTTCTCCCAGTGTCGGCACCCTTTTGGTTTTTAAACGTTCTGACCATTCTTGGCATGGCCATCTGCCATTTGAAGGCCCTCGAAAGGTCATTCAAATGAACTGGGTGACCCATCAAAAGTTTGTGGACCAGGAACAGAAACGCCACCGCTGGTCCGCGATTTTCAAGATGTTCTCCTCCTATAAGGGATAATAATGGCGATTAAAGGGCTTTTGCCAATAAGCTCATGCTGGATTGTGACTGAAGGCCTTGTTGGTCTTGAGAACCAGGCCATTGGCTTGGCCCAGGCGTTGGGAACAAGTTATACCTTAAAGAAAATCCAAAAACAAAAAGGTTTAGGCCGATTTTTAGGCCGATCCAAGCATGGGCTTACAGCCCCATGGCCTGATTTATTGATCACGTGCGGCCGTCAAAGCGTGGCTATCTCAATTGATATTAGAAAAAAAAGCCTTGGCAAAACTTTCACCGTCCACATTCAGGACCCTTTGGTTGGCGTCAATCAATTTGATGTAGTGGTGGCACCTGCCCATGATCACGTGAAGGGCCAGAACGTATGTGTCACTCGAGGGGCTGTGCATCATGTGACCCTTGATAAATTACGTGAGGCAGCCAATCATTTCCGTCCGCTATTGGCTTCCTTGCCGCGACCGGTGATCACGGTGTTAGTGGGTGGCAAAAATCGTCATCAGGGATTCTCCCCAGCATCAGCCTATGATTTTGCCCATAAGCTTGGCCAAGCTGTTTCCAATTCGGGTGGAAGTCTGGCGGTTACTTTTTCCCGTCGCACTGGGGCAGAGAACGAAGTAACTTTAAGAAAAGAATTGGCCCAAGTGCCATCCTATATTTGGAATAATCAGGGTGAAAATCCTTATTTCGGTCTATTGTCATTGGCAGATATGATCGTGGTGACCAGTGATTCTCTCTCGATGATTTCAGAAAGCTGTTCAACCGGAAAACCGGTGTATATTTATGAATTGCCTCATTGCGGCCGTCGGCATAAAGAATTGGCCAAAAGCTTGATTGACGCAGGCCATGCCCGTCCTTTTTTGGGGACCATTGAACCCTGGAATAATGTGCCGCTGGATGAGACCAGAAGGGCCGCTGATTTTGTCTATGAACACCTGATCGCCAAGATGGAGGTAAATAACAATGCAAACTTTGAGCCCAGATCTTTCGCTTAAAATTAAAACCTTTAACAACGCAGGCAGTCCTTCGGCTTTGTTTAAAGCATTAGGCCATCCCTTAACTTTTCCTAAACTGCAGGCATTGATCACTACTTTATCCAAGGTAGGCGCCATTGCGGTTTATGATCCTCTAGGTCAGGCTGCTGAATTTGAAGCGATGTATGATCTTTCTAATTTGAAGATCAGTGATGTTTTTGTACAGAATATTACGGAAGTTGGAAAGCCCTGCTTAGGACAGACCACGCGCCCTGTGAATGAAATCAAGGAGACCAAATTTGATGCCTTGTTGATCACGGCTTTTGATTCAGCCAAGGTATTAGTGCAAATCAAACATTTTTTACCAGCTGGCCTTAAAATTTTTTCATTTGATGAAGGACGTCTCGGCGATGAATTTTTGACCAACCCGCGTAATTATCTTGATACCCTGAATTTTGCCACCAATTTTGTTTTATTCCGCGAGGAAGGTGGTCATCATTCCCGTATGGTGACAGCCAATTATTGGGCAGGGTATACTCAAAAATCAGTGGGGGTATGGTGCTGCTTGTTTGATAAAAATGGCAAGACCCTGGCCCAATGGAATGAGGATCTAGGCAAAGCTGTCAGTACCATCACCTTAGACAGCCGTGAAATCGCCAAACGTCTGGAGCTTTCTTCTTTTACAGGAAGTTTATTTGTGCATTTCGTTGGGGTCACTGCGCATGATATCGTCAAATATGCGTTGGATAATTATGGCGACAATGAAAATGTGCTTTCCTGCACCCATGATGCGAATTCCTGGCCAGCTGATCTGTATGCAGGACTTCCAGCGCCGCGCGACGGAGAGCAAGTGCTTTTATGGGTGCAAAACAGCCATCCGTGCACGATTCCAGCCAATGGGATGGGTTTAAGTCTAATGGGTTCAAGTGAAGTAGTAGGCCACGAGAAGCAAATCCCTGGGTTTGCGACCGTTGCCATTGATGTTGCTACCTTGTTCCCCAAGGCCCGTTGGCCCCAGCAATTTCAAGTGCATGCTGGGCGCTATTTTGTCCGTCCGCGCTATGAAGTGGTGGATGCAAAAGGACGTCGCCTGATTGCACACACAAATGTGGAACGCACGGATTTAAAAACTGATCCGGTGATTCCGACCCTCAATAAATTGATGGGCAAGGGCTATATTTTGCCGGCACCTATTTTGCCCATGGACCGCTGGCAAAATATTATTCTGCCAACTCCGATGTCAACTGCCCAGCAGAATTTACCATTGAGCCTGCTTGTTTATAATTCCAAAGGCAAGCAAATGGCTGCCTTTCCTTTAGGCCGACTTGAACGCGGTAATATCAAGGACCTACATATCAATAATTTATTAGGTCAGCACTCGCAGTCAGATTTTCCCGGAGGCTTTGGGCATATGGAACTGGTCTATGATTTCTCCCAGGGCGGGGAAGCAGACGGTTGGTTGCATGCCTTGATCCGTTATGAAGATACGGTAAGCGGGCACAATACTGAGACGAGCTTTGGTTCACATATTTTTAACACGGCCTTGGTTTATAAAAATGAACCTCAATCTTACAGCGGCAAGGCGCCGGGTTTAACCACGCGTTTATTCCTGCGTTTGGGGCCTGAAAAAGAAACAGATACCATCTGCCATTTGATATATCCTGCTTCAACGCCATGGCATGCGCAATCGAGCACAGATCTGATCCTGACGGACTCGGTTGGGACAGAGATGATCAAAAAGACGGTGCATATCCCCTGCAGCGGCTCCTTGTTCTGGCGCTATCATGAGGTCTTTACCAAGGAAGAGCGTGAACTTGCCGGCAAAGATCCGTATATCATCATCCGGGACACCAGCTGCCGTCTGTTCGGCTATCATGGTCTGATGAAAGGCGAAAACTCCTTCTGCCTCGACCACATGTTCGGGTTCTAAACCCCATGACAAGATCCCTGCACCCACAGTCTTTTCATTTCAGCGCCTTGATCAACAAACAAGGCACGGTCAATGTGCACGGCCGAAGGGAATTCAGAAGCCCATTTTCGGACCTCTATCATTTTTTCTTCTCGCTGTCCTGGCCTAAATTCTTCATCTACATTGCCTCCATTTATTTTTCGATCAACGTTCTTTTCGCTTATCTTTATTATCTCTGCGGGGCGCTGACGGCCTTGCACGTCTCCGAAATTGAGCGCTTTAAGCAGTGCTTTTTTTTAAGCATTGAAAATATGTCTGCAGTTGATTTTCAAAAAATCGACACTTCCTTTGCCGGCGCCTATATGCTCATGACCCTGCAGGCGTTTTTAGGGTTATTGTCGCTGGCCATGATCACGGGTTTGTTTTATGCCCGTTTCTCCAGGGCCACCGCCCGTATTATTTTTAGCAATAAGATTGTGATCGGTACCTACAATGGCAAGGAATGTCTTTTTTTTCGCATTGCCAATGAGCGTTTAAACCAAATTGCCGAAGCCCATATGAGCCTGCACATGACCAAGAATGAAGTCACCCTGGAGGGGGAGCATTTGCGGAAATTCTATGAATTAAAATTGGACCGTGAATCAACGCCCCTTTTTGCCTTAAGCTGGACCGTCCGTCACATGATTGATGAAAAAAGCCCTTTGTACAAGATAGACCAAGAGAAAATGCGCGAGGCCCAGATGGGCATCTTGGCCTCATTGACCGGTACTGACGAGACTTTCTCACAGCCCATTATTGCCCGGCATGCCTATTCCATCGAAGACATTGTGTATAATAAACGCTTTAAAGATATTATCGTATGGCATGACAAGCGTGTGCATATCAACCTAAAGGGCATTCATGAATTCCATGAACAACCCACAACCGAACAACGCCAACCACTTGAGCAACATTGATATGATCAAGGTCTATACAGGCTTCAAAGGCTTTGCCGTTAGTTTACTTTTTATCGCAGGGTTGGTGCTTTTTTTTGCTCTGCTTTTTTGGGGTGTGACCAAGGTCATTGAGCTTATGCTTCCGGTCTTGGTGGTGCTGGCCTATCTATTGATCGCTGCCTTTGTGGTATGGGTCCTGCCCGGCAGTTTTTTAAAGCAGATGAGGCCCTCATTATCTTGGTATGCAGTTCTGATGTCCCAGGCCTTAAGTGTGATTACCTGGATGGTATCCTTTCTTTTTGTGATCAAAGCCTGTGGTTTCTTAGGCATCTTTTTAGGTTGTTTGCTGCAGCTTTTGGTGCCAGTGGCCATCGCGGGTGCTTTGGTCAAAGGGGCCACAGCCACTGCCGAGAATTTAGCAGTATGGATCTGTTTTACCTATGTGATGAAATTTTATAGCCGTTGGCTGATGAATATTAATGTGCCCATTAAAGAAAAATCTCAAGTGATTGATGTGGAAATAGTTAAAGCTGAATAAAAATTAAGTTAAAAAAGGAAACTTATGGAACGTTGGATATATCTAATAGTAGGAGGGGTCGCAGGTACGCTGGCCCGGTATGTATTGGCAGGGATGGTCTATGAACGTATGGGGGCCACCTTCCCTTATGGTACCCTGATCGTTAATTTGATCGGGTGCTTTTTGATTGGGCTCTTTGACACGGTTTTTCAGGAAAAATTTCTCTTTAGCCCTATGATGAGGGTGCTTTTGATGGCCGGTTTCTGCGGGGCCTTTACCACCTTTTCCACCTTTATGCTAGAGACAGCCAATCTTATTAAGGATGGTGAAACCTTACGGGCTTTTATGAATGTCATGGTCAGTGTGATCATTGGTTTTGTTGTTTTCAGGGCTGGTGTTATACTAGGAAGATTGATTTGAGGGGAGCTATATGAGAATACCATCAGATGGTAAATTGCTGAGGATTTTTATCGGGGAAGCGGATAAGTTCAAAGGCTTGCCGCTTTATGAGGCCATCGTGAATTTGGCCCGGCAACAGGGCCTGGCTGGTGCCACGGTCATCAAAGGATGCATGGGTTTTGGCTGTAAAAGCCATATGCATACGGCAAAAATTCTAAGGCTTTCAGAGGATCTGCCGATGATCATTGAAATCGTTGATAGTGAAGAAAAAATCATGGCCTTTATACCACAACTTGATGAAATGGTCACGGAAGGTCTAATTACACTTGAGAAGGTGAATGTGATCATGTATAAAGCAAACAAGTAAATTTGATTATTGATGAGTTGTTTGCAGAAGTTTAAGATAAAATATACGTAAGAAAGGGGTCATTGTATGAAAAACGGTTTTAAATTAATGTTAGGAATTTTAGTTACTGGTTTATTTGCCTTTCAGCCCGTGTCCTTTGCAGATTGGAGCGTTGGCATCGGTGTTGGAGATGGGGGGTATCATGATCATGGTTATTATCATTGGCACGATCATCCGCATTGGGGATATCATGCACATTACCTTCCTCCAGATGCCTATGTCATTTGGGTAGGTGGGCAGAGGTATTATTATTCAGATGGGCTGTATTACGAATATGTTGGTGGAGGTGATTATATCATTGTTAACCCTCCTATGGGTGCGTATGTCACGGCCATTCCACCAGATTTTCAACAGATGGTCATCAATGGCAGGGTGTATTATACCAGCGATGGCATTTATTATGTTTGGACCCATCATGGCTATAAGGTTGTCGCAGCGCCGGGGATTTATGAGACACCGGTGGTGGTTCAACAGCCAGCACCTGTTGTGTACACACAACCAGCTACGACCGTGGTGGAAGCTCCACCAGCACCAGTGCAGGATTCTTTTACGATCAATGTGCCTAACAATGGCGGCAGCTATACGCCCGTGGTCATTAGAAGATCAGGCAACGGCTACACAGGGCCTCAAGGTGAATTTTACGCCAGCTTTCCTTCAGTGGCACAGCTGAAGGCCATGTACTCGAAATAGAAAAAAGTAGTGACAGGCACGACTTTCTGTATTAAAAGGGGACACCTTAAAGTGTCCCCTTTTATTTGTATTTAGAAAGTCGTGCCTGTCACTACTTTTATTTTCTTTTGATTGACAGTATAGTTATTAGCATGTAAATTTAGTGAGTGTAATATTTCATACCATGAAATAAACCCAAAGGAAATATGGCTGACCTATCATTGGATGAATTTGGCGATCGCATGATCAAGCTTCTTCCAAAGCTCAAAATTGAGCTTTGCTGTTATGAGAACAATACCCTCCACCGCCGTGACATCACCACCACCCAATTGATGGTCTTAGAGTGCCTGGCTACCTGCGGCCATTGCAAGATGCAAAAACTGGTTGATGCCCTTAAGGTCAAATTTTCAGGTGTTACCGCCATTGTCGATCGATTAGTCAAGACAGGCTTTGTCAGCCGTGAGCATGGCAAGGAAGACCGGCGTACGGTTTTTGTGGCCTTGACTCCAAAAGGCAAAAAGGTCCTGCATGAGGTTTACGGGCAGAGGCGCAAAGCTTTTATGCAGGTTTTTACCCGGGTCTCTTCCAAAGAGCGGGAAGAATATTTAAAAATTTTAGAAAAAATTGTGGAGAGCTTTTCCTCGCACAGCGGCCAAGTCCCAAGAAAAATTTAAGAAGGGCAGAATATGGATAGGATGAGATCAGTATTATTGTTTCCGTTGCTTTTATGTTTTGCTGGCTGTCATGGGCAGGCGCCTACGGCCGCACCACCGGTGGCCAACGTGGATGTCACCGCTGTGACCCAGCAGGATGTTCCTGTTTATAGCGAATGGGTGACGACCTTAGATGGATATGTGAATGCCAATATCCAACCACAGGTTTCCGGATATCTTGTGACCCAAGTATATAAAGAAGGGTCTTTTGTTCATAAGGGTGACGTGCTTTTCGAAATTGATCCCCGTCCGTTTAAAGTAGCCCTTGAAAAGGCCCAAGGAGAAATAGCCCAAGCCCAGGCACAATTGGGCAAGGCCAGCGAGGATGTTGACCGTGATACGCCCCTGGCGCAGGAAAAAGCCATTGCCCAAAGCCAATTGGATGATGATATCCAAGCCAAGCTTGCTGGCCAAGCCGCCGTCGAGTCTGCACAAGCAGATGTGGACCAAGCCAAACTCAATCTGGAATTCTGCCATGTCAAGTCCTTGATCGATGGGATTGCAGGGATTGCCCGTGGCCAGATCGGGGATTTGGTTGGGCCCACCACATTGCTGACAACAGTTTCGCAAGTTGATCCCATCAAAGCTTATGTTTCCATGACAGAGTCAGAGTATGCTAATTATGTTCAAGGTTCAACCGATGGTGATTTATCACCATCCTTGATCCTGCAAGATGGAACAAGCTATTCCCAAGCAGGGAATTTTATTTTTGCAGACCGTCAGATCGATACAGGGACAGGCACTATTCTTGTGGCGGTTTCCTTCCCGAATCCTGGTAACGTCCTGCGTCCAGGCCAATTCGGTCGAGTGAGGGCCGTGATGAAGGTCAAGAAGAATGCCTTGCTTGTTCCTCAGCGCGCAGTTACGGAACTTCAAGGTGGCGATCAAGTGGCAGTGGTAGGGGATGATAATAAGGTCACCATTAAATCTGTGAAGGTTGCTGAAACAGTTGGTCCCCTGCAAGTCATCGATGAAGGGCTCAATGCCAATGACCGTGTGGTGGTCGAAGGCACGCAGAATGTTAAAGACGGAGCTGTCGTTAATCCTACGATGGTTGACCTATCCAAAAAGAACAGCTAGTTTATGTCTAAATTTTTTATCAATCGTCCCATAGTGGCGATGGTCATTGCAATCCTGACCGTGATCGGCGGTTTGGTTTCACTATTTGGCCTCCCGCTGGCCCAATTCCCTTCCATCGTTCCCACTCAAATTTATGTCAGTACTACCTATACGGGTGCTGATGCCATCAGTGTTGAGCAAGCCGTGGCCACACCGCTGGAGCAGGCCATGAACGGCGTTGAAAACATGCTTTACATGCAATCAACCAACGCCAATGATGGGACCTTGCAGGAAATCATCACCTTTAGCATTGATAGTGACCCTAATATTGACCAGGTCAATGTGGAAAACCGGCTCTCCCAGGCAGAACCAAATTTCCCTCCTGATGTTAATCAATATGGTTTGCAGCTGCGCAAGTCAACCGGCTTTCCGATGATGCTGATCCCCTTATTTTCGCCGCACAATACGCGTCGTTCTCTGTTTTTAGCCAATTATGCGAATATCAATATTGTCGACACACTTTATCGTGTCAAGGGTGTGGGCGAGGTAAGGATTTTTGGCGCTGGCAATTATACGATGCGTCTTTGGGTCAAGCCGCAGCTCTTGGCCAAGCTTGGGCTTACTGTTTCCGATATCGTCTCTGCGGTTCAACAGCAAAATACAGTCAATCCCGTCGGCCAGGTGGGCAATCAACCAGCACCAGAGGGTGTTGAAAAAACGTATACTGTCCGTGCCCAAGGGACCTTGGTAACGCCGGAAGAATTTGGACAAATCGTGGTCCGTTCAAATCCCGACGGGTCCCTGGTGCGCCTCAAGGACATTGCCCGCATTGAATTGGGGGCCTTGAGTTATGAACAGATCGCCCGTTTCAAAGGCCAGCCAAGCTGTGTGATTGCTATTTTCCAAACTCCGGGTTCAAACGCGATCGAGGTTTCCAACGGTGTCAAAAAAGCCATGGACCAGCTTAAAACACGTTTCCCGCCGGACCTTGATTATACCGTGGGGCTAGACACTACCTTGCCTGTGACCGAGGGGATCAAGGAAATTTTGAAAACCTTGATGATCTCCATGGTTTTAGTTACCTTGGTTGTTTTTCTTTTCCTGCAGAATTGGCGGGCCACGCTTATTCCCATGATCGCGGTGCCGGTTTCCTTGATCGGTACCTTTATTCTTTTTCCGTTTTTACATTTCTCCGTTAACACGCTTTCGCTTTTTGGTCTGGTGCTTGCCATTGGACTTGTGGTTGATGATGCCATTGTGGTTGTTGAATGCATTGAGCGTCATATCGAAGAAGGCTTAGCTCCGAAAGATGCGGCTTTTAAAGCCATGGAAGAAGTCTCAGGGCCGGTTATCGGTATTGCCTTGGTGCTTTCGTCGGTATTTATTCCCGTCGCTTTAATGGCAGGGATCCAGGGGAGCTTGAATAAGCAGTTTGCCTTGACAGTTGCGATTTCAGTGCTCATTTCGGCGTTTAATGCCTTGAGTTTGTCCCCGGCGCTGGCCTCGCTTCTGCTTCGTCCCCGCAAGAAACAAACAGGCCCTGCAGGCCGGTTTTTTGAAAATTTCAATGCATGGTTCAAAAAAGTCACCGATCGTTATGGCAGCTTGAGCCTTAGTGTGATCCGTAAGGCTTTTATAGCCATGATCGTTTTGGTTGGTTTTGCATTATTAGATGGCGGGATGGGAGTGAAAATCCCCACGGGCTTTCTTCCTAATGAAGACTATGGTTTCTGTTTTCTTAATCTTCAATTACCTGCGGCCTCGTCGCTACAAAGGACAGATGCAGTGTGCCGTCAGGTTGAGGGAATATTGGGCCAAACACCAGGGGTTAAAAGTTATGTGACAGTGGCGGGATTCAGTTTATTGAGCCGTGTTTCAGCCACCTACAATGGGTTCTTTTTTATTACTTTTAAGCCCTGGGGTGAACGCACGTCAAAAGCCTTGCAGGTCCAAGCTATTGTTAATCAGCTCAATAAGAAATTGGCGGCCCAAGTTCCAGGGGCCAAGGCTTTTGCAGGCCTGCCGCCGGCCATTCCGGGCCTTGGCACATCAGGTGGTTTTACATTTTGGGTGCAGGACAAAAGCGGTGGGTCGATTGAATATCTCGATGAGAATTTAAAGAAATTCTTGGCAGCGTGCAAGAAACGGCCGGAGTTGACCGGTGTTATTTCACAATTTGCTGCCAATGTTCCTCAAATCTATGCGGACGTGGACCGGGATAAGGTTTTAAAGCAGGGAGTTGCTATCGGTGATGTTTACCAGACCTTGCAGGCATTCTTAGGAGCTGTGTATATTAATCAGTTCAATCGATTCGGCCGGCAATGGGATGTGTTCATGCAGGCCAATGGGGAAGACAGGACAAGCATTGACAGCATCAAGCAGTTTTATGTACGCAATAGGCAGGGGCAAATGGTCCCGCTTTCGAGCTTTGTAAAAATCAGAAAAGTTTTTGGGGTTGAGTATACCAACCGTTTTAATCTTTTCCGCGCGGCCCAGGTCCTTGGATCTGCTGCACCTGGCTATAGTTCTGGCCAAGCTCTCAACGCCCTTGAAGAGGTGGCGAAAGAAACTCTCCCTCATCAGATGGGTTTTGATTATAGCGATTTATCTTTTCAGGAAAAAACAGTGGGTGGCACTGCTGGTCCCATATTTGCACTCTCAATCATTGTTGTCTTTTTGATCCTGGCTGCACTTTACGAAAGTTGGTCCTTGCCATTTTCTGTTTTGCTTTCAGTGCCCATTGCCATCTTCGGTGCTTTTTCCGGGCTTTTCATGCGTCATTTTGATCTTAATATTTATTCCCAAATCGGTTTGATCATGCTGATTGGTTTATCGGCCAAGAATGCCATTCTGATCGTCGAATTCGCAAAGCTTGAACATGAAAAGGGTCGGGATATCGTCGAAGCAGCACTCGAAGGGGCAAAGTTGCGTTTACGTCCAATTTTGATGACTTCTTTTGCTTTTATCTTGGGATGTACGCCGTTATGGTTTGCCAGTGGCTCGGGTTCTGTGGCACGGCAAATACTTGGTACGGTTGTGATCTCTGGGATGTTAGCGGCGACCCTGATTGCTATTTTCATCATCCCAGCGTTGTTTGTGGTGATTGAAACATTAGCGATCAAAAAGAAGAAAAAGTGACAGTCACTTTTTGAATATGAATAAATTGATTCTCCCATTAATATTTTCGCTGTTATTGGCTGGTTGCGCCGTTGGTCCTAATTATCAAAGGCCTGGCATAGATGTGCCTGGTCACTATCGGGGCCTGGCAGCGTATGATATTGAGGGGGCCCAATCTGTCTCAATCGGAGATGAGAAATGGTGGGAAGTTTTTCAAGATAAAACGTTACAAGATTTGATTCACACGGCATTAGAGCAAAATTTTGATCTGCGTATCGCGGCAGATCATATCTTAGAGGCCCAGGAGCAATTAAATATCACCAATAGCTATGAATTACCGACCATCACAGCTGGGGCCATGCCAAGTGTTGAACGGTATGAAAAAATCCGTACCACCAACGCCTATACATGGGGATCTTATCAACTGACAGGTTCTTTTTCCTGGGACATTGATTTTTGGGGCCAGGGCCGTCGGATGATCGAGTCCTCAAAGGCCAATTTGCTAGCGACCCAATGGGCCCGAGAAGAAGTGATCAGGACGCTTATTGCCGATGTGGCAAATGCTTATTTTCAGCTGCGTGAATTGGACCTGGAATTAGAGATTTCAAAAAGCACGCTCAAATCCAGGCAAGACTCTCTGGGACTTGTGCAACAATTGGCTGATCATGGCTCGGCGTCGATGTTGGATGTGAGGCAAGCCCAACAACTGGTATATACCGCGGCTGAAAATGTGCCTGATCTTGAGCGCCGCATCCAACAACAAGAAAATTTGATTAGCATTCTTCTGGGCAATAATCCAGGCCCCATTAAGCGGGGGGAAGCCTTGATCCAAGAGCCGCATGCGCCGCAAGTCCCTGCAGGGATACCATCATCCCTGCTTGACCGTCGTCCGGATATTTTACAAGCCGAGCAGCAATTGATTAGCTATAACGCCCAGATCGGTGTGGCTGAAGCAGCCTATTTCCCTCAGATTACGTTGACCGCAACAGGAGGGTTTCAAAGTGCGGCCTTAAGTAAATTATTTTCCGGCCCAAGTGGATTGTGGGATTTCGCCGCGACGCTGACACAACCTATTTTTAACGCCGGACGTATTCGTGCAGGTGTCAAATTTGCCAAAGCCCAACAGCAAGAAGCGTTGCATGATTATCAAAAAACAATTCAAGAGGCCTTTAGAGAAGTGTCTGATGCTCTGATCGCCTATCGCAAAACCCAAGAATTCACCACCCAACAGGATTTATTGACCCAAGCAGCCAAGGATGCGGTCCGCCTATCGCAATTGCGCTATCAAGGGGGGACATCGAGTTATTTGGATGTTTTGGAAAGTAATACCACCTATTTTTCTGCGGAATTAGGGTTAGCCCAGGCCCGTCTCAATGAATTGCAAGCTCTGGTTGGATTATACGAAGCCTTGGGTGGCGGCTGGAATAATTAATTAATAAAAATGAAACTTTTTAGTAATGCTTACTGTCTAATCGAGTGAAAGAAAAAATTCCGATATCAACTTGAGGGGGGACATATGAAGGCAAAGACAAAAATCGCAGGATTGATGGTGGCATTAATGATGTTGGCTGTTCCGTTTGTTTACGCTGATAATGGTGGCGGTGATAAGGATTGGCATCAAGATGGAGCCTGGCATCATGAAGGCAATCCAGAAGAGATGATGGCCAAAATTTTGAATCTCACCTCTGACCAGGAAAAACAGCTTAAAAGTCTCCATGAAAGCCAAGAGCAAACCATGAAAACCACCATGGAATCCATGAAGTCTATCAGGCAGGCATTTGAATCAGAAATCGTCAAAGCCAACGCTGACATGAGTAAGATCAATGACCTGCAGAACCAATTAAAAACAATCCAGGGTCAAATGGCTGATAATCATCTCAATTCCCTTTTGGCTGTGAAGAAAATACTGACCCCTGAACAGTTCGCTGGATTTATGGCTTTGAAAAAAGAAAAAGAACTTAAGATGCACAAAATGCACGGGTTTAGACCTGACGAAAAATGGCACAAAGATGGTGATCATAAAGCTGATGCTGATCAATCGGGCCCAGGCGATCAGGATTAATCAGAGCAAAAAAGTTTACTTCGTAATATAAATTAAAATTTGGGAGGTTATAATATGGGTATGAAGAAAGTCCTGGGATTGATGATCTTATTGTTCTTGACGGTGCCAGCCATGGCCCAACAAGAACCTCCAAGTGCTGATCAGATCATCGCCCGTATGCAGTCGAAACTCAATTTAACCCAGGACCAAGTGGCCGCAGTCAAACCCATTATCGAAAAATACAGCTCTGAGCGTGAAGAACTTCGTCAAACCATGGATGATGGCACGGCGGACAGGGACACCATCCGCACCCAGATGAAGCAATTAAGGGAAGCTGAAACTAAAGATCTATCACAGGTTTTAAGCTCTCAGCAAATGGGCTTTTGGAAGCAAATGATGGCAAAGCACAAGCATCCAGGTGGTGAAGGTGGTACAAACGCTCCCCAAGAGACCGGTGGAAATAATTCAGAAAGCAGTGGAAATAATAATGGCGGATAAAAAAGTTTCTCACAAAAAATGGATTTGGATTAGCGTTCTCTGTGTGATTGCAGTGTTGGTTGTTTTCAAGTTTATCCATAAGGGTTCTGGTAGCAGTGACTCTGCCTCAACAAGCACCTATGGCTCAGCGGCCAAGGCCGGCCGCATGGGTGGTGCTCCATCTGTAGTTACGGCAACCGCCAAAATCGATGATGTCAGTATTTACCTCAATGGTCTTGGTTCTGTTACCCCTCTTGATACCGTCACTGTAAAATATCAAGTAGGCGGACAGATCATGAAGGTTTTCTTCAAAGAGGGACAGATTGTTAAGGAAGGGGACCTGTTAGCGCAGATTGATACCCGTCCTTTTGAAATTCAATTAGCCCAAGCCCAGGGACAACTTTTGCATGATCAGGCCTTGCTCGACGACGCCCAGCTTGATTTGAAGCGTTATCAAGTGTTGGCAGACCAGGATTCCATCCCCCGTCAGCAACTGGATACCCAGCAAGCATTAGTGCATCAGTATGAGGGAACGGTCAAGGTCGATGAGGCCCAGGTTAATAATGCCAAATTACAAATTACCTATGCCAATGTGACGGCCCCCATCGCCGGCCAGATTGGTCTAAGGCTTGAAGATGCAGGCAATATTGTCACGAGCAGCGATACCACCGGCCTTGCAGTGATCACCAAACTGCAGCCCATCACCGTGATTTTTTCGATCCCTGAAGATAATTTACCGGACGTGTTAAGTAAATATCAAGCCGGGCAAAAACTAGTAGCAGAAGCGTATGACCGCGATGAACTAAGAAAATTAGCTACAGGGTATCTCATGGCTGTTGACAGCCAAATTGATCCCACCACAGGCACGGTTAAGCTAAAGGCAGTTTTTGATAATCAGGATTATGCTTTATACCCCAATCAATTTGTGAATATTCATCTCTTGGTTGATGTTGATAAGGGGGCTGTGGTGATTCCCGTGGCTGCCATTCAACAAGGTCCTCAAGGTTCCTTTGTCTTTGTGGTCAACAAGGACAACACCGTCAGTGTTCGTCAGGTCACGGAAGGGCCCACCCAGGAAGATAATGTGGCCATTGATGATGGTTTGGAAGCGGGTGAAGTGGTGGTCGTCGAAGGCGCAGATAAGCTCAAAGAAGGCAGCAAGGTGCTTATCTCTTCTGCTGTTCATAAACATAAAAGTACTACTTCAGTTGTCTCTCCTGGAGACAGCACATGAACCCTTCCCGCATATTTATTATGCGGCCGGTGGCAACAGTACTGCTGATGGTTGCCATCCTCTTGGCCGGGGGGGTAGCTTATTTTCAACTGCCCATCTCAGCCCTGCCCCAGGTTGATTATCCTGTTATTCAAGTCCAGACTTTTTATCCGGGAGCAAGCCCGGATGTGATGTCAACTGCGATTACCGCACCGCTGGAACGCCAGTTTGGCCAGATGCCTGGCCTCAAGCAGATGCGTTCAACTTCTTCTGGCGGGAGTTCTGTTATCACCCTCGAGTTTGACCTGGATTTAAATATCGATATTGCCGAGCAAGAGGTACAGGCTGGTATCAATGCAGGCACGAATTTACTGCCTGCTGATTTGGCCAATCCGCCAGTATACAGTAAGGTCAATCCCGCGGATGCGCCCATATTGACCTTGGCCTTGAGTTCAACGACCGTGCCCTTACCGCAAGTGGAAGACCTGGCAGATACCCGTTTGGCGCAAAAAATTTCTCAAGTTTCAGGGGTTGGCTTGGTCACCATCAGCGGCGGACAGAGGCCTGCAGTGCGCATTCAGGCCAATCCGACTGCCCTGGCCGCGTATGGAATGACCGTTGAAGATTTACGTACGGCCATTGGCGCTGCCAATGTCAATCAAGCCAAGGGAAGTTTTGATGGGCCCCGTCAGTCCTCAATTATCAGTGCCAATGATCAGCTTCATTCAAGTGCGGAGTACAGTCATCTGGTCGTGGCTTATCAAAATGGTGGCCCGGTTTATTTGTCTGATGTGGCACGGGTCATTGATGATGTTGAGAATTTTAAAGAAGCTGCTTGGATGAACAAAATACCTGCTGTGATCGTTAACATCCAGCGTCAGCCGGGCTTCAATGTGATCCAGGTCGTGGACAGCATCAAAAAAATGTTGCCACAGCTGGAATCGGCCCTTCCTGCTTCTATCCAGGTTTCTATCTTGACGGACCGTACTACCACGATCCGTGCTTCGGTCAAGGATGTGCAGTTTGAGTTGATGCTCTCGGTTGCCTTGGTGGTGATGGTTATTTTCCTTTTTCTTCGCACCGCCGCAGGCACCATTATCCCGAGCATCGCTGTTCCTGTTTCGCTCGTCGGTACTTTTGGCGTCATGTACCTGTTGGGCTTTAGCCTTAATAATCTCTCCTTGATGGCCCTGACCATTGCCACTGGATTTGTGGTGGATGACGCCATTGTCATGATTGAAAATATTTCACGCTACATTGAAATGGGCGAGAAACCGCTTGAGGCCGCACTTAAAGGTTCTTCACAAGTGGCTTTTACCATCATGTCCTTGAGCATATCTTTGATTGCTGTACTTATTCCTTTATTGTTTATGGGTGATGTGGTGGGGCGTCTATTTCGTGAGTTTGCCGTCACCTTAGGTGTGACCATTGTGATCTCAGCGATTGTGTCATTGACCTTAACACCCATGATGTGCGCTAAATTGCTCAAACATATCCCGCCTGAAAAACAGGGGAAGTTTTATCATACCTCCGAGCAAATTTTTAATCATGTCATCAAAAAATATGGCGAGTCGCTGCAATGGGTATTAAAGAACCAAAATCTGACATTGACAGTGGCGCTGGGGACCTTGCTTTTTACAGTGGTCCTTTTTATTTTTATCCCCAAAGGGTTTTTTCCAGTGCAGGATACCGGCATTATTCAAGGGATTTCAGAGGGGCCTCAGTCGATTTCATTTCCTGCCATGGCCCAGCAGCAGGAAAAGTTGGCCGCAGTGATTTTAAAAGACCCGGCGGTTGAGAGCCTTTCAAGTTTTATTGGTGTTGATGGTACGAACACCACACTTAATAGCGGAAGAATATTGATCAATCTTAAAGACATTGATGTGCGCCATATCAGTGCGACAGAGGTGATCCGCCGTTTGGACAATGATTTAAAGAAAATCAAAGGCATCACGCTTTATATGCAGCCTGTGCAGGACTTGACCGTTGATGACACGGTCAGCCGTACTCAGTATCAGTACACTCTTGAAGACCCAAATGGTGATGAGCTCAATGAGTGGGCCCCGAAGTTGGTTGCGGCCCTAGGTGCCTTGCCGCAATTGCGTGATGTTGGCAGTGACGAACAGGCCCATGGCCTGGAGGAATCTTTGGTGATTGACCGCAGCACGGCCTCTCGCCTTGGGGTCACTCCGTCGGTGATTGACAATACGCTCTATAGCGCTTATGGCCAGCGCATTGTATCGACTATTTTTACACAATTAAACCAATACCGTGTGATCTTGGAAGTGCAGCCCGATTTTAGAAAGACACCGAATAAATTGCATAACCTTTATGTGCGCGGGACTAACAGCGCACAGGTGCCATTGGATGTAATCGCAACTTTCAAGCAAACTACAGCTCCCTTAGTTGTAGGGCATTTGGGGCAGTTTCCAGCGGTGACCTTGTCCTTTAATTTAGCGCCGGGCGTTTCGTTGGGGGATGCGGTCAATGCCATTGACTCAACCACCAAATCTATCGGAATGCCCAACAGCATCAGTGGCCAATTCCAGGGTACAGCCCAAGCTTTTCAATCATCCTTGGCCAATGAACCGATTTTGATCCTGGCGGCCTTGATCACGGTTTATATTGTCCTGGGTGTTTTGTATGAAAGTTATATCCATCCTTTGACCATCCTGTCCACCTTGCCGTCAGCGGGCGTGGGGGCTATTTTATCGCTGTTGATTTTTCGTAATGATCTAAGTGTGATTGCGTTGATCGGTATTATCCTGTTGATTGGTATCGTCAAGAAAAATGGGATCATGATGGTAGATTTTGCCCTGGAAGCGCAGCGAGGCGAAGGCAAGTCTCCTGAGGAAGCTATTTATCAAGCATGTCTTTTACGTTTTCGTCCCATCATGATGACCACCATGTCGGCTTTGCTCGGGGCCGTGCCGTTGGCTTTTGGCGGCGGTATGGGCGCTGAACTCCGTCAACCGCTTGGGATTACTATTATTGGTGGTCTTATTTTTAGCCAAGTTCTAACTTTGTATACTACACCTGTAATTTATTTGTGGTTTGACCGCCTTGGACAGAAATTCAATTTAACCGGCGGCGTCAAATAAACCTTGTCAACCCCCGGGGTTGACAAGGTTAGTTGTGATTATGAGTATCTCGACCCCATTTATTAAGCGACCAATTGCAACCTCCCTACTGACGGTAGGTGTGGTGTTGTCAGGCCTTTTTGCCGTCGGGTTTCTTCCTGTAGCCACCTTGCCTGAAATCACCCTGGCCACTATCAGCGTTTCGGCGGACCTGCCAGGTGCAAGCCCCGAGACTATGGCCTCGACTGTTGCAACTCCCCTCGAGCGTCAATTGGCCCATATTGCGGGCGTATCAGAGATGACATCCAGCAGCACCCTTGGGGCCACCAACATCACTGTCCAATTTGATTTAAGCCGCGATATCAATGGTGCGGCCCGTGATGTTCAGGCGGCCATCAACGCGGCCCAAGATTATCTGCCGGCAGATTTGCCCATTCATCCGACGTACAGGAAAATTAATCCATCCGAAGCCCCTATTATGATTTTGTCGCTGACTTCAGATACAATGACCAAGGCGGATATTTATGATGTGGCTGATAGTATTCTCGCTCAAAAATTGTCCCAAATCGACGGCATTGGGCAGGTGATCATCGGTGGTGGTGCCTCGCGTGCGGTGAGGGTGGAGCTCAATCCCACAGCATTAAATAAATATGGCATAGGTCTTGATACGGTGCGCTCTGCCATCCAAAACACTAACGCTGACCGCCCTAAAGGCCAATTGTCGGATGACAAGAAGAATTGGGAAATTACAACCAATGATCAATTGTACACCGCCCAAGATTATCGCTCTTTAATCGTTACCCAGGATTCAACCGGGGCTGTGGTACATTTGTCAGACGTAGGGGATGTGGTTGATTCTGTCGCTGATATACGGCAATTAGGGTTGGTCAACGGCAAGCCGTCTATCCCGGTGATTTTATTCCGTCAGCCAGGGGCCAATGTGATCAAGGCGGTTGATGCGGTGCGTACAGCACTCCCGCAATTGCAGGCCGCCATTCCGGCTGGCATTGATCTGAAGGTGGTGCTTGACCGTTCGCCTACCATCCGTGCTTCGGTGCAAGAAGCCCAGCGCACCATCGTGATTGCTGGTATTCTGGTCATTCTCGTGGTTTTTGCTTTTTTGCGTAATGTCCGCTCAACGATCATTCCCAGCATCGTGGTCCCTATTTCCCTTATCGGGACCTTTGGGGTGATGTACCTGTTGCATTTTAGTCTGGATAATCTTTCGCTCATGGCCTTGACAGTGGCCACTGGTTTTGTGGTGGATGATGCCATTGTGGTTGTTGAAAATATCACCCGTCATGTGGAGGCAGGCTTAAGCCCTCTGGAGGCATCCCTTAAAGGCGCTGAGGAAATTGGCTTTACCATTCTCTCCATCAGTGTTTCGCTGGTTGCGGTTTTCTTGCCGATTTTATTGATGGGTGGTGTGGTGGGGCGCTATTTCAGGGAATTTGCGATGACCATGTCGGTTGCCATTATCATCTCCATGATCATCTCTTTGACAACGACCCCGATGATGTGTTCCCTGTTGTTAAAATCCCGTAAAGGCGAAAAGCATGGCCGTGCGTTTAATGTTACGGAAGGGATATTTGACAGCATGCATGATTTTTATAAAAGGACCTTGTTATGGGCACTGGATCATCAGGGGATTATGTTGAGCTTAACGCTCTCTGCCTTGATTACGACCATTATTTTATTCCATATTATTCCAATGGGCCTGTTCCCTCAACAGGACACCGGGCGTTTGAGCGGAAATATCCAGGCTTCACAAGATATTTCCTTCCAAGCCATGGAGAAAAAGCTTAAGGCCGTGGTGAAGATTATCATGAAGGACCCCGCGATCGATGCTGTCACTGCGTTCACCGGAGGATCGAACAGTGCCAGGATGTTCATCGTGCTTAAACCGCCGGAAGTCCGTAAGATTTCAACTGACAAGGTGATTGCACGGCTGCGAAAGAAGCTGATGAGCGTGGCAGGCGCTCCGACCTACTTGCAGAATGTGCAGGATTTAAATATCCCTGGTGCTAGGGCTGCCAATGCTCAATATCAATACACGCTGCAAGGGGACAATCTTGAGGAGTTAAATTCATGGTCTTCCAAGGTCATGGCTGCTTTAAGCAAATTGCCGCAATTGGCGGATGTCAGCAATGACAAACAAAGTAAAGGCCTGGAAACCGATCTGACCATTGACCGGTCTACGGCCGCACGCCTGGGTGTCACCCCTCAAGAAATTGACAGCACACTTTATGATGCCTTTGGCCAGCGCCAGGTCTCGACAACGTACAAACAATTAAACCAGTACCATGTGGTGATGGAAGTAGCCCCTCAATTCTGGCAGAGGGCCTCCACACTCAAGGATATTTATGTAGCCTCCTCCAATGGGACACTGGTGCCTTTGAGCGCCTTTGCCCATTTTGGCTCATCGACAACACCCTTGGCCGTGGCGCATCAAGGACAATTTCCAGCCATTACCTTTTCATTTAATTTGCCGGTTGGTGTCTCATTGAGCGATGCCGTGACAGCGGTGAATGCTGCCATGAATAAGATCATTCTGCCAGCCACCATCCACGGTAGTTTTCAGGGCTCAGCGCAAGTATTCCAATCATCGATGAGTAGTGAACCGCTGTTGATCATGACTGCCTTGGTTGCGGTGTACATTGTGCTGGGGATCCTTTATGAAAGTTATATTCATCCCATCACCATCCTGTCAACCTTGCCCTCAGCGGGAGTAGGTGCACTTTTAGCACTGTTGATCACCCATACGGAGTTGACGACCATTGCCATGATCGGGCTTATTTTATTAATTGGGTTGGTGAAGAAAAACGGGATATTGATGGTGGATTTTGCGCTTGATGCCGAGAGGCTACAGGGCAAAAATTCGCATGACTCGATTTATGAAGCATGCCTTTTGCGTTTTCGTCCCATCATGATGACAACCATGTCAGCCATTTTTGGGGCTGTGCCCTTGGCCTTTGGTACAGGGATGGGTTCTGAACTCCGTCGGCCGCTTGGTATTGCCATCATTGGCGGTTTAATTTTTAGCCAGATGTTGACCCTTTATACAACGCCGGTGATTTATCTTTATATGGAACGTTTTAAGATTTGGTGTGAAAATATACGTAAAAGTCTTCAGAGAAAGGCCGTCGAATGTCCCGTATAAATGGAATTATTATTTTTCTTCTCCTATTCACCGGCTGCACCATTGGTCCCAAATACATAAGGCCAGACGTTCCTATTCCTGAAAAGTACAAAGAAGACTGGAAGATCGCTGAACCCCAAGACCGGCAGCTCAAAGGTGAGTGGTGGCAGATTTTCAATGATCCGCAATTAAATGCCCTGGAAGATGAGGTCAATATTTCTAACCAGAACATCGCCGCGGCCCAAGCCCAGTATGCAGAGGCTTATGCCTTGGTGCAGGCAGCCAAGTCCGCGTTTTTTCCTATTTTAACTACCAATGGTTCTTATACTGATTCACATACAGCTACTGCTAATGGCAAAGCCAGTACAAGCGCGCAAACATTATTGAATGCCAATGTTACCTGGGAATTAGATCTCTGGGGGAAGATCCGTCAAACCATCTCCTCCAATAAGGCCCAGGCCGAGGCCAGCGCCGCGGACTTAGAGGGTGTGCGTCTAAGCGCGCAAGCGCAGTTGGCCCAGGATTATTTTTCACTCTGTTCGCTGGATATGCAGAAGAAAATCCTGGATGATACCCTTGATATTTATCGCAAATTTTATGATTTAACCAAGAATAGGCATGAGAGCGGTGTTGCGGCTGAATCAGATGTGCTTCAAGCCAAGACCCAGCTCGAAGCAACTGATGCCCAAGATGTGGATATCGGTGTTCAGCGCGCCCAAATGGAACATGCCATTGCCTTGCTTATTGGTCGCCCGGCCTCGGACTTTTCATTGCCCTCTTCAAAGCTTCCGGGCACTGTACCCTTTGTTCCCGCTGGGCTGCCTTCATCGATTTTGGAGCGCAGGCCTGATATTGCCGCGGCCGAAAGAACAGTTGCCTCTGCTAATGCATTAATTGGAGTGGCACAAACAGCTTATTTTCCTACGTTGACCTTAAGCGCCTCCGGTGGATATGAAAGCTCGGCACTTTCACGTCTATTCGAATCGCCCAATCCATTTTGGTCAGTAGGGCCTGCTTTGGCTGAAACTATTTTCGATGCTGGCCTACGTCAGGCCCAAACCGCGCAAGCCAGGGCTGTTTACGCCCAAGATGTGGCTAATTATCGTCAGGCAGTGTTGACCGCGTTTCAACAAGTGGAAGACAATTTAGCGGCCTTGCGGATTTTAGAACATGAGCAGGGTATTCAGGATACTGCGGTACGCGACGCTGATAAATCGCTCGCTCTGGAGACAGACCAATATAAAGCAGGAACTGTCAGCGCCTTAGATGTGATCAATACCCAGGCCATTGCACTGAGCAATGAAAAGACGGACGTGACCCTTTTAGGTGAGCGCATGAATGCAGCGGTGCTTCTCATTGAATATCTCGGCGGTGGCTGGATCGTCCCTAAGGAATAATTAGCAAGAGATAGAACTTATTGCTATGCGTCTAATATGGTTAACCTGTATTGTGAAAGAAACATTAAGGGCTTTTTTGCCAAAAGTCATCAAGGCTTTACAATAATTTTTTTCTAAATATACTAAGGATACTTTAGAAAAAAATTATTGTAAACCGTAGATGACGGCAAAAATAGACCGTTTCTGGAACAATACAGGTTAACCATATTAGTTTGCAAAAATTTATGAATCTTTTGTTTGTCGCATTTCTTATCGCATGGCCGATGATGGGATTGGCCCAAGACCATCCGCTGACCATCGAAGATCTAAACCGCCAAATCGCCATCAACCCCAATTCTGCCGATGCCTATTTTGACCGCGGCCTGCTTTATGAAAAGCAGGGTGATTTCAAGCATGCCATCGAAGATTTTTCCCAAACCATTGTATTAAACCCGCAGGACGTTGAGGCCTATGGCGCACGTGCCAATGCGTACGCCGATGAGAATAACTTTGTCCTGGCCATCACCGATTACACCAAGGCCATAGAGTTAGGCCCGCAAGAGCCAGCTGCCGTGTATTACAACCGTGGGCTGACCTACTTAAGCCAAGGAAACACCGCCCAAGCCATTGCTGATCTAAGCCAGGCCATTCTGATGAACCCTGATTATGCCGAGGCCTATCATAATCGCGGACTGATTTGGGATAAGATCGGCAAATTAGACCAGGCCTTGAGCGATTTAAATAAGACCATTGAATTAAGTCCGCATCTGGCGGAAGGGTATTACAACCGCGGCATCATTGATGACCAACAAAAAAGATTATTGGATGCCATCAATGATTTTAGTAAGGCCATTGATTTGAATCCCTCCTATGCCCAAAGCTATGCCAATCGTGGGGAGGTGTACATGGAACAGGAAGATCTTCCGCAAGCCCGTTACGATTTTAATAAGGCCATTGAAATCAACCCTAAGCTCGCCCAGGCCTATAACAACCGCGCTATTGCCTATTTTGAACTAAAGGAATATACTAAGGCCAACGCTGATCTGCAAAAGGCAGCGAGTTTAGGCTACCCGGTCAATCCTCAATTGGCCAAAGATATCAAAGGAGCAGTATCATGGACAAATTCCAATACGAAATGAAAAGCCCGGTAGGTCCCATTTTTCTGGTTGCCTCTGACCATGGATTAGAAGGAGTATTCTTACAAAAACAAGCTGCCAAATTATTGAAGAAATTAAACCCATCCAAACCTATTGAAAAGAATTTGGCCTATGTTTCCCGGCAATTGAATGAATACTTTTCAGGCAAAAGAAAGCAATTTGATATTGCCTTCCAATTTTCTGGTACGCCTTTTCAAAACAGGGTATGGAAGGAACTTTCCAAGATCCCTTTTGGCAAAACTGTTTCCTATCAGACCATAGCCCGTCGGATCAAGAACCCTAAGGCCGTGCGTGCGGTGGGTTCAGCCAATAAGCGCAATCCTTACTGCATTGTTGTTCCATGCCATCGTGTTATTAATGCCAATGGTTTAATGGGCGGTTATGCCGGTGGCTTGCCGATGAAGCAGGAACTTCTTGAACTCGAACAAAAACACAACTAATCCAATCAATCCTTAATAAAGGAGGGAAATATGCTGACAATTTATGGTTTTGATTTTTCTTCACCTGCTAACAAGGTGCGTTTTGCAGCCAATGCCATGGGCCTTGCGTACACTTATCGCACGGTCAATCTCATGGCTGGCGAACAAAAAACTCCAGAATTTTTAAAATTAAATCCCATCGGACGCGTGCCTGCTATTGATGATGATGGTTTTAAAGTTTTTGAAAGTGGTACCATCATCAAATACCTAGCCCAAAAAAATAATTCTCCCCTTTACCCTAAAGATTTGCAAAAACGCACCATGGTTGATCAATGGATGGATTTTGCCAATATCCATGTGGGGCCAGCCTTGGCCAGGATTACTTTTAACCGTGTCATGTATAAGTTTATCAATGCCGAGAAAGATGAACGTTCATTAAATGACGGTATTAAATTTTTAGGTCAATTCCTGCCTCTACTTGAGAAACAACTTAAAGAAAATAAGTATTTAGCAGGTAGTGAAATGACCTTGGCTGATATCAATTTATTGGCCGTGCTTGATCCTTGTGAATTGTCATCAGTTGATTTGTCTTCTTATCCGGCTTTAAATGCTTGGAGAAAGAATTTGAAAAGCCAGTCGTTCTATACCAAGGTGCATAACAGCTTGGAAGAAACGTTAAATAATATGATGGCAGCTGCAGGGCCAAAATAAGTAAAAACACTTTAGATAAAGGCAGGGATTATATGAATTATAAAACAATGATTATATTAACAGCGTTGATGATGAGTATAGTCCCTGCCTTTGCTGATGATAGTTCCAATGTGGCAGATACTGTGGCCAGTTTGCAGCGGCAGTTGGATTTACAGCAGGACCAAGTGTCCAATGTCACCGCAGTGATTGAACAATACGACCAACAGTTTCAGACCTTGCAAAAAAGCGTAGATGATGGCAGCATGAATCCTAGTGCTATTCAAACCCAACGCCAAGGCATTGAAGAAGCTGAGACCCAGGCCCTATCCCAATATTTGAAACCCTATCAATTAAGCGAGTGGAGGTCCTTGCAGGCTTCCACTGAACCGAGCGGTGGAAACAATGCCGATGAATATTCCAATCTGCCCAACAATCCTTCCTCATCACAGTAGAAATGTTGTACTCATAAAAACTAAATTGTGTTAATATTGAATTTTTCTGCAGATCATTTCAGGGCCTATAGCTCAGTCGGTTAGAGCAGGGGACTCATAATCCCTTGGTCCCAGGTTCGAGTCCTGGTGGGCCCATTTATTTAAATTGCCCTTTAGGGCAATTTAAATAAATTTGTTTATCCAGGACGAGAAGGAGCCCTGTTTATAAAATGCGACCTTATGGGAGCATTTTATAGGGCGGGTGGCCGACCTGGAGCGAGTGAGATGCCAGAAGGCATCGAGCGAGCGGAAGGCGCCGAGTCCTGGTGGGCCCATTTCATTTTACAAATATCAAGCTGTAAAGAAGTAAGCCAAAGACCAGCGAAGTAACGGCCACATAAAGCCAGTCTTTTTCTTTGAGATAAATACCAATCGAAAGCGCCACACGCATGATGGGTGTAGCAATTAAAATTAATAATCCTAACTGGATGATGCCTCGACTTTGAAAAGCCAGCGCGGAGTGGCAAATCCCCGCAATATCTTTTAAATGTTCAGGCTCACCTTGAAAGTTCGCATAGCCTTTTGCCAGGGCGCCATAGCGGTATAAATAAAGAAGGCCTCCTGCCAGAACAATGACGGCTGATACAATCACACCACTTCGAAGAATCATGCCGATCCAATAATCCATTTTATGCGCTGGGGTTTTCATTTCAAAGTCCCTCGGATGCCGTTAAAAATCATTTCTACGGCCAGGGTTAAAATCACTACACTAAATAGAATTTTGAGTGATTTGGTTTTTGCTTTCATTAACAGATGCGTTCCTGATAAGGCGCCCAATAAAACACCCAGCATCACCGGCATGGCCAGGCCCGGATCAATATAGCCACGGTTTAAGTAAATGCCTACACTGGCTGCGGCTGTCACGCCAATCATGAAATTGCTGGTGGTGGTTGAAACTTTAAAAGGGATCTTCATGATGCGGTCCATGGCAATGACCTTAAGCGCCCCTGAGCCGATGCCAAGCAAGCCGGATAAAGCGCCTGCAATGAGCATCAAAAGAAAACCTCCAGGAATATTTTGCACATGATAGGATTTTTGAGCTCCATCCACGGGATAAGATGAATCCATTTTTAATCGTGTGGCCAAAGGATCAGGATTGGATGCCTCATTTTGGTTTTGGTCCTGCCATGCCGAATAAGCCGCATGCAGCAGGGCCAATCCAAAAATCACAGCGATGAAACGCACCGAGACCCATAGCCCTAAGAAAGCGCCGGTGAGTGCTCCGATGGTGGTGGCAATTTCCAGAAACATGCCGACCCGCAGATTTGAATACCCTTCTTGCACATAGGCGGCCGCAGCACTTGATGAGGTGGCAATGACAGAAACCAGTGATGCGCCGATGGCGTAACGGATATCAACACCAAAGACCAGGGTCAGTAGGGGAACAATCACCACACCGCCTCCAAGTCCGGTGAGCGAGCCAATAAGCCCTGCCAAAATAGAACTAATCCATATGACGAATGTAAATTCCAGGGTATGCATAGAGTTATTATACCAGGTCTCGGTGCAAGAAATAAGTTGAGTATATTAGTAGATATACTATAATGTACGACTTAGTAGAGATAGAAAATCTTTGGACTCATAGCTCAGCTGGTTAGAGCGTCGCCCTCACATGGCGAAGGCCGTAGGTTCAAGTCCTACTGAGTCCATTTTTTAAATGTGGCAAGGAAGAGTTAGGACTCTATGACGATGACCGGTCAAAATCTCAAAGACCAATTGCGAAAGCTGATCGAACTTCAGATCCTCGACGAAGAAATTTTTCGTTTTAAACGCGAATTGCGTGAAAAGCCGGCCGAAGTTGAGGTCTTAAAACAGGAATTTGAGTTAAAGAAGGTGAAGCTCAAAAGCCTGGAAGATAAGCTCAAAGCCGTGCAGGTCAAGCAAAAGGAATTAGAATTAGACCTAAAAGCCAAGGAAGAGAGGATTACCAAGGCTGACGGTTCATTAAGTCTTTTAAAGACCAATAAAGAATATCAAGCTAGATTATTGGAAATTGAAAATCAGAAGGCTGACAAGTCCATTGTTGAGGAAAAAATCCTCATGGGCTATGATGAAGTAGATGCCGCTAAAAAGGCCTTGGATGCTGAAAAAGTGATTGTTGCCCAGTACGAAAAAGATTTCAATGCCAAGAAAAAGCAGGTTGATGACGATGTCTTGGTCACTAATGACCAGCTTAAGGTGAAGGAATCACAGCGCAGCCGCATCGCTCCTGAAGTTCGGCCTGATTATTTAAATCGCTATGAGCGCATCCTGAATAATAAAGATGGTCTTGGTATTGTGAAGGTCGTGGATCATGCTTGTGGCGGTTGCTTTATGCATCTGACTGAACAGGCCTTAAATGAGCTTAAAAAATATGAACAGCTTATTTCCTGTGATCAGTGCGCCAGGCTGCTTTATCTGGCAGATGATCTTTAATATATGAAACTAGATATTTTCACCGACGGCGGTTGCTCTGGAAATCCCGGGCCTGCGGCCGTTGGTGTGGTGATCAAAAATGGGCCTGATACCATTAAAACCATCAGCCGTGCTATTGGAGACGGTACAAATAATATCGCGGAATACACGGCGTTGATTGTTGGTTTGCAGGAAGCCTTGATTTTAAAAGCTGATGAGGTGAGCATCACAACCGACAGTGAGCTCATGTGCAAACAAGTTTTGGGCGAGTATGCGGTGAAGCATGGCAATATCAAGCCGCTATTTGATCAAGTCAAACATTTGATGACAGGTTTTAAATCGTTTCAAATCAGGAATGTGCCCCGTGAGCAAAACAGCGAGGCTGATGCTCTGGTCAGAAAGATCTTAAAAAAAGCAGTTCAAGATGGCCGCTCCGATGCCAATGGCGTTGGAGAGGAAAGTCCGAGCTCCAAAGGATAATGCATCCCGATAACGCGGGACAGATAAAAAGTAGTGACAGGCACGACTTATTCAGCGGCCTATTACTATTTAATAAGTCGTGCCTGTCACTACTTTTTATCTAGGATTAGAGCTACAGTGACGATGCCCCGCCTCTGCGAAGCGGCGGGGAGTGAAACGAGCAATCTCTGCATGGAGCAATGCCAAATAGGCGGGAAGTGCGCAAGTACACGGGGTTATCCGCTCCGTCAAACCCGCGGGTAGGCTGCAAGATATCCCGCAAAGCGGGATGTTAGTCAAATGGTCATCGCCCCTTAAAAGGTTACAGAACTCGGCTTATGGGCTGCTTTTTTAAATGTGACACTTAATTTGCCACGCCTAGAAGGCGGCGGGGCGAATTAACAGCAAACTAAAAATCGCAGGTTAATTCGGAGGTTTTTCAAATGTCAGGTCATTCAAAATGGGCAAAGATTAAACATAAAAAAGGTGCTGAAGACGCCAAGCGTGGCGCACTTTTTACGAAGCTTAGCAAGGAAATCACTGCCGCTGCCAAGGAAAAAGGTGGCAATATGGATACCAATTTCCGTCTGCGTGCGGCTGTTGCACGTGCGCGTGAATATAATATGCCTCAAAACAACGTTGAAAACGCTATCAAAAAGGGAACAGGCGAAATCCCTGGTATCGTTTTCGAAAATGTGGTCTTTGATGCACGGCTCGGGGCAGTCGCTGTTCTCATTGAAGGTTTGACGGATAACAAAAACCGTACCACCGCTGAGGTCCGCAATCTATTAAATAAGCAAGGGGCCGCCTTGTCTGGTGCTGGTTCTTCCGCCCGTCTTTTTACCAAGAAGGGTTATTTGGCTGTTGATAAATCCAAGACCACGGAAGATGCGCTGATTGAGATCGTCTTGGAAGCAGGCGCCGAAGATGTGAAGACCGAAGGGGAGTCCTTTGAAATCTATTGCGAGCCCACACAATTGGAAGCCGTGAAGAATGCCTTGACTGCCAAGAACATTGATACTACCGAAGCCCAAGTGACCATGATTCCTGATGCTAATCAGGTGGTTAATATCGAAGGTTCTGAAGCCAAGAAGGTTTTGTCCTTGATCGAAGCGTTGGAAGAGCACGAAGATATCCAGGGTGTGTACGCCAATTTTGATATTTCCGATGAGGAAATGGCGAAATTAACCGCAGAATAATTTATGCGCATTATAGGCATTGATCCCGGCCTCATCACCACGGGATATGGCGTCGTTGATTTGGCTCACGGCGGCGCCAAAATCCTCGGGGCAGGGACTATTGAACCTGACCCTAAGGCTGCCTTTGAAGCGCGGCTTCTCAAAGCCCACCAGCATATCACCACCATTCTCAAAGACTACAAGCCTGATGTCGCGGTGTTAGAAAAATTATACGCGCATTACAAGCATCCTGCGACCGCCCCGATTTTGGGCCATGTGCGTGGGGTGATTTGTTTGAGTGTGGCCGAGCAAAAGATCACCTTGGTTGAGCAAAGTGTCAAGCGCATCCGCAAAGCGCTCATGGGTAATGGTAATGCCACCAAATCCCAAGCCCAGGAATTTGTCAAAAGAGTGTTGAATATCAAATCATCAGCGTTTAAATTAGATGCAAGTGATGCGTTGTGCCTGGCTTTAGGCCAGGCGCATATGATGCGTTATAAATTAATATGATTACAGCCATTAAAGGCAAGATAACCCGCCAGGGCGAGATGTCTATTACGATTGAAACCGAAGGGTTATCCTATGAGGTCTTGACTCCTTTGTCCGTGCTGCAGCGTACGAAAGAAAATCAAGATAGCGATGGCAATATCCGTTTAATCACGTATCATTATTATCAGATGACCCCCTCGAGCGGCGTGCCGGTTTTGGTGGGGTTTTTGAATGAAGTTGAACGTGATTTTTTCCTCGAATTTATCAAGGTCTCAGGCATAGGCCCTAGGGCCGCGGTCAAAGCGCTCAATAAAGCGATTGGTGAAATCGCCCAGGCCATTGACCGTGGAGATACCAAATATTTGAAGACGCTTCCCGGTATTGGCGAGCAAAAGGCCAAGGAAATCGTGGCCAAGCTTCAGGGCAAGATGGGCAAATTTACCCTGATGCGTGATCAAGTGGTTCAGCAAGCACCGTCCGTGCAAATGGGGGACATTGAAGAGGAAGCCTTGCATATTTTGTTGCAGTTGCAGTATAAAAAGCATGAAGCGCAAGAGATGATCAAAAAAGCCTTTGAACGCCAGCCCCAATTGGCCACGTCAGAGGAGTTGTTGAACGAAATATATAAACAGAGGTCGCCTTCTAGATAGAAATTAAGGAAGCGACACCTCTCTTGGTAATTATTTGAAATAGTAGAGCTAAGGAAGGAAAACTTTCTATGGACGAACAACTCCAACAATACAAAAGTGCGATTGAAGCGCTGCTGTTTGTCAGTGAAAAACCGGTAGTCCTTGATCAATTGAAAGACGTATTTCCAGAGCTTAAACCGTCCTTGATCCATGACCTGATCAAAGGGATTCAAGAAGAATATGTCAACCGCAATGCCGGGATGATGATTGTTGAGATTGCGGGTGGTTTTCAAATGCTATCCAATAGCCATGCAGCGCCGTATATCCGTGAATTCTATAAAACAAAATCAAAAGAAAAACTTTCAAAGCCGGCGTTAGAAAGCCTTGCGATTATTGCCTATAAGCAACCCACTGGCCGTGCTGAGGTGGAGGTGATTCGTGGGGTCAATTCCGACGGCACCATTGCGCATTTGTTAAATAAGGGCCTCGTCAAAATTGTGGGCCGCAAAGAAGTGCCAGGCCGGCCATTTTTGTATGGCACCACAAAAGAATTTTTAGAATATTTCGGATTAAAGTCTTTGGAAGATATGCCTAAGATGGAAGAGTTTACACAATTAGGTATCGATGCACCGAAATCAGAAAACTTACAACCTCAAGAAGAAATTGGAACGAGCGAACATGAAGTCGTCTCAGTGACCGAAACCGATATCGCCAGCCAAGAAGGCAGCGGTCAGTCACGTATGCAAAATGACGTCATTCTGAGCCCGCAGAGTGAAGAATCATAAAGTATGGATCTAACAAATCTACGCAAAAAAATTGATGCCCTAGACACCAAGATCATTGAATTACTCAATGACCGTGCGGCTATTACTTTGTCCATTGGACACGAAAAGATTAAAAATAAAAAGCCCATTTACGCGCCTGACCGCGAGCAGGAAGTGTTAAAGCGCATCAAACAGCTCAATGGCGGACCGATCAAGAACGAGGCAGTGGAAGCTATTTACCGTGAGATCATGTCAGCTTCATTGAATTTAGAGAAACCTCTGCGCATTGCCTACATGGGCCCTGAGGCAACCTTTTCGCATTTGGCTTCCTTAAAAAAGTTTGGTTCTTCCGTCGGTCATGTGGCCTGTGAAAACGTGGCTGAGGTCTTTGCCAAGGTCGAAAGTGGGGACTGTGATTACGGGGTCGTACCTATCGAGAATTCTATCGAAGGTGTTGTGACCCATACCATGGATTTGCTGGTTGATTCTGATTTGAAAATCTGCTCACAGGTGATGCTGGATGTCACGCATCAGTTGATGTCCAAGGGCTCTTTGCCGCAAATCAAAGAAATCTATTCGCACCCGCAAGTCTTGGGACAATGCCGTCATTGGCTGATGCAGAATATGCCGAAAGTGCATCTTATCCCTACTGTATCGACGACGAAGGCTGCGCAAATTGTGGCTAATAAAAAGAATGCAGCTTGCATTGCTTCGCAAGTGGCAGCTTCGTTATATAACCTCACCATTTTAAAGAAGAATATTCAAGACAGCGCGCATAATATCACGCGTTTTCTGGTGATTTCTACCATGGATGTACCCGTGACAGGCAATGACCGTACCTCCCTGGTTTTTTCCATCAAGGACAAGGTGGGCGCGCTTCATGCCATGTTGACCCCATTCATGCGGAACAAAATCAATCTCACCAAGATTGAATCACGGCCTTCCAAGAAAAAAGCCTGGGATTATTATTTTTTTGTTGACTGCGAAGGTCACAAGCAAGATCCCCGGGTGGCGCGCGCCCTTTCCCAGTTGGAAGGGATGTGCAAATTCCTTAAGATCCTCGGCTCCTACCCTAACGCATAAAGATTTTGATCTCCAGAAGCAAATATTGTTGACATTAATTCTTCTTTTGTTAGGATACTTGAAATACTATATTAGTATTCTATGAATATGCCTGACACTAATTCTGATAAGATTCTAAATGCCGCAGAAAAACGCATGATCAAATTCGGTTACCGCAAGGTGACTATGGATGAGATCGCCTCTGACCTGCGCATGAGCAAGAACACCATTTATAAGGTTTTTGATGGCAAGGAAGAAATTGCCAAAGCCCTGGTCAAACGCCTGCAGCGGCAATTGGATATAGGCCTTTATAATATAGAGAAGGCGTCGGACAATCCTTTACAGATTTTTTCCGATAGCGTTTTGCTCTTGCGCAAACAACTGGGCCCCTGGTTTGAACATTTTTTTAGAGAGGTATCAACAGAGCTGCCAGGAGTTTGGGAAGAATTCTTGGGGTTTAGAAATGCCAAGATCCTGACGATCCGTTCCTTGGTGGAAAAGGGTGGTAAAAACAGGATTTTCCGTAACGTCAACCCATCTGTGGCCACCGAGGCCTATCTGGGTGCTGTCAAGGCCATTACCAATCCACGGTTTTTGGAGCAGGAAAATCTTACATTTGAACAAGCTTTGGATGCGGTACTTGACATCTGGTCAAAAGGGATTATCAAGCGATAAATATGCCGCAGGCCACTGAAATCAAACATCTCAAACAGATTTTAAAAGACCTCAAACGGATTAAATATGGGTCCATTGAAATCGTTGTACATAATGGGGAAATCATTCAGATAGAAAAAAAAGAAAAAAT
>Ga0206857_1003_pt1 | contig 94027 bp, 96 predicted proteins | sample Alteio_BWOrgCont_49_FD_152865 | JGI IMG/M metagenome (GOLD analysis project Ga0206857, IMG submission 152865) | Enriched cells from forest soil in Barre Woods Harvard Forest LTER site, Petersham, Massachusetts, United States -... | ecosystem: Environmental > Terrestrial > Soil > Temperate forest >...
CTGACCTTTGACGACGGCCCGCACAAGCAGTACACCGAAGAAATCGCAGCGATCTTAAAACAATACGATGTGCCCGCCGTTTTTTTCAATGTCGGTCAGAATTTGGGCACGGTTGATGCGGACGGCAAAGTAAAACTGTATCCGGTCGCTAAGGTTAGTCAGGATTTGATGAGTCAGGGATTTGTGGTTGGCAACCACAGCTTCACGCATGCCCAGCTATCCAAATTAAGCGGTGACAATCTGCGCACCGAAATCGACAATACCGATGCGGTGCTCAAAGCGATGAACGCAGATCGCTCGCCGCTGTTTCGTTTTCCTTACGGTGCGCGCAACAAAGAAGGCTTGGCCGACCTCGACAAAGCGCAACTGAAGTCGGTAATGTGGAATATCGATTCGCTGGATTGGGCTGATCCGGTGCCAACTTCCGTTGCGGATCGTGTATTGCAGGCAGTTGATAAAGAAGGCAAGGGGATTATTTTATTTCACGATATCCATGACCGCGCTGTCAAAGCATTGCCTATCGTATTGGACAAACTTGTGGCAGAGGGCTATCAATTTGCCGGCTGGGACGGCACAGGATTTACGGTTGCTGCCAACAAAAAGCAGCAGCCGGACAAAGTATCGATCAATCCGGGTTACAGCAGTTCGTGGGCAATCGTTATCGGAATCAACGACTACGCCAAATGGCCCAAGCTCCAATACGCGGTGCAGGACGCTAATAGCATACGTCAGGTGCTGGTGGATAAACTCGGTTTTTCCAGTGACCATGTCTTTTCGTTGGAAAATGGCGAAGCAACCCGCAATGGCATATTGGCGGCGTTTCATGACCGGCTTGCGCATGGCGGTGTAAAAAAAGACGACCGGATATTTGTGTTTTTTGCTGGTCACGGCGCTACCCGTAAGTTGAATTCGGGCCGTGATCTTGGTTATATTGTTCCGGTGGATTCTGACCCCGACCAGTTTGCAACGGATGCAATACCGATGTCCGAAATCCAGAATATTTCAGAGAGCCTGACTGCCAAGCATGTGCTGTTTGTGATGGATGCGTGCTATAGCGGACTGGGGTTAAGTCGCGGCGGCGGGTCGTCGAATTATTTGCGCGATAACGCCAAACGCATCGGGCGACAAATGATTACGGCGGGTGGCGCAGACCAAATGGTGGCTGACTCTGGTCCCAACGGTCATTCCATATTTACCTGGACTCTGTTGCAGGGGCTGTCAGGCAAGGCAGATTTAAATGGAGACGGCATTATCACCGCAACAGAGTTGGCCGCGTACGTTGCACCAGCTGTGGCAGCGTTGTCCGCACAAACGCCTGCCTTCGGTAGCCTGCCTGGATCGGAGGGGGGAGATTTTGTATTTGAACTGCCGGACGAAACCGAATACCTGAATACGGCAACCACCCAGCTCTCTACCGATGCAATCGCGCTCAACTCAAAAATTGAGGCGGCGCAACCTGGTGTGGCTGCCGCCGATAGCAGTGGAGCAAGCGCGCCCGTAGCCGTGACGGTCAAAGTAAAGGATTTGCAGGGGACAGAACGCGCTATCGTCACGCCCGTCGCAATCCCAGCATCGTCTCGTCAGATGGCGCAACATGCCAACGACAAGGGACTCCAATATTTTAAAGAAAAGAATTATGCTCAGGCAGAAGCCCAGTTTACGGAGGCGTTGAAGTTACGCCCTAACTTTGCGCTGGCTGCGAACAACCTCGGTTTTGTATTCTACAAACAGGAAAAATACAAAGAGGCGTCGCGCTGGTTTGAAAATACCATCAAGATCGATCCATCGCGCGCTATCGCGTATCTGAATCTGGGCGACGCTTTGCTGCAGACCGGCGAGAAAGACCATGCACGCACTGCGTATCAAACCTATCTGGAGCTAAATCCGCATTCGAGTTCGGAAGCGTACGTGAAGCAGCAGCTGGAAAAATTGTAGGCATGATTGAAGTGCAGGGGATGCGAACATGAATCCAAATTCGACAACGCCGGGCAAACAGCGCACGATTCCGCCGGCCTTGGCAGCAGCACTGGTGTTGGCCATCGGAATGGGATTTGGGCGGTTTGCGTTTACGGGCTTGTATCCGTTGATGGTGCGCGATGGCTATCTCACCGTTCATAGTGGCACGCTTGCCGCATCAGCAAACTATGCCGGCTATCTGATCGGCGCATTGATGTTAGCGATGCTTAAGCCGACCAATTCACGCCTCCTGTGCATGGCTTCGATGATCGCGACCGTAACCTGTCTGGCGATTTTGTTCTGGGCAGACAACATGTGGGTCATCATTGCAATTCGCGGGTTGGCTGGCATCGTTAGTGCAGTGTCGATGGTTGCTGCGTCAATGTGGTTAATGCATGACATGGGCCATCAACGTGGCGCACCGACGTTGTATGCCGGCGTTGGTGTCGGGATTGTCCTTTCCGCTGAATTGATCGCGCTGGGTCATGCCTTCGGATTGCATAGTGCGGCGTTGTGGATGGTGCTCGCATTGTCTGGGTTGCTACTGGTGCTGGTATCGACAGCAGGACTGGCGTGCAAGGCTGAGACGGTGGTCGGGAAGGCTGCGGCAACGGATTCCGTATCGCATGCAACATCGCGTTCGCAGGCGTTCATATTGATTGTCATCTACGGACTTGCTGGTTTTGGCTACATTATCACGGCGACCTATCTGCCTCTGCTAATTAAAAATGCAATCGGCCCAATTGATCCGGTCCATGTGTGGGCCCTGTTTGGATTGGGCGCAATCCCTTCGTGTTTCGTATGGCATGCGGTTAACGTACGTTTAGGTACGCGCAAAAGCCTGGCATTGAATTTGACCGTGCAGGCGATTGGCGTCGCGTTGCCAGCGCTAAGTCACTCAGGTTTTTTTTATATCGCCAGCGCGTTTCTGGTTGGAGGCACTTTTCTTGGCACGGTAACGATAGTCATGCCGGCGGCGCGCCATGTGGCGCACGCGGTTCGTTTCAACATGATGGCGGGCTTAACGGCCGTGTATGGTGTTGGGCAAATCATTGGCCCACTGGTGGCCAACGCGATTTATGTAAGTAATCAGTCGTTTGCTGGATCGCTATGGACTGCGGCGGCTGCGTTGCTACTGGCTACAGCGATGTGCCGTGGGATTTGAGTAGCCGTTAGCGTTTTATCCGGTATTTTTCAAATTCCGCCGGCTCCCATTCACGCATGGCCAGCAACATCCCGCAGCCGCGTCGCTTACTCAATGGCGCTTTTAAACTCTCTTCGTGAAATTCAGCAAACTTTTTGCGCAACATCCTGAGTTCAGTTTGCATTTTTGCGATTGCGGCTTCAGTCAACATGCCATGCGAAAACGTCTGTGCTTCGTCGGCGTCGCTGAACGCGCTATTTAAAAAATCTGACAACGCTATTTTATTGAAATATTGTTTGATCGGACCATCGGTAATCCAATCGAAATCTCGCGAGACATTGAGTCGAATACGATTGCCGGGCAGCAGGGCGATCAGGTCCAGCTTGTCGAGTCGCAGCAGGCGCTTTAAGCATTCGATTTCGGAGATGCGGTAGGTGGCAACAATGTCGTCCAGCGTCCAGTGATTGAGCGCGCATACTGCAACCAATAAAAGTTTGCCGTCTGCCACTAATTCCTTTTCCTGAGATTCCTTGAGCGTGTGAATATGCATTTCACGCGCGACCGCTTCCTGCGCCATTTCTGCCAAAGTAAATCCCAAATAATTGCAGATCGCAACCAGCCGGTCGGCATCAAAATTTTCGGTTGCGAACATCCGCTTAATACTTTGTTCGGATAACTCAAGTTCGTCGGCCAGATCGCGATAGGTACGCCCCTGGAGTTTCAATTGCCTTTTTAATGTGATGGTCAGTTGAGAAATTTCGCGCATAGTGGAAGTATGGTATAAAAAAATGATACTTTATATTCTATTTAACTAATCTTGTTAAGTAAAGGTTTCAAATTGAAGAGTCCTGCCGCACACTGCAATCAGATCGAACCGAGCTGAGTCGGACGCACCATGCGGGTAATTTATTTTCCACGCACCGGCCGGGTTACTTTATAGTTGTCGATTAATAAAAAATGCCATGTTAAAAAAGAGGGGTTAGCACAATGAGTTCGCAATTTAGTCTGTTAAAAGAAAAGCGTTTCTTACCATTTTTTGCCACACAATTTTTCGGTGCCTTTAACGACAATCTTTATAAAAACGCGCTGGTGATTCTGATTGCCTTTGAAGGCGCGAAAATGACCACGCTCAATCCCGATTTGCTGGTGAATTTATGTGCCGGATTATTTATCCTCCCATTCTTTTTGTTTTCTGCTTCCGCTGGGCAGCTCGCCGATAAATTTGAAAAAAGTAAATTAATCCGCGCGATTAAATTACTTGAAATTGGCATCATGATGTTGGCGACGTTTGGATTCTTCTATATGAATCTGTGGCTGCTGATCGGTGCTTTATTTTTGATGGGACTGCATTCCACATTATTTGGTCCGGTAAAGTTCGCGATTCTGCCGCAGTCACTGAAAGAGCAGGAACTGATCGGTGGCAATGCGGTAGTTGAGTCCGGCACCTTTATTGCAATCTTGCTGGGTACGATTGCCGGTGGTGTGTTGATAGCGCTACCGTCTGGGGGCACATTCTGGGTTTCGTGTCTGGTATTGGTGACTGCTTGTGTTGGCTATTTGGTCAGTCGCGCTATACCCAATGCGCCTGCGGCTGATCCGAACTTAAAATTCAACTGGAATCCGTTTACTGAAACCTGGAGCAACCTGAAACTAACCAGAAAGAACACGACAGTCTTCAATGCGATTCTCGGCATCTCGTGGTTCTGGTTTTACGGTGCGCTGTTTTTGTCGCAGTTTCCCGGTTATGCCAAGAATGTGACTGGCGGTGGCGAGATCGTCGTTACGACTCTGCTGGCAGTTTTCTCGATCGGAATCGGTGTTGGCTCTATGTTGTGCGAGCGTTTGTCTGGACGCATGGTGGAAATTGGCCTGGTCCCATTTGGGTCAATTGGATTGTCATTGTTCGCGGCGGATTTATGGTGGGTTTCTTCCCATATGCATCCCGAGGCAACGCTGGGCCTCGCCCATTTTTTGCAAAATCACGCGCATATCCACGTGTTATTTGATCTATTTTTTATTGGGGTATTTGGTGGATTTTTTATCGTGCCACTGTATGCCGTGATGCAAAGCCGCAGCGAAGAAAGCGTTCGGTCGCGCATCATCGCGGGTAACAATATTATGAATTCCGCGTTCATGGTCGTGGCGGCAGTCATGGCTATTGGCCTACTTTCGGTTGGCATCACGATACCGGAACTGTTCTTAATTACGGCACTGATGAATATCGCCGTTGCCGTTTACATCTACGGCCTGGTGCCGGAATTTATGCTGCGTTTTCTGTGCTGGATGCTGGTGCATACCGTGTATCGTCTGAAAAAACAGGGCGTGCAAAACATCCCTGATACGGGCCCAGCTTTACTGGTTTGCAATCACGTCAGTTTTGCTGACGCGTTGATTATTTCCGCTAGTTGCCCACGACCTATCCGGTTTGTGATGGATCACCAGATTTTTAATATACCGTTACTCAACAAGGTGTTTAGGGATATTAAGGTCATCCCGATTGCGTCAGCTAAACATGATCCGGCGATTCTGGAGGCGGCGTTTAAATCCATCGCTGAAGAGTTGGCTGCAGGTGAGCTGGTCTGTATTTTTCCTGAGGGCGCCCTGACTAAAACGGGAGATTTGCAAACCTTCCGCGACGGTGCTGTGCGTATTGTCAGCAGCACTCCCGTACCGGTTATCCCGATGGCGCTGCATGGCATGTGGAGCAGCGTGTTTTCAAGGCAGTACAAGTCGATGTGGGAGATGCTGGTCCATCTGCGTTTGTTTAAAAAAGTGGGACTGGCAGTGGGGGAGGTCGTAGCGCCAGGTGAGGTATCGGTAGAGCGCTTGTTGAGTGATGTGAGCCAACTTCGTGGTGATCAGGCTTGATTTTGCAGCGATGCAGTTAGTGGTCGATGCAAATCTGGTTGGATTTTAACCTCGATAGTTCGTCGGTTGATGTGCGTATTGATTGCCATTGGCCCCTGGTACCGACTGTCTCTAATCTGCACCGAAACAGCAAATACCCCAGTTGGGGTATTGACCTGCAGGAAACAATTCTTTAATGTCATCAAGCACGTCAACTCACTTCATCTGCATGACGCGAACCGACTTAGCAACAATTCTAATTACAAACTCACGGGAGCTCAGACATGTTTTGTTCCAAATGCGGTTCAAACAACCTGGATACGGCTGTTACTTGCAAAGCCTGCGGCGAAGTACTTGCGGGAGGCGCTGAATTCGGATCGCTGGAATATGCAGGTTTTTGGGCACGGTTTGCTGCGTTGTTTTTGGATTCATTCATATTAATTCCGGCGTTTGCCGTGGTTGGCGCACTGACGCCAAAAGATCCACAAACTGGAGCACCAGGTTTTGCGTATTACCTGTTCGCTTACCTGGTTTCGCTGGCGTATTACGCGTCCATGGAATCTGGCGCGCAATCAGCAACCTTAGGTAAACGAATAATGACCATCAAGGTGTTGGATGCGAATGAAGAACGTTTAACCACGGGCAGGGCGATTGGACGATGGTTTGCGCATTTTTTCTCGTCTATTACGATGTTGATCGGTTATCTGATACAACCGTTTACCCAGAAAAAGCAAGCATTACACGACCTGATTGCCAGCACTATCGTCGTTCGCAGTGAGAAGAAATCGGAAATGTCTGCTGACGTAGTGATAGGCATTTTGCTGGCAATTTTCGGAATGATCTATTTTGTCTGGGCCCTGGCTACCGTCGCCATACCGCAATATAACGCCTACCTGACTAAAGCCAGAATGGTAGGCGCGATGGCGATGGGGAATCAGGCGGCGAAAAAGGTTGGCGAGTATTATCTGCAAGCCAGAAAAATCCCGGCGACGGCTGAGGAAGCCGGGTTTTATCAAAGACCTGACCAAAATTTTGCGCGAGTTACCGTGGCCACCAATGCGGTCGTGACAGTCACCTTTATAAATGCTGGTGCTGCGCTCAATGACCGCAGCCTCGTATTCACGCCTACCCTTGAGAAAGATCAGACAATTAGCTGGAATTGCACCAGTGAGATGCCGATTAAATTATTGCCGCTTAGCTGTCAGCATGTTAACCCGGATTGAGTAAGGTGTAATACGCTACGCTCACCCTCTACTTACCGGAAAAAATTCGTAGGGGGTAATAGCGCAGCGTATTACACCGCATGCGTTCCAAATGTACTCAACCGATTATTAAAGTAGGTCAATCGCGATCCACATTGTTGTCAATGTGCGGGACTCCGTTTGAGAAGCATACGGTGTAATACGCTGCGCTATTACACCCTACTGCACCCCAAAAAAAACTATTCGCGCCGTAAATGCGGAAACAAAATCACGTCACGAATATTGGGCGAATCCGTAATTAGCATCATCAGCCTGTCAATACCAATCCCACAGCCCCCGGTCGGGGGCATGCCATATTCAAGCGCGCGAATGTAATCTGCATCGTAGTACATTGCTTCCTCGTCACCTGCTTCTTTGGCTTCAACCTGGGCTTTGAATCGCGCAGCCTGATCTTCCGGATCGTTCAGCTCAGAGAATCCATTAGCGATTTCACGTCCAGTCATAAACAGCTCGAAACGTTCGGTGATGCCAGCAAATTTGTCGGACGCGCGCGCCAGCGGGGATACTTCAATCGGGTAGTCAATGATGAACGTTGGATTCCATAATTGTGCTTCCGCCGTTTCCTCAAACAAGGCGAGTTGCAATGCACCCAGTCCCGATGTGGCGAATGGTTTCACACCAAACTTGGCCAGCTCATTGGTCACAAAGGTCACATCATTTAACTGTTCGACGTTGTACTGCGGCGCATATTTGGTAATAGCACCGACTATCGTCAGGCGCTCGAACGGTTTGCTTAAATCCAGTTCACGGCCCTGGTAGGTGAGGGTGGCTGTGCCCTGTGCATCGATCGCGGCATTGCGGATGACTTTTTCGGTAAAATCCATCATCCAGTGATAATCGGTATACGCCGCATAAAATTCCATCATGGTGAATTCAGGATTGTGGCGCGGTGAGACACCTTCGTTGCGGAAGTTGCGATTGACTTCAAACACGCGCTCAAATCCACCGACCACCAGCCGTTTCAAATACAACTCGGGTGCGATGCGCAAAAACATTTGCATATCCAACGCGTTGTGATGCGTGATAAACGGTTTCGCAGCAGCGCCACCTGGAATGGCGTGCAGCATCGGCGTCTCAACTTCCATGAAGTTGTGATCTTCCATAAAGCGGCGAATCGAGCGCATGGCAGACGTGCGTGCCTTAAAGGTGCGGCGCGTTTCTTCACTCATGATCAGATCAACGTAGCGCTGACGATATTTCAGTTCCTGGTTTGACAAGCCGTGGAATTTATCGGGCAGCGGACGCAGTGATTTTGCCAGTAACCGTACGCTACTGGCTTTAATGGTGAGTTCGTCAGTTTTGGTTTTAAACAGCGTACCTTCGACGCCCAAAATATCGCCCAGATCAAAACGGCGGAATGCTTCCATCTCCGCTTCACCCGTTTTATCGAGCGTGATGTAGATTTGTATCCTGCCTTCGGCCAGTTTGCCCGACGCGTCCTGGATGGTCGCAAAGGCGGCTTTCTTGCCCGCTTCGCGCTTCAACATCATCCGGCCGCCGAGGCTGACGGCGATTTCCATCGGTTCCAATTCCTCACGCGACAGCGCACCATATTTCTCTTGCAGATCGGCGCAATTATCTTTGGGCTGGAAATTGTTTGGATAGGCGTTACCCAACACGCGCAGCTCTGCGAGTTTGCTGCGACGTTCCGCAAAGACCGAACTTTCTTCCGGCATGTTGTCGTCAATTGGATCCTGAGAAGGAGGCGTTAAATCATCGTTATTCATTTTTACCTTTCGATTTTGATCGGGCAAGTGCGCAACTACTTAAACGCCTTGCTTTAATGACGCCGCAATAAAACCATCCAGATCGCCGTCCAGAACCGCTTTCGTATTACCAGTTTCAAAACTGGTGCGCAGGTCCTTGATACGCGATTGATCCAGCACATAGGAGCGAATCTGATGTCCCCAGCCTACGTCGGTCTTGGAATCTTCCAGCTTTTGTTGTTCGCTCATCCGGTTACGCAATTCAAGCTCATACAATTTCGCTTTCAACATATCCCACGCTTCGGCTTTATTGCGATGCTGACTGCGATCATTCTGACACTGCACGACGATGCCGGAAGGGCCGTGTGTTAAACGCACAGCGGAATCGGTTTTATTAATGTGCTGACCACCGGCACCCGATGCGCGGTAAGTATCGATACGCACATCAGCTGGATTAATTTCGATGTCGATCGAATCATCGACTTCTGGATACACAAACAGACTGCAGAATGAGGTGTGGCGTCCATTAGCTGAATCGAATGGCGATTTTCTGACGAGACGATGCACACCGGTCTCGGTACGCAGAAAACCGTAGGCGTAGTCGCCTTCTACTTTTAGCGTGGCGGTTTTAATCCCGGCCACCTCGCCGTCAGATTGTTCAAGCACTTCAACTTTGAAGCCCTTACGCTCGCAGTAGCGCAGGTACTGGCGCAAAATCATGGATGCCCAATCTTGCGCCTCGGTGCCACCGGCACCGGATTGAATATCGATGAAGCAGTTATTTGGGTCCATCGGATTGTTAAACATGCGGCGGAATTCCATTCCCTCCACCAGCAAGCGCAAGCCGTCCACATCGGATTCAATGGCGACCAGCGTATCTTCATCCTGTTCTTCGCGCGCCATGGCGAAGAGGTCTGACGCATCGCGCAAATCGGTATCGATTTTGGTCAGCGTATGGACGATAGCTTCGAGTGATTTTTTTTCGCGACCTAAATCCTGGGCCTTCTTGGGATCATTCCAGATGGAAGGGTCTTCCATCTCACCGTTGACTTGCTCTAGTTTCTCTGACTTGATATCGAAGTCAAAGATACCTCCGAAGTTCTGCTTCCCGGGTGGTGAGATCTGCCAACAGATTGGCGATGCTATTGATGCGTTCTGCTTCCATGATTTTCTTCAGTGCCTGTGTTTAAACGAACCGTGGATTATATCCCGAACACGGGTGCTTTCACAGGTAAAACAAACAATTGTTTGTATAATATTTTCCAATGTAAACTATTGTTTAAATTGGCTGCGTGCTTTGCTCCAACCAGGCTAACGCCCCACCGTTAACAAGGGGCGCAAGACGAGTTCTGACCGTAGCGTGATATTGATTGATCCAGTCAATTTCGGATGCAGTCAACACGGCTCGATCGATGCAGCGCACATCAATCGGGCACAAAGTGAGCGTTTCGAACCGGATGAATTCGCCAAATTCCGACAGGTCGCCAGGTACATTGAGCACCAGATTTTCAATCCGGATGCCCCATTTTCCAGGGCGATAAATACCCGGTTCGATCGATGTAATCATGCCCAACTGCATGGCTGTTTGCGGCTCCGGAGGCGTAAGCCAGGAAATATTTTGCGGGCCTTCATGCACATTCAGGAAGTAACCGACTCCATGCCCGGTCCCGTGACCATAATTTAAGCCTGCCGCCCACAAAGGAGCGCGGGCAATAGCGTCCAGCAGCGGGGCGCGCGTACCGGATGGGAATTGCGCTGTTGATAGTGCAATGACCGCTTTCAGCTCCAGTGAAAAATCGCGTTTCTGTTCTGCCGAAGGTTGGCCGATAGCCAGCACGCGCGTGATGTCGGTCGTGCCGTTCACATATTGTCCGCCCGAGTCGATCAACAGTAGTCCGTTACCTTCAATTACGGCGTGCGATTCAGGCGTTGCGTGGTAATGCGGCATGGCGCCGTTGGCATTAAATCCTGCGATGGTGCCAAAACTGGGTGAGACAAATCCTGGACGTTTTGCCCGTGCGGCGCAGATTTCGCGGTCTACGTCGATTTCGGTAATGCGCTCTTTGCCGATCGTCTTCTCGAACCACGCAAAAAATTCACACAGCGCAGCACCGTCTTGTTCCATCGCAGCGCGGATATGTTGGGCCTCAGCGGCATTCTTGCGTGACTTAAAAAACGTGGAGGGATTGATCGCTTCGACTTTTTTGGCAGGACATGATTCCACTATGCCGAATGTAACGCGGCGCGGATCAATCAGCAGGGTGCTGTCAGTCGGCAGGGCAGATAACGCGTTGTGAATCTGTTGGTAGTCGCTGCACAGGATGTTCGCTTCACGCAATTGCATCTGCAACGCGGCGTCAATTTTCCCGCTGCCAATGAACAGCGTAGCCTGCGCGTTTTCGATCAGTAGATGGGCGAGAAATACCGGGTTGTAGCTGACATCTGAACCGCGCAAATTTAATATCCAGGCGATATCGTCCAGCGACGATACCAAATGCGACTGTGCGCCGTGTTCATGCATTTGAGCGCGGATCAGCGTCAGCTTTTCGCTGCGCGATTGTGTAGCGTACGGCGGTAAATGTTCATACACCGGGTGGCTCGGCAAGTCTGGCCGGTCGGACCATGCATCATTTAATAAATCAAGGTCGGTGACGAGTTGAATCGCACGTGCTGTGAGACTTTGTTTCAACTGCCTGGCGCTGGCGATACTTAAAACCATGCCGTCCACGCCGACCCGTTGACCATCACTGAGATTCGCTGCCAGCCAATCGATATGATCGGCGGAACCCGCCGCCGCTATTTTCATCATCTGGACACCCGTGCCAGCCAGGTCGTTTTCAGCCTGAACCCAATAGCGTGTATCGACCCACAGCCCGGCAAAGTTGGACGTCACAATCAACGTACCAACCGACCCGGCAAAGCCAGAAAACCAGGCGCGTCCCTGCCAGCGCTCCGGCAAATATTCCGACAGATGCGGATCGGCTGACGGGATGATGATGGCGTCCAATTTTTGTTGCGCCATATGGTGGCGAAGTACGTCCAGGCGCGATGTGATTAAATTTGATTTGTTCGACATGATTTCTGCTTGTGTTTGAGTCAGCTTAGTTTCTTAATGATTGCTGCCAACATATATTGTGGCTTGTATAAATATTTGCGTGGCGTCAGACCCAGTCTCACCACGACTAATTTTTGCGACGGAATGATCGCAATGGTTTGCCCGTCATGGCCTTGCAGCCAATAGGTGTCGCTGGGGAAGTGAAATTCCGTATCGGGATTGACGCCGCGCGGCGTATCGCCGTCCGGGCCTTCCAGCCATAACTGACCTTGCCCATATTTTCCGCCCGATGCCTGGGCCGCTGTATGCATCATTGCGACATAACTTTCAGGTACCAGTTGCCGATCGTTCCAGCGTCCGTTTTGCATTAACAGCTGGCCAAATCGCGCCCAGTCCTGCGCCGTCGCATACACATAGCTGCCGCCAACCAGGGTGCCACTTTCGTCGGCCTCCATAAATGCGCTGCTCATGCCCAAGGAGGCAAATAAATGATCATGCGGGTAGCGCAGTGACTGTTCGCCCAATTGGTCTTGCCAAAGTCGCGCGAGTAAAACGGATGTGCCGGTTGAATAATTCCAAAATGATCCCGGTGGATGTTCCAGCGGTTTGTCGTGTACAAAAGCGGACATATCACTGGTCAGAAATAACATGCGTGTTACGTCGGAGACATCGCCATAGTCTTCGTTGAACTGCAATCCGCTGCTCATCGCCAGTAAGTCAGCCAGTTTGATTTTTACGCGCGCATCGGCGTGTTGAGTCGGTTGCGCAGCAATCCAAAATCCGGCTTCGTTGAGGGCTAATCTTTTCTGGCCGATTTGCATTCCGACCAGTACAGCATTGACTGTCTTTGACATCGACCAACCGATCAGAGGTGTGCGCTCGTTGAATCCTTTTCCGTACCGCTGTGCGATCAGTTTGCCGTCATGAATGACGGCTATGCCGCGCATACCTGGTCCGGCTAATTGGTCGTTCTGAATGATCTGTTGAATTTGCTCGTCCGTGACTGCTTTAGCACCTGCTGGCCAATCGACGCTGTCGCTCGGAGCAGGGATTTTGTCAGCGATGAATTCAACTTTTTTTGCGCGGGCGACATCGCCATCCGGCACGGCGGCGCAACCGGTACCGGGACGATAGACTGCGAGTCCTCGTCCGAATAACCCCAGAATATTGGCGCGTACGATTTTTTTATCCGTGTCCACATCGACCTGCATCAACCGCAACATGGGATGCCCGGGAGCCTGGACGTCTACTTCCAGCACCTCATCGGCCTGGCGTCCAACCATAAAAACATTGGTGCAAACAATTTTCGCCGTGTAGTTGGCACCAACCCGGATTAAATCAGGCGGCGCAATTTTAAGACTGGCGACTCCGGCCACAATCAAGAGTGTTAAACAACCTGCAATGACGGTCAGTGCATATTTCCATTTTGCGGACATCATTTCTCCGGAGTGAAATGTTGAAGCTGATGAATCAGGTTTGCGGCATCGGTCGACTGCAATAGCAGGGCACGATGGTCAGGTTTTAGAAATCCTTCATTTTCCTGGTGGGCCAGGAACGCCAACAAGCCATCGAAAAAACCGTTGACGTTCAACAGGCCAACCGGTTTGGCGTGAAACCCCAGCTGATGCCAGGTTAACATTTCAAAGAGTTCTTCAAGGGTGCCGATTCCACCTGGCATAGCGATAAATCCATCGCTTAACCCGGCCATCATGGCTTTGCGTTCGTGCATGTCTTTGACGACGTGTAGTCGGGATATCATCATGTGTCCGACTTCCATGTCCATCAACAATTGTGGAATAACCCCTGTCACTTCGCCACCCAGTCGCATGACCTCATTGGCGAGTATTCCCATCAAGCCAATATTGCCACCGCCGTACACCAATTGTATGTTGTGGTCGACCAGATGCTGTGCCAGATCGCGTGCCGCATCGGCATAAACTGACGCATGGCCGTTCGACGCGCCACAATAAACGCAGAGCGATTTCATCGTCGCATTTACCGTTTTAGTTTAAGGAGATATTCCTGGGTCTTCTGCTGAAACTGCGTGCTGGTATCGCCGCGCAAATACGGAGAAATCAAGACCAATACCTGATAGCAGCCGCGCACCAGCGAATCGGACACGGCGTCGTCTTCGGTATATTTTCGTGGATTGCGGACATATTCGTACGACAGCCAGTAGGTCGCCAACACGACCATATTGGTCGCCAGGGCGTCTATTTCTGTATCGGTACCGACAAACGCATTATCTTCGCGCAGTCCTATACACAATTCTTGAGCGACACGAATTTTGTGCGCCAGAATAAGTTTGAAATTGAGTTCGAGTTTGCGATTGCGTGACAGTAGATCATTCAAATCGCGGTAAAAAAATCGATAGCGCCAGATCAGTTCGTACGTCAGGTGCAGGTATAACCAGATGTCGTCAACGTTGGCTTTGCGTCCGGTAGGGAAGGCCAGCTTTTTATTAATCTCTTCCTCGAATTGGGAAAAAATTGAGTTGACGATGTCATCTTTATTGCGGAAATGGTAATAGAGATTGCCGGGAGAGATATTCATCTCTTCAGCAATTACGGTGGTCGTAATATTGGGTTCGCCAAATTCATTAAATAATTTTAGCGATAACTCCAGAATACGTTCGCGGGTTCGGCGCGGTGTTTTTTGTTGCATGGTTGTCTCGTAATGGCGCAATGCCCGCCATTTTAAGTGAGATGGGCGCAATTACCCAGAGGGATCGGTATTTTTGTAACCGTTTTTGCCACCGATATGCAACACGGTCTATTCAGTATCAGGTACGCGGATCTTTTTTTCGACAGCAATAACCTGTGTGCCAGCCAGTCTGTCATGCAAAAATTGACCGTTTTTGTCGAGTTTGCTTGCCCATGCCCAACCAACCAAGCCGACCAGGCACAGCACGAAGCTGGTGCTGCGCGGGAGATTGAGTGCATAGCTGATTGCCAGAGCTGGGAGAAACCACATCCAGGACGCAGCGTATCGGATACAGGCCTGTTTGAATGTCACCGATTGCAGATTGCTACCCACGACTTTGATATGCCATGTCTGCATCGGCAGAGTCTGGCCGCCATGCCCCCAGAAATACGTGAAGTACACGCCCAGTACCAGAAAAAGGTACAGATTGCGCCAGTAATGCAATTGAGCCTGGCCCAGCGCCTGGGTGGAAACGTCAAATAATAATTCGGCCGCAAACAGCACGCCAAATAGCAGGACCGCTTCGTAAATCATGCAGGCCAAACGGTGTTTTAACGAGGCTAGTACGAGCGGTGATGGGGTGGTGGAGGTATTTAAGCTGGTCAACAAAATAAGTTAATTCGAAGTCGTTGGCGGAACGGATGGAGCCGGTGTCGCATTGGGGGAAGCAGAACCGGCAGGAACAGAACCTGTCGGTGCAGCAATCGGAGCAGGAGTCGCAGCCGGTTGGCTTGCGGTTGTCGCGGGCTTTTTAGGTGCCTTCAGCGGCTGTAGTTTTTTCTCTTTGCTTTCAGCTGGCGTCGGCAAATTGGTGACCAGTTTTTTCTTGTCCGGGTGACTAGCCAATTGCGCTTTCTGATCGTCAGGAAGCTGATTGTATTCCTGCCATTTCTGCGCACGCTGTTCCGGCGGCAATTTGTTTGAACGGATGTAGTTCTCACGCGCTGCGAGACGTTGTTCCGGCGTGAGCTTGGTCCAGGCGGCCATTTTTTCTTGCGCGCGCTGCTGGTCTTCCGGTTTCATTTTTTGGAATTTATCCGCAAAAACCAGCCATTTCTGTTTGCGGTCTGCGGGATATCCAGCCCAATCTTTCGCCAATGGCGCAAGAGCTTGTTTTTGTTGCGCCGTCAGGCTATTCCATGAGGCAGACCCCGTAGTTGCCGGGGCAGGTGGTGTGGTATCTAAGGCGTGCCCCCTGATAGGAAGCAGCAAAAAAAGGCAGGTGAAGGCGATCAGAGTGGGAGGGAGCATCCATTTCAAAAATACGCCACTACGCAACGACGGGCCCGGCGTAAATTTTTGCAACGATGTTATCCCCACTCTATTCTCCGTGTTTGTTCAAATAGGTATCGAAACCGTGGTCGAGGTAGGCATTTAATGGTAATTCGTCCGACAGAACGGCTGCATCAAGATCCGCTAACTCGTCAATACGACGCGCTTCTTCATATTTGTAGATACCAAAAGCGCCGACCACTAACACGATGAGCGGAATAATTATTCCGACACGAACCATCCAGCTTAATGAGTCATTAAATGGATTGCCACCGCGTGCGCTGCCAGCAACGCCCGCCAGACGGCGCTCTGGTGCCGTTGCATACAGCGCCGTCTCCGGCTTCTTACGGGCAATCGCCAATTTTCGCGCCGCAGCGAGGCGATCCGTGGTGCTCGCTGGCAAAGAACTAACTTGTTCATCCAGGGCCCGACGAACCTTGTAAGCAAACTCAAGTTCAGCACTCGATTGCAAAGGTGTGTGGTTAAATGTATTTTTCATAATTGAATTCCTAACGCTTTTAAGGACTTAGCCAGAGCACTTGTGGCCCTTGAGCAGTGCGTTTTAACACTTCCCTCGGAACAACCCATTGCGCTTGCGGTCTCGGCAACATCCATGTCTTCCCAGTAACGCATGAGGAACGCTTCCCGTTGACGCGCCGGTAATTTTTGTATCTCGGCGTCCAAAATCGTAAGCATTTGTTCACGTTCGACCTTGTCAGCACTGGATTCGGACGCTTGTGAACCTTCTTCTGATTCAAAATTTTCAAGAATATCAAAATCGTCGTTGCCGTCGGTACGGGTAACCATGTTGGAAAACAAGCTTACCCAGGTATTGCGTACTTTCTCGCGGCGGAAGAAATCCAAAATTGTGTTTTGCAGGATACGTTGGAATAACAGCGGAATTTCTTCTTTCGGCTTGTCACCATATTTTTCCGAAAGTTTAATCATGGCGTCCTGGACTATATCCAGAGCCGATTCTTCGTTGCGAACTGCGTAAATTGCCTGTTTAAAGGCGCGCCGTTCTACACTTTCCAGGAATTCGGATAACTCTTTGTCAGTAGCCATGCGGTGCAGCGGAATTAATCATTTTAAGCAAAAAATGAATATTTGTATGAGGGAACGTTTGTATTGTTTTTGTAACGTATTGAATGAACACCGAAATTTAGCCGACATGCTAGCAAATAAGTTGCGACTAGGTGAAAGTTTTTTGGAGGAAATTAAGCGAAAACGAGCAATTTGCTAACTTAACCTTGTTTTGAGGCGAAATTAATCACTTTAATTTTTTTAATTTCTTTAAACAAACCTTGAATGCTGTGTTTGCTTTGGGTAACTTGGTGTTATGCGTTTAAGGTAGTGTTGTTGTACAAACCGTCTAATTCAAAAATCGATAAAAATGATACTCTTGCCATACGGCAGGTTTCTACACCGTATGGCCACTAGTGTCGTCGATCTTTTGAATAGAGAGAATTGGTGAATCATGCGTCAATTTGAGCAGCTTAGTCGATTGCTTGAGAGCGATAGTCCGGAAAGTTGGCGGTCCAATCTATTAGCTATTGCGGACGACTGTGGGTTTAGTCATGTTTTGTTCGGTTTGTCGCCCAGTAAGACAGCACCGATGGATGAAGCACTCATCATCACCAACTACCCAGAGGCCTGGCGCGACACTTATGTGCATGATCAAATGCATATGGTCGATCCCACTGTGGCCCATTGCTTGGGCAGTATGGTGCCTATTTCCTGGGATTCGTCGACATTTAACGGGACCCGACAGCATGAATTTTATGAGCAAGCTTGCGGTTTCGGTCTGACTTCCGGGATCAGTTTGCCGATACACGGTAGTGCAGGCGAATTCGGGATGTTGAGCCTGGTATCGTCGGATCGCGAACATCTGGAATTTGAGACGGATTTTCAGGCAATGGCGACGCTCTCATTGATTCGTGATTTTACGGTAGCGTCGATCGAGAAATTTGCCGCCAACCTGAGTAAGAAACACTCAGAAGTGAAACTGACGAGGCGTGAGCTGGAGTGCATTAAATGGGTCATGGTGGGAAAATCTTCCTGGGAAATCTCCATGATCCTGAATTGCTCTGAAGCGACTGTCAATTTTCATATAGCCAATATGAAGAAAAAATTTGACGTCAATACGCGTCAGCAGGCAGTGGTAAAGGCAATCAAGGACGGGTTTATTATCCCGTCCTGACCCACTTTCCATTTAATGCAGTTGCGCACGCAGATTGAGTAACGACGCTTCGATGTCCACTGTCAGTGCCACTGCAGTCTCCACACCGATAACAATAGGCGGCCCAAACCGATGGATAACCACGCCTGCACGCCGCAACATGCGCTCGATTGCCGTGGTGGTAACGGTCACATATTCCCTGATGCCGACGTTGTGACCGTAAGTGATAATTTCGACGATGGAATTCATCGCAATGTCGGAAAACCCAAATCCGCCACCGCCAGTTTCTATCGCAAAGCGACTTAATTCCCACACGTGCTCATCTTCCGGTGCTGGAGTGCCATGCAGCAGTTCTGGAAACGTATCCTTGAGCATATAAGGGCCGGTAGTAGGCAGCAAACGCCAGCAGCCGCGCAGAATTCCATCGGGCTCGCGCATCATCATGTAGTAAGGATCGATGTCGTCGTAGCGATCAATTTCAATACCGTCAGTCAACGGCACATCCCAGCCACATCGATCATGAAATACTTTTGCGCGCAGCTTATGCATAGCCCATAATTGAGAGAAATTGAAGTCCTTGCTTTGTGCGATTTTAATATTCAACGACATGATGACCTCCGTGGTGGTTGTGAACGTGGTGTGAAATCGGTGTGAATTTTTTGCGGAAATCTGTGCTGTAATCGTTATGCATTTCGCATAGCCAGGTAACTAGCATATCTATTAGGTTTATTGTCTTATCGACATTAAACTGAATTTTGCCGTGCTAAGATCAATTACGATCTTTCGTAAAGGGTGACGGCGATGACTAATAACTTTTCTTCAGAAGTGCTCAATGACGTGGCGGACGAAGTTCGCGCAGACAGTCATGAAATTTTGGACAATGTGGTTGGTAGCGAAGCAGACGAAGACATTCGCATTTCGAATCTCAGACAGCTAAGGCTGAGCTGGAACGAAAGTCAGACTAAGTTCTGGAGTCGGTTTGGCGTAACACAATCGCGCGGTAGCCGGTTTGAAAAGGGGATAGGCATTCCTAATTCGGTTGCCATGCTGATGGACTTATACCTGGAACAAAAAGTCAATGATACTGATCTGCTGCAGGCGAGGTATATCAGCGATCAGCCCAAAGAATTGGTGTCGAAAGTTAACCATGTCATCAATAAAAATCGGGAGCATCGAGCCTGATTTCTTCCAGGCATGAGATCAAAACAACTGGCTCACTCAGGTGAGCCAGTTAGTTTTTGTTCGGCGTTGGCAACCGCATCCGCGACACTCCAGAACATGTTATTTTCAAATAAATTTCCCGCGCTGTTGAGTAACAGCGCGCGTACCGGATCTTTCACGCGTGCCAGCAAAGTCGTCACGCCGATTTGCTGAAAATGCTGGCATAACTCAATTAGGCTATCTGCCGCGCTGCTATCCAAATCATTGCTTTGTTCCAGGCTCAAGATAAGAATTTTGCAGTCGCTGCGATTCTTTACAGTCGACCTCACCACGTCAAATACCCCATCCACGCTAGCAAAAAATAACGGTTCTTCCGGGCGCAAAATTAAAATATGTGGCTGAGGTTGGACCTCGGGGTGATTTTCCCTGTCCACATAATTTCTACTGCCCGCCAATTCTGTCAGTTCGCGAACCGCAGGAAGACTGAAGGTACGAATTGCCGACGCAATCGATAACCCAACTGCAATTAGCATCCCGTGCAGAACGCCAAAAAACAGCACCGAAATTACGGCAGACAGGGTCAGATACTGGTCGCGATTAATGCGCCATAGCTCCACAATTGGCCCGGGATTGAGTGCGTGCAATAGCGCGCCGACCACGGTGGCTGCCAGCACCGGTTCGGGAATATGTTCGATCAGCGGCTTGCCGAAAATCGCCAACAGCAGCACGCTGCTGCCAGCGAATACGCCGGACCATTTACTTTGCGCACCGGACGCTTCGTTTGCGACACTAGCTGAAAATCCGGCACCTACTGGCATGCCCTGAATGATCCCTGACACCAGATTCGCGACACCCAAAGAAAATAATTCCCGATTGGCCTCAACCGGATCGCCATGCCGGATCGCCAGACTGCGTATGCTACCCCACGATTCAGAAAATACGATCACTAACAATCCACCGGCCAGCTCTGCGGCATCGAGCCACTGCTTCATCGATAGATCCGGTATGCCCGGGTGAGGAATTTCAAGCGAAAAATTGCCGACTATTGAGATGTGTAGCGCTGATAAGTCACAACCGTAAGCCAAGCCGATACCCAAACCAAGGACGACAAATGCTGCGGGAAGTTTGGTATAGCGTTTTAGTCCGGTCAGTAACAGCAAAGCAGCAATGCCAGAAGCCAGGCTCCACCACGACCATTGCGGCAAAAAGCTGGCGACGCTGGCCAGCAACGTAAACGGATTCGATCCGCTTGCATTAACCCCCAAAATTTTGGGCAACTGTTTGACGATAATGGTCGCAGCCAGCGCAAATGAAAAACCGTGCAATACCGGACGCGAGACAAATGCAGATAATCGCCCCAGGCGCGCAAACGCCACCACGATTAATCCGCCGCCAGTCAGCAGCACCAATGCAAAACTGAGCTCAGCCTGCTGTGCACTACCAGTCGGCAATAGCGACAGCGCCGCCGCAGAGACCAGCGCTGCGGATGATGACGTTGGCGATACGATTGCGAAGCGGCTTGCACCAAGACATGCGTAGCAGAATAAACCTGCCAGTAGCGCGCTGATCGCCGCCTGAATACTCAGATGGGCAATGGCTGCATACGCCACCGCTTCGGGAAGCAAGATACTGGCAACTGATAATCCGGCCAGCAAATCGATCAGCTTGAATGACAGTGATTTCGTAACCATGCGCCTCATTTCATTTTATTTTTAACCGCAGCTTCACTGCATCGGTTTTGTTATTGAAGATTTCCGTCTTGCTCATTTCGTCCAGAATATTTAACACCAGATTCTGGTCGCGTTCCCCGATGGCCCGGAAATCGGCCAGTAGCTGACATTCGACGCCTGACTTGATCGCTTCCAACTCCGCGCCAGTAATGATGTAGTGAATGTCCGCCCCTAACTCATTGAGTGCAAAAAAATAATCAGCGTCAGGTCGTGTTTCGCCAGATTCGTATTTGACCTGCGTAACCGTGGATTTGCCCATGAGCCCGGCGAGTGCTGTTTGTGTATAACCGAGTCGTTTTCGTTCCCGCGATAAGCGTAATCCGAGAGTGGATAGTAGTTTGTTTTTGCTTGCTGCCATGTGTACTTAAGTCAAATTTAATAATTTTATTGTAATGAACCAGCTAACTGAAAAATTGTTTGCCATTTTAACCAGTCGAAGGTGAGAAGCAAGCGAATCTCGTTAGCATCAAGCTCAACAGAGCAAAATCCAAAATAAAGGGTAATCAAGCCTGTATTCGATCAATAGCCAATCTGACTATCCGGGAGAATTGAGCCTGTATAGCTATGCGCCGCTGGTTTGTCGGCTGTGCATAACCCTGGATCCAGCCGAAACAAAACGGTAGAAGAAGATGGCAGAAGAAAGCGGCCTTGAACGAACCGAACCGGCGACCACGCGCCGGCTTGAACGCGCGCGGGAAGAGGGGGACGTTCCACGTTCACGCGAGTTAGGTACTTGCTTGCTGTTGATGTCGGCTGGGGTAGGGCTCTGGATGACGGGTGGAGAGGTGGTGAAACAGCTGGATATGATGCTGACCAATTCGATGCAGTTCGAACGCGGTGCGGCCTTTGATCTGAATCTGCTGCTGAGCCTGGAGTCGTCGCATATCGCGCAAATGCTGATCGCGCTCGCGCCGCTGGCATTGATATTGATCGTGGTAGCGCTCATTTCACCAGCACTGATCGGTGGCTGGTTGTTCTCCATGCAAGCGTTGATTCCGAATTTCGAACGCATGAATCCAATCAGCGGACTGGGCAGACTCGTATCGATGCGTGCGTTGATTGAATTGGTGAAGGCATTGGGAAAAGCGGGTGTGATTGGATTTATTGCGTGGCAGGTGATGCTGCATCAATACGATCACATCGTCGGCATGATTTCTGAACCCAGCAAAGAGGGCTTAAGCCATATGGCGAGCATGCTGCTGCTTTGCTTTATATCGATCTCCAGTGGCTTGATTTTTATCACCGCGATCGACGTCCCATATCAACTGCGCAGCTACGCCAACAAGATGAAAATGACGCGTCAGGAAGTGAAGCAGGAGAACAAGGAAGCGAATGGTAATCCGCAAATCAAAGCCAAAATCCGTGCCCAGCAGCGCGAGATGGCGCGGCGTCGCATGATGAGTAAAGTCCCGACCGCGGATGTGGTGATCACCAATCCAACTCACTATGCAGTCGCGCTGAAATATGTCGAAGGGCGAATGAATGCGCCAGTCGTGATTGCCAAAGGTTCCGACCTGGTCGCAGCACGGATCCGCGAAATCGCAACCGAACACCATATTCCGCTGATGGAAGCGCCGCCACTGGCCCGTGCGCTATACACCCATGCCGAGTTAAATATGCAAATACCGGAAGCACTGTACACAGCGGTCGCTGAGGTATTGGCTTATGTATTCCAATTGCGGATATTTAAACAACACGGCGGTATTGTGCCGCACATGCCTCAGGAAATTGCGGTTCCCGAAGAGTTGGATCCAACATCGACTGTCGCCATCAAATTGAAAAAATCTAAAGTCATCCCAACCGATTCGATAGATGAGGAGGGCGACGATGAATAGCGCATGGCTACCCGAATGGCTGCGTGACATGAATGTGCTCAACGCCAGAATGCTGACTGCACCGATACTGATCATTATGATCCTGGCGATGATGGTGCTGCCGCTACCGGCTTTTGTTCTGGACATATTTTTTAGTTTCAATATTGCTTTGTCGGTCGTGGTGTTGCTTACCAGTTTTTACACCATCAAACCGCTGGATTTCATGGTATTCCCAACGGTGCTGCTGGTCAGCACCATGCTGCGATTATCCTTAAACGTCGCGTCGACCCGTGTAGTGCTGACCGAAGGACACACCGGTCCCGACGCGGCCGGTAAGGTGATTGAAGCATTTGGACATTTTCTGATTGGCGGTAATTATGCCGTCGGTATCGTGGTGTTCGTAATTCTGACCATCATTAACTTTACCGTCGTGACGAAAGGTGCCGGACGGATTGCTGAAGTCGGTGCGCGCTTTGCGTTGGACGCGATGCCAGGTAAGCAAATGGCGATTGATGCGGATTTGAACGCAGGGCTGATCGCCGAGCAGGAAGCACGCCGCCGTCGCACCGAAGTAGCGCAGGAAGCCGAATTTTACGGCGCGATGGATGGTGCCAGCAAATACGTGCGCGGCGACGCGATTGCCGGGATTATGGTCACGGTAATCAACGTCGTCGGCGGTCTGGTAGTCGGTATTGCCCAGCATGATCTGGATTTTGCGGGTGCGTTGAAAATCTATACGCTACTGGCTATCGGTGACGGTCTGGTTGCGCAGATACCTTCGCTCATTATTTCAACTGCCGCAGGTATTGTGGTGTCGCGCGTGGCAAGTGACAAAAACATCGGTGATCAGTTGATCAACCAACTGTTATCCAAGCCGCAGGTCTTGATGATAACTGGCGCCATCATTGGTGGCATGGGCATCATCCCAGGCATGCCACACTTTGCTTTTCTGTTATTCGCAATAATATTCGGCGCATGTGGCTATTGGCTCAAAAAACGTGCGGAAAAAGCGGCACTGGAAGTTCAGGCTCCAACCACTGCCGCGGCCCCTTCCGAATCCGAAGAAGCGACCTGGCAGGATGTGTTGCCTGTTGATACGCTGGGACTTGAGGTGGGTTATCGCCTGATTCCGATGGTCGACAAAGGGCAGGGCGGTGAGCTATTAAAACGCATCAAAGGCATACGAAAAAAATTCGCCCAGGATATTGGATTCCTCTCGCCACCCGTACATATCCGTGACAATCTGGAACTGAAACCAACGTCCTATACGATCAGCTTAAAAGGCGTGGAAATGGGCGGCGGAGAAGCATTTCCGGGCCAATTTTTAGCGATCAATCCTGGTATGGTCACCGGACAATTGGAAGGGCGCGCGACGATCGACCCGGCATTCGGATTGCCTGCGGTGTGGATTGACGCTGCCCGGCGCGAATCGGCGCAATCAATGGGCTATACGGTGGTGGATGCCGGCACGGTGGTAGCAACGCATTTAAACCACCTGATTACCACGCATGCGTCCGAACTGTTGGGACGTTTTGAAGTGCAGCAATTGCTGGACTATGTCACCAAAGAGTCGCCCAAATTGGTCGAAGAGCTGATCCCTAAATTATTGCCCCTGCCATCGCTCCAGAAAATTTTGCAGAACTTGTTGTCGGAAGGGGTGCATATCCGGGATATGCGCACGATCATGGAAACATTGTCTGAGCACGTGATGCAGACCCAGGATACGAATGAGCTGACCAGTCGGGTCCGGGTCGCACTGGGTCGGGCCATCGTTCAGCAATTATTCCCGGGCACGAATGAAATCTCGGTAATGAGTTTGGATTCACACCTGGAACGCCTGCTGAATCAAGCCCTGCAAAATAGCGGTGTTGATGGCGTCGGACTGGAACCGGGTCTGGCCGACACAATCATCACCCAAACCGAATTAGCCAGTCGCCATCAGGAGCAAATGGGATTGACGCCCGTGTTAGTCGTTCCAGCGCCGTTACGTCTGCTGCTGGCACGCTTCCTACGGCGCGCTTTGCCGCAACTGCGGGTGCTATCGCATGCAGAAGTACCGGAATCAAAAACATTGAAAGTCACCAGCCTGGTTGGTGGACAGTAGTCGTAGGGATGTGTGAATTAAACCGGGCTTGTGTTGACGTCATTCCGCGCAGGCGGGAATCCAGTGCGCGAATGCGCTTTCGGTCGTGGCACATGGAAAAATGCAGAATTGAATTGACGTTGAAGGCACTAACGTGCCACTGGATCCCCCGCCTACGCGGGGGATGACGGAGTCAAGAGTTGGCAATTAAGCATAGGGGAGTTAAAGATCATGAACGTAAAACGATTTTGCGCACCGAGTTCACGGGAAGCACTGCATAAACTACGGGATGCAATGGGGCCGGAAGCCGTCATTATCTCTAACCGTAACGTCAATGGTCAGGTAGAGATTCTGGCTTTGGACGACAACGATATGGCCGAGTTAAATGAGTCGTCCGATGCAGAGATTGAGGAAGAACAATCTCATCCTGCACCAGCACGTTCCAGAAAAGCGGTTGCTGACCCGAGCCCGATTTTGCGCGCGCAGGCTAATTTCCCCAGTAAAAAGAAGCTGATGAACAATGTCAACGCGCAGCAACAAAAAATGATCGGGCGTGAGCCGGTGTTCGACCTGTCGCCCGACCAGCCGTTGGCAGGTGTTCATGATGCTGGCGGTGCGGCGCAACTCATGTCGGAATTGCGCGCCATGCGTGGCATGATGGAAGAGCAGCTGGCAGAAATTAGCTGGGGCAATGCCCAGCGCAAAGAACCGCACAAAGCACAACTGCTGCGCGAAATGCTGGGTGCCGGATTTTCTCCCAGTCTGTCGCGCTATCTGATCGAACACATGCCCAAGACTGCCGATATCAAACACGGTCTGACCTGGATTAAGGCGATACTGGCCAAGAATCTCAACACAATCACCTGTGATAGCGACATGCTGGAAAACGGTGGTGTGTTCGCGCTGGTCGGACCAACCGGCGTCGGCAAAACGACTACGACCGCCAAACTGGCAGCCCGCTGCGTGATGCGCCACGGAGCCAATAAACTGGCATTAATTACGACCGACGGCTACCGGATCGGCGGGTACGAACAACTGCGCATCTACGGCAAAATTTTGGGCGTGATGGTGCATGCGGTGAAAGATGAAGCTGATCTGCGCATTGCCCTGTCCGAACTGAAAAACAAGCACACGGTGCTGATTGACACCGTGGGAATGAGTCAGCGCGACCGACTTGTTTCGGAACAGGTGGCCATGCTGTCCGGTGCCAACGTCAATAAATTATTGTGCGTGAATGCGACCTCGACCGGCGAAACGTTGAATGAAGTGATTCACTCATATCAGGGTTCAGGTCTGTCCGGTTGCATACTCACGAAACTGGATGAGGCAGCGCATATCGGCGCAGCTCTGGACGCAGTGATACGCCACAAGCTGACGATGTATTATCTGGCGAATGGCCAACGCGTTCCTGAAGATCTGCACGTCGCGAACAAACAGTATCTGGTCGAACACGCATTTAAATTTAAACGTGATTCGGCAGCGTTCCATTTTCAGGATGACGAGCTGCCGATGCTGATGTCCGGCGTCGCATTGCAGAAACGACAACTGAACGGGCAGCCGAGCGAGGTGTCCCTTGGCTAACTTTGATCAGGCAGAAGGACTGCGGCGCATGCTATTTGCAGCCAAACCGCGTTTTGTCACGTTTTTATCGGCGCTCACCAATGAAGAAAAAAACGCCACGCTGGTCAATTTATCTGCGGGTCTGACCCAATTAGGCAACGACGTCGTGCTGCTGGATGCCAGTGAAATGGGTATTGGCCTGGCACGCTGGCTGGAACAACGCGTGGACGCGACGTTGCTGGATGTGGTGCATCAAAGGCGTACAATCCAACAAGCTACCCAGATGACAGCGCAGGGATTCAAACTGGTTAGCGTCAATCGTTATCAAAGCACTACGTCAAGTTTTCCAACAAGCTCGATAGTTTTGACTAAACTGAACAAAGTTGTCGAAAAATTGGGGAATAGCGTGGATATTGTGCTGGTGGATGGCGAACTTTCCGACACCAACAGACTGGCCTGCGAAGCATTGGAAGAAGGGGAGATTGTGATTCAGCTCACCAATCAGACCGATTCGATCAAGACCGCATATAGCCTGATCAAACGGGTGCACAAACAATATGGTCGACGTGAATATGGCTTGCTCGTAACTGGCGTAACCGAGTCTGAGGCGCATCGCGTCTATGAGGCTATGGCCACAGCAGCCGGTAATTTTCTATCGGTCGCAATCAACTTTACAGGCTACGTGCCAGAAGACGATTATCTGCGTCGCGCCAGCCGTTCCGGCCGTTCCGTGATCGACGCTTTCCCTACTACAGGCGCAGCGATGGCCTTCTCCCGTCTGGCACAGAGTATGACTGGATATGAATTCGCAAGTACACCTTAGCCTATGTCTTTAGCTTATGTATAACGCCCTCGGAAAAGCCGACAAAAATCACCTGCTGAGCGAACATGCTCCGTTGGTGAAAAGGCTGGCGTATCAATTGAAAGCGAAGCTTCCACCCAGCGTGGAGGTCGATGATCTGATCCAGGCTGGCATGATGGGCTTGCTCGATGCGATTACCCGCTATGAGGACGATCACGGCGCACAATTCGAAACCTATGCCATTCAGCGTATCCGCGGCTCGATGCTCGACGAATTGCGTAACAGCGATTGGCTGCCACGTGGCGTGCGTCAATCCATGCGCAAGATTGAAGAAGCGATCCAGCAGTTGAAGCAACGTCTGGGACGGCCGCCATTGGAAACAGAAGTCGCCAAACAATTAAAAATCCCGCTTGCCGAATATCAGGAAATCCTGACTGAAAGCACCGGCCACCAATTGGTCTACTACGAAGATTTTCACGATACCGAAAGCAAAGAGCATTTCCTGGATCGGTACTGTGCTGATATCTCGGGTGATCCGCTGCAAAGTCTGCTGCGCGGCGATTTTCGGGCAACGGTTATCGCTGCCATTGATGCCTTGCCCGACCGCGAAAAATTGCTGATGGGACTGTATTACGAACAGGAGTTAAATCTCAAGGAAGTGGGGGCCGTGATGGGTGTATCTGAATCACGCGTATCACAATTACATACGCAAGCCGTGGCACGGCTGCGTGCATTTCTAAGAGAGAAAGCGTGGACTGGTCAAGCGTAGCGGGCATATTGCTGGCATTTGGCGGCCTGATATTCGGACAGGTCGTGGAGGGAGCGCATCCTGGTTCATTGCTGCAACCTGCTGCGTTTCTGATTGTATTTTGCGGCACGCTCGGTGCCGTGCTACTGCAAAGCCGTTTGCCGACCTTCGTGCGCGGCGTGCGGCTGTTAGAAAATATCTTCCGCCCACCTTTAGAAAACCACCAGAAGCTTACCCGCGATGTACTCACCTGGAATATGACTGCGCGCCGTGAAGGGGTGCTGAGTCTGGAGCGTTATCTGCGCCAGGTCAAAGATCCGTTCACCGCAAAAGGCTTGCGTCTGGTGATTGATGGTGTTGACGCGGCAAGGGTAAAAGAAATTTTGGAAGTTGATATCGCCACCTTCGAACTATTTCAACGCCAGGCAGTGCGTGTCTGGGAATCGGCGGGAGGATATTCGCCGACTATCGGTATTTTGGGCGCGGTGCTGGGATTAATCCATGTGATGGAGAATTTGTCTGATCCCAGCAAACTGGGTGCCGGTATTGCGGTCGCATTTGTCGCGACCATCTACGGCGTTGGCCTGGCAAATTTGTTGTTCCTGCCAATTGCGCACAAATTGAAAGAGCAACTGGGCCGCGACATCGAACGAAAGGAAATGCTGGCGGATGTATTTTTCAGTATCGCCGCCGGAGAAAATTCGCGCGTGATTGAAGAGCGGGTGGTGACCTATGACTAAGCGCAAAGATATCGAAGAACCCATCAATCACGAACGCTGGCTGGTGTCGTACGCTGATTTTATTACCTTGCTGTTTGCTTTCTTTGTGGTGATGTATTCGCTGTCATCACTGAACGAGGGAAAATACCGCGTCATGTCAAATTCGGTCGTCACGGCATTTGGTAAATTCAAAACCGTTGGTGACAATGCGGAGAACAATGATCCCAAATTAAATCCTGGCCCCGGAGCAGGCCCGGGAAATGGTGTAGGCAGTGGCCCCGGACCAGGACTCAGTGAGCTGCACAGAAAACCTGCATCGCGCACCGAGCCGTTGAAAGAAGAGCGTGACAAGATGACGGGTCTGGCGCATGGAATTCTTAGTGCACTCGCTCCGCTGATCCGCGAAGGTAAAGTGAAGGTAACGCAGACCAGTCGCGGCGTGAGCATCGATATCAATGCCAGTGTCTTGTTTGCCGTGGGTGACGCAAAGCTGACACCGCAATCCAGCCAGGCACTGATTGCTATCGCCTCGGTGCTGACCAGCGACAATCATGAGATCCAGGTCGAAGGATTTACCGACAATGCGCCGATAAAAAGTGCACTGTATCCGTCCAACTGGGAATTGTCTGCAATGCGGGCAGGTAGTGTGGTGCGCTTATTTATGAATAACGGCATTGAGGAAAATCGACTGACTGCAATTGGCCAGGCGGATAAATCGCCAGTGGGATCCAACGATACGCCCGAGGGTCGTGCGCGCAATCGTCGTGTGAATATTACGATACTGGCGCTGCTTCCTGACAAGCAAACTGACGTGCCGATTGAACCTGCTACACCCGTGAATACGGATGCTGGCCCCTGAAATGAAATGTAATGCGTGTTCGGCTATGACACGCTACGCGACTGTTGAAATAATGTTGAATTACGCGACAAATCCGCGCATAACACTACGTTGCGTACTTGACTGACCATCCGATCCATATAACGAAGGCATTGTGTTGGACCGATGATGTTTGGTGAGAACCTGCAATGTGGTCCGATTGCGCAGCAAGTGTCGGGAGATCAACAGACCATTCACTCGATTCAGTTCGTTGGCTTTTTTGGTGTGTTTGATTAGAATCGCCCAGCAATCTTTTTGGGACTGATCTTGCAACCAGGCAGGCATGGTGGTATCCCGCCCACTAAATCCCAGTTTGGCTAACTCGCTATTCCGTAACTTCCCGAGCTGTGAGATTTCAGCGATCAGCTGATTTTTTCTGGAGGTAATCGCATTGATTTCATCCATCAATGTCAGCGAGGGCGCTTGTGTCAACGCAGCCTGTTCGCTTTTAAGGACATCCACCAACTTTGCCATGGCATTCGATTCATTTTGCATGCAGATCAACAATGGTTTCATGGCGCGTTATGCTAGTTAATGTTGGTTAGCCGCCGCGTTGGCGTGAACCGAGCAGGTCGTGCACGCTATCGAGCAACCCATCGGCAACCTTCGCGGAATTGACTTCGAACCGGCCTTCTGAAATTGCCTGCTTGATTTCGTTAACCTTATTGGTTGAAAAAACAGCATCGCTGGACGACGCTGCCTGGACCGCCTGCAACTGGGTCGAAATCGTCGTAGTAACGGAACTGCTGCTTGCTGCTGCAGTGGACGCGCCGGCAGTGCTGGTCGTGCCGCCGGTTGGGCTGCTTGTCGTATTTGAAACGTCTGACGTGCCGGAATTTTGCTTATTGAGAGGCGAATTCGCAGGCGGGAGCGGGGGGCTCGAAGTTGCGTTATCTATCGTGGTCATAGCATTCACCTTAGTGTAATGGGTGGTTATATCGAAGTCGTAATGCGGAATCCTGATGATTGCAAAAAAGGAATTTCCGGTATCCTATGCCAGATATATCGACCCATTCCCAAAAAACTTTAATTCCGTGTAAAAAAATCAATTATTTACTTCAACGATCCCGCCCATTTTTGCCGTGCCTGAAATAACCTGGCCGGACGTGATTTTGACTTTCACTAGTTGCCCCTCACTGGCACCGTTCAAAGCCAGGCCATCTGTGGATACTTTAAAACCATCGCCATTCGATACCAGGCGTATGGTCTGACCTTGCATCACCACTTGCTGCAAACGCAGACTATCTTGTCGCAACGCTAAGCCAGCACCCAATGACATCGTTGATGTATGACCGATGGCCTGAGCAGGATCGGTGACGATGTTGCTGGACAGACTGGTCAGCTCACCCTGGACGCTTGCAATGTCCGCTTCTGACAAAAGTTGTCCTTGCATAATGGCCCGCGCGCTCACGTAATAATTGCCGGAGACTTTAATTGTGCTCGGAACGAACAGATTCCAATGGGCCGGTGCGACGCAACGGACGCCGACATTGACTCGACCCCATAACCGGGTGCCTGGCGGTAGATAAGGCTCAATCGCGCTGCAGGGAGTCAGGTTCAGCCGCGCATCAATTGCGCCAACTTCAACAGTTACTTTGCCAGGCAGTCCGGTCGATTCGTTGATTAAAAACTGTTTGATGGCATTGCGCACGTCCTGGTCGTTCTGCAGATTTTGCTGAATTTGATTGTCGTTTGATCCGGTTGATGCAGATTGGACGAGAGGGCTGCAGCATAATAAAAATCCAAACCAAATCGGGGAATAATAATTCTTCAATTTGCGTTTCGATAAGCTTGTTTCATATGAATTACGCATTTCACATCCCCACACACGGCGCAGATTTTTGCATGCTTAAATCTTAGCAACGCACTGCAAAATTTAAACAAAGAATAGAGCGTTAAATGCCACCTTGATTGCTGATTCATGTCGATATGAGGAGCATAGAATGAGCTTCATATCCCGCATAGGGTTAGATAGCAGGAGTGCAATCATGGCATCAGGATTAGACGATTTATTGAACGTGCAACAGTCCGCACTTCGCGTGCGCGAAAACAGGCAGGAACTGCTTGCATCGAATATCGCCAACGCCGACACACCCAACTATAAAGCGCGCGATGTGAATTTCTCCGAGGCGCTAAAACAGGTATCACACGCGACTCAGGGACAGGGATTGCGGGCGCCGCTGGCAATGACCACCACTTCGGCTGGCCATATAAAAGGTAAAACACCAGGTCCGATCAGCGGCGCCACGCAGTATCGCAGCGATGAGCAGGGCAGCATCGATGGCAATAATGTCGATATCGACAATGAGCGTATGCAGTTTGCTGACAATGCTGTCCACTATGAGGCATCAGTCACGCTCGTCACGGCGCAGATTCACAATATGCTGGCCGTTATTCAGAACTAAGCGTGACTAAGTAAGGGGAAATCATGTCAATGTTCGATGTATTCAAAATTTCTGGCTCTGCGATGACCGCCCAGGAAAAACGCCTGAATGTGGTTGCCAGTAATCTGGCCAACGCCGACAGCGTAACCAGTTCAGACGGTCAACCCTATAAAGCAAAACAGGTGGTTTTCTCAGCGGTACAAGTTGGCGGCGACAACGCCACTGGTGTCCAGGTCAAGCAAGTTGTCGACGATCCTGGCCCACCACAACTCGTCTATAACCCGCAACATCCACTGGCCGATAAAGATGGCTACGTCGCTATGCCGAACGTGAATCCAGTCGATGAAATGGTGAACATGATTTCAGCATCACGCTCGTACCAGACACAAGTCGATACGGTGAATGCCGCAAGAACCATGCTATCGAAGGCACTGACTATCGGTCAGTGAGTAACAAGTATTTTTTGAATAATCAGGAGCTGCAATGACTACCACGATCAATTCCGTTTCCCCAGCGCTGTTGGCCACGATGAATCCAACTTCGAGCAGCAGTTCGACTTCCAGTACGAGTTCGTCCACAGCAGGGACTGTTTCATCAGAAACCGCCGCGTCGCTGCAAAATAATTTTCTGACGTTGCTGACGACACAAATGCAAAACCAGGACCCATTGAATCCCATGGATAACTCGCAAGTGACATCGCAAATGGCGCAGTTGTCAACGGTCACAGGTATCAGTCAGATGAACGCCACATTGACCAGCCTGATCAGCAATATGCAAGCTTCGCAATCGATGCAGGCTGCCAATTTAATTGGTAAGAGTGTCGTGGTACCGGGCAATGAAGTGACGTTGAGCTCAGGCGCAGGTCAATTCGGTGTCCAGCTCAGTTCAGCAGCCACGAAAGTTCAAGCGGTTATAACGAATTCAGCTGGTGCAGTGGTCGACACAATGAATGTCGGCGCGTTGCCAAGTGGCGTATCGGCCATTAACTGGAACGGCATGACCAGCGCCGGAACGACAGCGCCAGATGGCCAATACACGTTCACGCTCACGGCGGTTAACGGCAGTTCGCCCGTAACCGCAACGGCTTTATCGGTGGGCCAGGTGTCGTCAGTCTCAACAGGTGGAACAGCTGGAACGACGCTGAATATTCCAACATTGGGCCCTACCAATTATTCGAACGTGATTCAGATTTTGTAATCATCAATAAAAGTAGTTTCAGATTTTAAAACAGGGGAATTATCATGGCATTTGATCAGGGACTTAGCGGCCTCAACGCAGCATCGACACAGTTAGACGTTATCGGCAATAACATCGCGAATGCGAGTACGGTAGGTTTTAAATCATCCACCGTTGATTTCGCCGATGTCTACGCCAATTCGTTAGGTGGTGGTAGCGCTACGCCAGTCGGTATTGGTGTGGCGTCTAACAACATTGCCCAGCAGTTTACCCAAGGTACGATAGACCCCGACAGCAACCCTTTAGATATAGCAATCAACGGTAACGGCTTTTTCCAGCTCAGCACAAATGGTACGCTGACCTATTCGAGAAACGGCCAGTTCCAGCTAAATGCCCAAGGCGAGATCGTGACCGCCAACGGCGCAAATCTTCAGGGATATAACGCCAATGCCGCTGGCGTATTGAATACCGGTGTGACGACCAACCTCACTATTAACTCGGCCAACATTCCGCCTAATCCCACAGCGAATGTCACTGCAGAGTTAAACCTTGATTCATCTTCACCCGTGTTGGCGGCAGCGAATTTCGACCCGACCAATCCAGCGACGTATACCTATTCAACCTCGATAACGATGTACGACAGTCTGGGAAATTCGCATTCATTACAGACTTTTTATGTGAATCAGGGAGCGGTCGGTGCCGTCGTGCCACCCGCCACTACCCCAGAAGATAACTGGAACGTGTATACCACGGTAGATGGAACAACAGTAGGTTATACGCCGCCAGCAGCGCCGGTGCCAACCGCAGTTCTGGCATTCACGAGCGCAGGTGCGCTTGATGATGCTAACTCTACGTTGACTACGCCTGCTACGTCCACGATGACGTTGTCGATTCCACTGACTAACGGCGCGACTTCGCCACAGACTGTCAATCTGTCGTATGCCGGTACAACGCAATATGGTACGACTTCCGGCGTGAATGCCCAGACTCAGGATGGCTATTCTTCAGGCCAGTTGACGCAATTCACTGCGGGAAAGAACGGCGTTATTACGGGCACCTATTCCAACGGGCAAACGCAGACGCTGGGGCAAATCGTGCTGGATAATTTTGTGAATCCAGCCGGTTTGCAGGCTGCTGGTAATAACCAGTGGTACCAATCTCCGTCATCTGGCGTGCCGATTATTGGCACGCCGGGTTCCAGCAGTCTGGGCACATTGCAATCTGACGCGGTTGAAAATTCCACTACCGATCTGACGAATGAGTTGGTGAATATGATTACGGCACAGCAGGACTACCAGGCCAATGCACAAACCATTAAGACCCAGGATGAAATTACGCAGACCCTGGTGACCTTGCGTTAATGATGCTAACAAAAATTAATTAACCATCATGGATAAATTAATTTATACGTCGATGACCAGCGGAAAACACACGCTGGCTCAACTCGATACCGTTACGCACAATCTGGCCAACATCGGCACCGATGGATTCAAAGCACAGATGGATAGCTTTCGTGCAGTGCCGAAAATAAGCACCGACTTACCGGTGCAAACCTTCGTCGTTAACTCAACCATCGGCGCCGACTTTTCACCTGGTGTATCGCATGAGACAGGTCGCGCCCTGGACGTAGCCGTGCAGGGTAGTGGCTGGCTGGTTGTAACTGCTGCTGACGGCAAGGAAGCCTACACCCGTGCAGGTAGTTTAAAGACCGACGAAAACGGCGTCTTGCAAACGCAAAATGGATTGAATGTGGTGGGAACTACCGGCGATATTACGATTCCACCCGACGTGACGGTGACGATATCCAAGGACGGCTCGGTGTCCTCCATTCCAGTCAGCAATCAGGTCGCCAACACCACATTGATTAGCCAGTTAAAACTCGTGAACCCAGCGCCCAATACATTGGTACGCGGCGCGGATGGATTATTTCGGACCAACGATGGTAGTCAGCCCGATGCCGACCCTACGGTCACCGTGGTGGGCGGCGCAATTGAGAACAGCAATGTGAATGCGGTTGAATCATTGGTCAGCATGATTACGTTATCACGCTCGTTTGATATTCATATGCAAATGCTGACCGACGCTCAGGCGGACGACGCCAAGGCAAGCACGATTTTAAATATAACTTAATGAGGGAGTAATCATGCTACGTTCATTATGGACTGCCAAAACAGGGATGGATGCGCAACAGAATTCGATGGACGTGATTGCCAATAATCTTGCCAACGTCAGCACGACTGGATTTAAAAGTTCACGCATAATTTTTGAAGACCTCCTGTATCAGACCGTAAGGCAACCGGGTTCACAAAGCACCCAGCAAACGCAGATTCCCAGCGGTATGCAGGTCGGCTTGGGTGTGCGCCCGATTGCTACCGAACGCATCTTCACGCAGGGCAATCCTCAGCTCACCAGCAATGCGCAGGATGTCGCGATTAATGGCAATGGATTTTTTCAGGTGCTGATGCCAGACGGCACCACTGCCTACACGCGCGATGGATCGTTCCAGCTGGATAGTCAGGGGCAGTTAGTTACGGCGAGTGGTTATCCGATCCAGCCTGCGATAACCATACCGGTTACTGCCACGTCACTAACGATAGGAAGTGACGGCGTGGTTACCATCACGCAGCCAAATTCTCAGTTGCCAGTGCAAATCGGTGCACTGCAACTGGCGACGTTCGTCAATCCGGCTGGGCTTGATTCGATCGGTGAAAATCTTTATCTGGAAACCGGTTCATCCGGTAACGCCAATACGACTGTTCCAGGCCTGAATGGGTCTGGCACGCTGATGCAAAACTACGTCGAAGGGTCGAACGTCAACGTGGCGACCGAACTGGTCAACATGATCGAGACGCAACGTTCCTATGAGATGAATAGCCAGGCGATTACCACATCGAATCAGATGCTCGAACGTTTGGTAACGATGGCACAAGGCTAGTTAGAAGAGGTGGTGTGATGTTGTTCAATTATCGATTTCTGAAAAAAAACCTGACGCGCGGCACGACATTCATCGTGCTGAGCGCTGCACTGGCCTTGTTGGCAGGTTGTGCGATCACGCCGAAACCGATAATCGATCAACCGATGACGTCACGTCCTATGCCTGAACCGCCGCGTGATCCTGCTAATCCAGGCGGAATCTATCAATCAGCTGCATATCGCCCTTTATTTGAAGATGTGCGGGCGCGAATGGTGGGCGATGCAATCACGATTACGATTGCCGAGAATACAGCCAGTTCCACTACTACCGGCAATGCAACAAGCAAAACCGCAGCGACCAGTTATACCGCGCCCAGTGTATTTGGCGCCTCGGCTGCCAGGACCAGTAAGCTAAGTTTGTCGACCGCGACAGGCAACAGCGTGACTGAAAAAGGCGGGGATAATTTTGCAAACACGTTTAACGGCACGATTTCAGTCACGATTACCGAGGTTCTGCCGAATGGGAATTTTAAGGTGAGCGGCGAAAAGAAATTGGCCTTTGATCGCGACACCGAATACGTACGGTTTTCCGGCGTCGTAACACCATCGTCCATTGCCACCGGTAATATCGTCTCGTCTACCCAGGTCGCAGACGCTAAATTTGAATACCGCACGAATGCCCATCTGGATAGCTCTGAAATGATGTCAATACTGGATCGTTTCTTCCTGAGCTTTATCCCGATGTGATAGCGGACCACGGACTACGAGGTTGGTATGAAATCGCACGTTAGATTCATCATCTTTATATTGTCGACGGTGCTGCTGTCTTCGCTCGTTGTCGACCAGGCGTACGCGGAGCGCATCAAGGATCTGGCGACGATACGCGGCGTGCGTGAAAACCAATTGATTGGTTACGGTCTGGTAGCTGGCCTGGATGGCAGTGGTGATCAAACAACCCAAACACCGTTTACTGTGCAAAGCATTATCAGCATGATGCAGCAACTCGGTGTCTCGATTCCGCCAGGTACCAGTTTGCAATTGAAGAATATTGCCGCTGTTATGGTGACAGCCTCGTTGCCGCCTTTCGCACAACCGGGGCAGCAATTAGATGTCACCGTTTCGTCAATGGGAAATGCAAAAAGTCTGAGCGGCGGGACATTGCTGATGACGCCATTAAAAGGTGCGGACGGTCAGGTGTATGCTATGGCGCAGGGCAACGTGTTAGTCGGTGGTGTGGGTGCAGCGGCTGCCGGCAGCAAGGTACAGATCAATCATCTCAGCGTTGGCCGGATCTCTGCGGGAGCGACGGTAGAAAAGGCGGTGCCGACTACATTGGGCACCGGCGAATATATTCATCTTGAAATGCGTGATGCCGATTTTTCGACCACGACCAAAGTCGTCACCGCGTTGAATTTGCGTTTTGGCGGCGACACAGCGGTGGCGTTGGATAGCAGAGTGATCAAAGTCCGCGCGCCACTCAACTCAGATGCACGGGTATCGTTTATCGGTGATCTGGAAAGTCTCGACGTAAGCCCTGCCTTGGTAGCGGCAAAAGTGATCTTGAACGCGCGTACCGGCTCGGTTGTGATGAACCAGGCGGTGACGTTAGATGCTTGCGCGGTAGCGCACGGTAATTTGCAAGTCATTATCAGCGCCGAACCAAAAGTAAGCCAACCGAATGCGCTTTCTGGTGGCAAAACTGAGGTGACAGAGAAGGCTGATATCGAAATCAAAAAAGAGCCGGGACTGGTCGTATTGGTGAAACCTGGGGTATCACTGTCGGAAGTAGTGAAATCGCTCAATTCGATAGGCGCTACGCCATCAGATTTGCTGGCGATCTTGCAAGCAATGAAAGCCGCAGGCGCATTGCATGCGGATCTGGAGATCATTTAAATTATGAGCATCCCACTTTCTTCCAGCTCTTCATCCGCCATTACCTCCACGGAAAAACTGGCGGTCGATGCGAATAGCCTGAGCGATTTGAAGCAGGCCGCCAAACAAAATTCTCCGGCGGCGATCAAAGAAACTGCAAAGCAATTTGAAGCCTTGTTCGTCGGCATGATGCTCAAGAGCATGCGCAAAGCGACACCGCAAGATGGCCCTATGGATAGTGAACAAGGGAAGATGTTTACGTCGATGTTGGACGAACAGCTCAGTCAAAAGGTCGCCTCGCGCGGTCTGGGACTGGCCGACATGCTCGAAAAACAGATGTTAAATCAGGCCACGGTAAAAGTGGCGCCGCTGAATACCAAGATATCGGCCAGTGCAGACGACGTCACCTCGGTGTCACAGCACGCACAAAATTTAAAAGACGCCTCGCCTAATCTGACTCACTCGCAAGCACAGGTGCAGGCATTCAAAAGCAAACTCGCTTGTTGTGCCCAGGCGGCCAGCGAGGCAACTGGCATACCGGCCAATTTTATGATGGGCCAGGCAGCGCTCGAATCGGGCTGGGGAAAGCATGAAATTATTGCGGCAAATGGACAACCCAGTCACAACGTATTTGGCATCAAAGCAGGGAGCGGTTGGACGGGAAAAACCGTTAAGGCCGTCACAACAGAATACGTCAATGGCGTAGCAACGCAAAAAGTAGAAAGCTTCCGCGCCTATGATAATTATCACGACGCCTTCAGCGACTACGCAAAGCTATTACAGGGGAACCAGCGTTACAAAAATGTAATTGCGAATGCTAAAGATGCGTACGGGTTCGCTCAGGGATTGCAGAAGGCGGGTTATGCAACTGACCCACAGTATGCAAATAAATTAATGCACGTTATTGCAAAGACGATATCCACCTAGGTGTCAGTTAAAAAACAAGATTCAAGTTTTTTAAAAACAGGTCGATAAGGAATGGGTAACGCGTCAAAGTAACATCAATTGTTAAAGCGAGTAGGTCATGAGTATCAGCGCCCTTGAAATTGGAACCAGTGGTCTGCAAGCAGCCGAGATTGGCATTGCCACCACAGGTCAGAACATCAGCAATGCCAATACTGCAGGCTATAACGAGGAAGTGTCTGAACAGGTTGAGTCACCTGAGCAGGGATATAGCTTTGGTTATATTGGACAGGGCGCAGAGGTGAATACGATTACACGCGACTACAATGCCTTACTGGCTTCGCAGATCAACTCTACGCAATCATCGTCCAGTCAGATTACGAGCTATTCGAATCTGATTACACCGATAGACAATATGATTGCCGATCCAACTGCAGGCATATCGCCTGCGCTGCAATCGTTTTTTTCGTCGCTGCAAAATCTGTCTGCAAATCCATCGCAAGTCGCATCGCAGCAGACCGCCATGTCGGGAGCGCAGGACCTGGTCACGCAATTTCAATCTTTGCAGACGCAACTAAGCAACAGCGCACAATCTGTCAACTCACAAATCTCGACGGAAGTAAATACGATCAATACCGACGCGCAGCAACTTGCTGCGGTCAACCAGGCGATTGAAATTGGCTACGCGGCGGCGAATAACCAACCACCCAATTCACTATTGGATCAGCGCGACCAACTGATCAATAGCCTGAGCCAGGAAACCCAGGTGACGGTTGTGCCGGAAGGGAATCAGTACAACGTTTTTATCGGTAACGGCCAACCACTGGTGATGGGATCGACAGCGAATACGCTGACGACCGTGACATCATCCACCAATCCGCAAAATCTAGACGTCGCCTATACGCAGAATGGCGTTACCGAACCGATCAGCGAGAGCAGTCTGCCGGGTGGCACGCTCGGTGGGTTGTTTGCGTTCCGCACCAATTCGTTGGAACCGATCCAGAATTCGATTGGGCAAGTGGCAATCGTGCTCGGTTCGGCGCTCAATGCGCAAAACGAATTGGGGCAAACTACCACAGGTGCAATGGGCAGTGCACTATTCAATATTGGAACGCCGCAAGTTAACGCCGATGCCAACAACACCGGTAATGCACAACTCTCGGCAACGATAACCGATCCGGGCGCCATCACTGCCGATAACTATGCGCTGACCTATGACGGTACTAACTACACGATTACCGACACCACGACCAATACCGTCAAATCGACCTTTGCCGCATTCCCTGCCACCCCAACCCAGGGTGTCAATATTATTGACGGCGTAACGTATACGCTGAGTTCCGGTGCGATGAACGCAGGAGACTCGATTGCCGTATCGCCTACAGCAAATGGCGCGTCCGGATTGAGTTTGATTTCGACCAGTGCGAGTGCCATTGCCAGTGCCGCCCCCATTGCGACAACCGCAACGACGACCAATACCGGTACGGGCGTGATGACACCTGGATCGGTGACGACAGGATTTACACCAGCCGACGCGTCGCCCGCAACTGTATTGACCTATACCGCTGCAACGGATTCGTTGAGTGGATTTCCAGTAGGATCGAATGTGGTGGTGACCAGCAATGGCGTGTCGACGACCTACGCAAACTACACTGCAGGAACCGCTATTCCCTACACGCCCGGCATGACAATGTCATTCAATAATATGACGGTGGGATTGTCCGGTACGCCAGCGGACGGCGATTCGTTCACGGTCGGACCGAACACCAATGCCACCGGCGACAACCGCAATGTGTTGTTGATGAATGGTTTGCTGACCCAGAACACCATGAACAATGGCACGGCGACATTCCAGGGCGTCTATGCACAGATGGTCGATACGGTGGGTAATACGACCAGCCAGTTAACCACCATAGGCACGACAGAAACCAATTTGCTCACATCCGCAACCGCGCAGCAGCAATCGCAATCCGGCGTGAATCTGGATCAGGAAACAGTCAATTTATTGCAGTATCAGCAGGTTTATCAAGCGTGTGGCAAGTTGATCCAAGTGGCTAGCCAGAACTTCTCGACCGTGCTGGCGCTAGATAGTGCACAGTAAAACAGCAAACCAAGCAGGTGAAATCATGATTCGTATCAGTACTGACAGTGTTTATCAAAACGCCGTAACCAACTTCAACAATATGCAGGCGGAAATCGCCAACTCGATTAATGAAGTTGATACCGGCATCGCCTTGTCCTCACCTTCGGTCAATCCAGCTGCCGCTGCACAGGTTTTGGTTGCCACCCAAGGTAGCGATGTCAATACGCAATACGGCGTGAATGGGCAAGACGCCAGTGGTGCATTAAATACGCAGGACGGGATTTTATCTGGCGTAACCAATCTTTTGCAAAGCCTCGAAAGCCAGGTTGTGGAGGCGGGTAGTGGGGCGTTGAGCAATACGAACCGTGCGACGATGGCGTCGCAATTTACCAGTTCATTAAATCAGTTACTGTCGTTGGCTAACAGCGAAGACTCTAACGGGAATTATGTATTTTCTGGGACAACCGTTGGAACACAACCCTATACCGCAACCCCAAATGGTGCGCAATATAACGGTAGCCAGCAGACTCAGATGATCCAGGTTGATACGGCACAGCAGTTGCCCGTCAATGGGGTCGGTAGTTCAATTTTCGGCAATATTACGGTGTCACCGAACGTGTATTTTGGCATTGCCAATGGAAACAACACGTCGACAGCAACGATCTCAACCGGCACGTTATCCGGCACAGGAACGGTTACGGGAGATAACTATTCAATCAGCTTCACTTCGCCTACCACGTACAACGTAACCGACCTCAGTACCGGCGCGGTCGTGTCGACCGCTAACCCCTACACGAGCGGCGGAACCATCGCCATCCCTGGCGCCCAATTTACGATTACGGATGGCACTGGCGCGAATGGGCCACCTGCAACCGGCGACGAATTTACGGTACAACCTGGAAATCAAAATATATTTCAGGTATTGACCACGCTGGCATCAGCGTTGAATCAGGGTGTCAGCACGTCGGGCGATCAAACCAACCTGGCGACAGCGCTCGCTCAAGCGAACACCAGCATTTCGGCGTCGCTTGGAAACGTGTTGGATGCAAGAGATCAGATTGGTAATTCGCTGCAGCAAATACAATCACTCAGCACGGTCGATAGCACACTCAATGTCTCGTATCAAACCACGATAGGTACGCTGCAAGACGTGAACTATGCGCAAGCCATCAGTCAGCTTTCAGAAGAACAATTTACGTATCAGGCTGCACAAAAAGCGTTTGCATCGACCTCGCAACTGTCGCTAATCAGCATGTTGCCGGTGACTTGAGCGTCACCGCGCTAAACCATGCTTACATATTCGGATAGTTAGGCCCGCCGCCACCTTCAGGCGTCACCCAGACAATATTTTGCGTTGGGTCCTTGATATCGCAGGTTTTACAATGCACGCAGTTCTGCGCATTGATTTGCAGACGATCCGCACCTTGATCTGTTTTCACGAACTCATACACACCAGCTGGGCAATAGCGCGCCTCAGGCCCGGCATATTCCGCCAGATTAATCCCTACCGGCACCTCAGCATTTTTTAAAGTCAGATGGATAGGCTGGTCTTCAGCATGATTGGTATTCGAAATAAATACCGACGATAGCCGATCAAAGGTCAGTTTGCCGTCTGGTTTAGGATAACTAATTGGCTGGCATTGCGCTGCCGGTTTCAGGCATTCGTGATCAGCATGTTGATGATGCAGCGTCCAAGGTGCTTTACCTTTGAATAGCAACTGATCGATACCCACCATGAGTGCGCCAAAATACAAGCCTTTGGACAACCACGGTTTAACATTGCGCGCCTTTTGTAATTCGGTATGCAGCCACGAATCTTTAAATGCCGCTGGGTAGCTGACGATTTCATCACCAGCGCGATTCTCACCCAGCGCTACAAATATCGATTCCGCAGCGAGCATGCCGCTCTTCATCGCAGCGTGACTTCCCTTAATGCGACTCATATTGAGGAATCCGGCGTCGCAGCCAATTAGCGCACCGCCAGGGAACGTCAATTTTGGCAGTGACTGAATACCGCCAGCTGTAATCGCACGTGCGCCGTAAGAAATCCGTTTGCCACCTTCAAAGAAGTGGCGAATTGATGGATGGGTTTTATAGCGTTGAAATTCCTCATACGGCGACAGGTACGGATTCGAATAACTGAGTCCCACAACCAATCCGACCGCCACCTGGTTATTTTCCAGGTGATATAAAAATGAGCCACCATAGGTATCGCTTTGCAACGGCCATCCGGCAGTGTGTATCACCAAACCAGGCTGATGTTTTTCGGGTGCGATTTCCCACAATTCCTTGATGCCGATACCATAAGTTTGTGGATCGCTTTCCGCATTCAAATTAAATTTTTGCATCAGCTGCTTGCCAAGGTGGCCACGTGCGCCCTCTGCAAATAGTGTGTATTTGGCGTGCAGTTCCATCCCTAACTGGAAATTAGGACCAGCAGTGCCCTCGTGCGTGACACCCATATTGCCTGTTGCGACGCCCTTGACCGAGCCATCTTCGTTATACAAAATTTCAGCGGCAGGAAAGCCCGGGAAAATTTCCACGCCCAGGCTTTCAGCTTGTTGACCGAGCCAGCGCACAACGTTAGCCAATGAGATCACATAGTTACCGTGGTTTTGGAAGCAATCTGGCAGCATCCAATTGGGCGTTTTGATTGATCCCTGTTCTGACAGCATCAAAAATTGATCTTCGGTGACAGGCGTACTTAATGGGGCACCCAACTCTTTCCAATTGGGGAAAAGTTCGGCCATTGCGATCGGGTCCATTACCGCGCCGGATAAAATATGCGCCCCCAGTTCCCCGCCTTTTTCCAGAACACAGACCGAAACTTCTTTGCTCTGTGCTGCAGCAAGTTGCTTCAGTTTGATGGCCGCAGATAGACCAGCTGGTCCGCCGCCGACGACTACGACGTCGTATTCCATGGTGTCGCGCGGACCGAATTGTTCCAGAAAATTTGTGCTCATAATTGTTCTCTTTTACGTGATAAATCAGGTTTTAATATGAATTTAGTACGATCGTGCTAATTTTGGATGGAGCGAAGTGTCCGAATTATCGCAGAGCCCGAATGAATATGCACTAACAGACTGCGCCCACAGGCAGATTCTTGGTCTGAGTTTGCAACAACTGTGGCATCATAGCGCCTGGTTTGATAGCAGCGGTGCAGTCATCCGCGAATGTCCGCTTTTGAGGAGTCTGAAGATGGGAATAGAAGTAAATTTCGAAGGAAAAATCGCATTGGTGACCGGTGCATCCAGTGGTTTGGGTGCGCGCTTTGCCAAAGTGCTTGCGCAAGCTGGTGCCCAGGTCGTATTGGCGGCACGTCGCACTGACCGGTTGAAAGAACTGCGTGCTGAAATCGAAGCCGAAGGTGGCGCAGCGCATATGGTGCAATTGGATGTAACTGATTACGCGAGTATCAAATCGGCGATTGCCCACGCTGAAACCGAAGCGGGTCCGCTCGATATTTTGATCAACAACGCTGGCGTCTCGACATCGCAACGACTTCTGGATGTGACGCCGGATGACTATGCCGATGTCATGGATACCAATCTGCGCGGCGCATTTTTTGTGGCACAGGAAACCGCAAAACGGATGGTGGCACGTGCCAAAGGTGATCCGAAAAAGCAGCATCGCATCGTCAACATCGCATCGGTCGCGGGCTTAAGGGTGACGCACGGTTTAGGTACCTACTGCATCAGCAAAGCTGCCGTGGTCCACATGACCAAAGCAATGGCGCTGGAATGGGGTAAATACAATATCAATGTGAACGCAATTTGCCCGGGCTATATCTCTACCGAGATAAATGAAGGTTTTTTTGATACCGACGAAGGCAAAAAGCTCATCGCTACCTTGCCGCGCCATCGCGTGGGTAATCCGGAAGATCTTGACGGATTGCTGCTATTGCTGGCCGCTGAAGAATCGCGTTTCTTAAACGGCGCAATTGTTACGGCTGATGATGGGATGAGTGTGCTGTAGGTAGTGCTGGATCGGTGGGCTTATGCCGGAACGCCCACCATTTACTTCCCGCAAAATTCCAGATAAATACCATGCCAGTAATCGGGAGTTGGGCAAACCAGTAATACCAATGATAGTGATTCACCAGCAATCCCATCATCGTGTAATTAATCACCCACCCAATACCGACGATAAAAAAGTATTTGGTTGCCGCCTCGCCATGCGTCTTGCTGCTGCCGAACGTGAAAAAATAGTTCAGCCAGTAATTCACAAAAGTGCCCAGTAAATAGCCCAGCGCCGACGCTGTTGGCGCCGGCAGCACGTTCAGATAACCATGCCCAATCCAGAGCGTCGTATATTGAATTAATGTGCCTGACAGACCAACTAGTCCAAAGCGTAAAAATTGTTTGAACAGATCGCGGTTGAGGTGATGGCGCATAAAGGTAATGAGGGTTATTTGGTTTGTACTTCGATGACTTTACGTTGCTCTTCGGCCTGAATTTGCTGTTGCTTCTCAACGTCTTTTGCTCTCTGCAATTCTTCCTTTTGGGTCGACAGTATATCGTAAGCCGGCTTCGCTTCGGCTGGCTTTTCTTCCGGTTTATTGCAACCAGAAATCCCCAGGCCCATCAAGGCAAGCATGAAAATAGTCGTTATACAGGTGCTGTTACGCATAATGTTCTCCCCCGACGCAAAAGCATTAGTTTACCTGAACTCAAATTGAATAGGGGTGATTTCATGGACACGACCACGTGTCATTGAAACCACCCCCACTGCGATCCAGTCGGGTACTGGCAACCCTGCAGTAACTCAGTGCGACATCAGCACCGGTAACGTCATACTCTCAAGAATCCGGCGCGTCACGCCGCCCATAATCATTTCCCGCAGCCGCGAATGGCCATATCCACCCATCACCAGCATGTCGGCGTTGCAATCTGCGGCTAACGACAGTAGCGCATTGCCAATGTCAAGCTTGGTTTTTTTTGCTATCACCTCAGCCTGAATGTCGTGCCGCCCCAAAAATGCCACCAGTTCTGCGCCAACCTGTTCGCCTGCGCTGAGTTTGCTGTTAAACATCGCGATGCTGACCGACTCGGCCAATTTCAGAAACGGGAGTGCGTCCGTCACCGCGCGTGCAGCTGCGCGGCTACCATCCCATGCAACGATGGGTCGTTGCCCAATATTGCTGAACTCGCCTGCGTACGGCACGATCAATGTAGGGCGTCCTGAGTTCAACACCATATACTCCGGAAAATCATCCATGATGGCGTCACTCATTTCAGCTGGATTGGTTTGCCCGACCACAGATAGATCGCAGTAACGGGAGCGCAATCCGACGCTACCCCATGCATCCTCTTTAGCGACAATGCCGTCAAACGAGCGCAGCCCCATTACATCTACTTGCTTTTTAAACGCCTTAATATTTTTTGTTGCACGGTCACGCATCTGGTTCATGTTGACGATTAAGCTCGGGTCGACTCCGCTGATATTGCCGTCTAAAAAAACGAAACGTGCCACGCCAGTATCGGCAACTGCCGAGAGGTGTGCGTCGAAACGTAACGCGATTTCCCCGGCGATTTGAATGCGTGCTGGGTTACCGCTGGTGTCGTCGACATGGATCAGGATAGTTTTGTATGACATGATTTCTCCGCCGATTTGCGATTTGAATGAAATGCTGGGAAATCCCAACTCGACCTGCCGTCCCTGAGCTTTATTGTAATTTTGCTAGTGTATCCTTAATTCACTGTTCTGGTCGAATAAGCTAGAATCGTCGCTGCTTTATCTTCGCATCCTAATCGTACCCGTTTGAAAGAAAATCCATGATCACTGTCCATCACCTGAATAATTCGCGCTCCCAACGAGTGCTGTGGTTACTGGAGGAGCTAGACATCCCCTACGAGATTTGCCACTACCAACGCGATAAAGCCACCATGCTCGCGCCGCCCGAATTATTTGCCGTACATCCCCTGGGTAAATCGCCCGTCATCACGGACGGCGATATCACGGTTGCCGAAACCGGTGCCATCATCGAATATATTCTGGACACCTACGGCAACGGTCGTCTACGACCTGCGCGTGGCAGCAAGGAAGGGCGCGAATTCACTTATTGGCTGCATTACGCAGAAGGGTCGATCATGCCACTGATGGTGATGACGCTGATTTTCAACCGTATCGAAACCGCGCCGTTGCCGTTTTTTGTTAAACCGATTGCCAAGGGCATTGTTAGCAAAGTGAAATCTGGCTACCTTGGTCCCAATACCCGTAATCACCTCAAGTTTATGGAGTCTGAAATTGGCAAAACGGGCTGGTTTGCGGGCGATCAATTCAGTGCAGCGGATATTCAAATGAGTTTTCCAGTGGAGGCAGCCCAGGCGCGTGGTGTATTCGGTGACTATAAAAATTTAGCGGGATTTCTGGAGCGGATACACGCCAGACCAGCGTATCAACGTGCCTTAGAACGCGGTGGTCCCTACAATTTGATGAGCTGAAATTGCAATGCTTAACCGTCAAGGAGAAAGATGATGGCAATATTGTCCTTTGAAATTATTTCGGTCCCGGTATCCGACCAGCAGCAATCCAAACATTTTTATCGCGACGTGCTTGGTTTCGATCTCGTGCGTGAAGAACCGATGGGCCCAGATTCCCAATGGATACAACTGGCCCCGAAGGGAAGCGCAATGACCATCGCACTCGTGACGTGGTTCGACACCATGAAACCGGGGGGATTGCAAGGTGTGATGCTGAATGTCGATAACATCGATGCCGAATATGACCGACTCAGCAAACTGGGCCTTGCCCTGACTGAAGTACAGGAACAACCGTGGGGACGATTTACGATATTCTCCGATCCAGACGGCAATGGCTGGATTTTGCGCAAGCCACCACAATAACCAGGAACAATTCATGACTGATTTGGCGATAGAAGCAAAAGAGCTGCACAAAAGTTTTGGCAAAGTTCACGCCGTGCGTGGATTAAATTTGAAGGTACAGCGCGGTGAAATATTTGGTTTGCTGGGACCAAACGGCGCAGGAAAAACCACCAGCCTTGAAATGCTGGAAGGGCTGGTTCAACCCGACTCCGGCGAGATCCGCCTGTTGGGACTGGATTGGCGAGCAGCGGGCAACGACATCCGCAATCGTATCGGCGTGCAATTCCAGAGCACACAACTCGATGAAAAAATCAAGGTGCGCGAAGTACTGGAGATGTACAGCAAATACTATGATAAGCCGCGCCGCGTAGATGACTTACTGCAACTTCTGCAACTGGAAGAAAAGGCCGATGCGTATCAGTTGAAATTAAGTGGCGGCCAGCGCCAGCGTTTGGCATTGGGGCTGGCATTGGTGAATGATCCTGAGCTGGTATTTCTGGATGAACCCACCACCGGACTCGATCCTCAGGCACGCCAAAGTTTTTGGGATCTGGTCCGCCATTTAAAAAACGAGGGACGCACCGTATTGATCACGACCCACTACATGGATGAAGCCGAAGCACTATGCGACCAGATCGGCATTATGGATCACGGCCAGATCCTGCAGTTGGGCACACCGCGTGAATTAATCGCCAGCCTGAATCAACCTAGCTATGCCGAAATTGAATTCCAGGGAAGCGCTCCGGACGCCCACGCTTTTGTAGCAAAAATCGGCATGCCAGTCGACGTCAAACCGCAACACTGGATGGTGGCATTGCACGATCCTAAACGCGACCTGCAACACGTGCTGGCTTGCATAGAATCGTTAAATCTACCCATGCAACAACTGCATGTGCGACGCGCCAGTCTGGAAGATGTATTCCTGCAGCGTACGGGTCGCAGCTTACGTGAATAACGCAGAACCCGGCGAGCAGGGCAGGGTAGAGCGTAGTAACGATAAAAAATTAAAGAGGGAAAAACATGATTTCGCGTATTTTTATCAGTCAATTTCGTATGGGCCTCAAGCTGTATGTGCGTCGGCCCGCCGCCATATTCTGGATGATGGCGTTCCCACTCCTGATGCTGGTCGGACTGGGTACGGTGTTCAGTGGCTCTGCCGACACTGGCATCAAATTAGTTTGGGCGCAACAGGATGCGCTGTCATCGTCCGACCAGGCATTGCAACAGGCGCTCAAGGAATTGGGCGTGACAGTTGAAAAAATTACGCCGGACCAGGCAGCACAACGCTGGCAAAACGGAAAATTGCCGGTCATGCTGGAAAAGGTCAACAACCAAACCAGCTTGCGCGTGAACTCGTATTTGGCAGGGCAGGGAATGCCGGTGGTAGCGCTGGTGCAGCAAGGATTTCTGATGACGCAAGCCCGCGCACGCGGCGCTGGAGAATTGGCACGGATTCCGATGGTAATGGAAAGTCCAGGCGGTCATCACGACGGGCCGTATGCGGCATATCTGCTGCCCGGTTTGCTGGGATTGAATTTATTGATGATGGGCGTGTTTTCCATTTGCATGGTGGATGTCGATTTTCGTGTCAAAGGCATTTATAAGCGTCTGGCGACCACGCCATTGCCGCGCCATATTTATCTGGCCGCGCAGATGTCGGTGCGATTGGTTGTGGTGATTCTTACTGCAGTGGTGCTGATGTTGGTTGGGGCGGTGCTGTTTGGCATACACAATCAGGGAAGCTATCTTGCCTTGTTTGGATTGATTCTATTGGGCACAGCTTGCTTTGCCAGTATGGGTTATCTCCTGGCGAGTTTTGCGAGCACGGTGGAAGCCGCAAACGGTATTGCGAATCTGATTTTCTTACCGTTGATGATGCTATCTGGCGTGTATTTTTCGCTGGATTCCGCGCCGGAGTGGCTGCAAAAAGCGTCAGATTTCACGCCGTTGACGCCGCTGCTAAAAGCATTACGGGCGGTGTTTAATGATGGGGCGGTATTGGCGACGCAAGCGCCGTCTATCATGATTATTTCGGTTTGGACTGTGGTGTTGTTTATCTTTGCTACGCGTCGATTCAGGTGGGTGTGACGATTCGGAAATGCGTTGTCTTTTGGTGATCAAATAGATGACGTAACAAGCACACGATTAATAGTCGTGTGCTTTTTTTTCGACTGGCGATCCACTTTCGCGGCTATTCAATCTAACAATCAGGAGTAATACCTGTGTGCATCGATATGACATTTGGCTATTCTTTCTTTCCCAATATCCAGGTTTGAGATTCCTATGCCAGATTCAACACGACGCCAAATAACAAATTTAACCCTCGCATGCGCTGCACTTTTGCCTTGCACGGTGCTATCAGTCACGCCTGATCCAACACCTCCTGGCTTTTTGCTGGCCCACAACTACCATCCAGGTTCGAATCCAGCCGCGTTTCTGGTCAGTGAAAAATTGGACGGCGTGCGCGCCATTTGGGACGGCAAGGTATTGCGATTCAAAAGCGGGAATGTGATCCAGACACCGGCATGGTTCACTGAAGGATTTCCAAAGCAGCCGCTCGACGGCGAACTATGGATAGCACGACATAGCTTTGATCGAGTCTCAGCCGCAACACGCAGGCAAATTCCGCAGGATGAAGAATGGCGCTTCATAACTTATCAGGTATACGAACTGCCAGGCGGACCGGGAGGATTTGAAGACAGGGTAAAAACGTTAAAAGCATTGATCAATGGAGCGAAGGTGTCGTGGCTGCAAGTCGTAGATCAATTCGATGTCCCCGATGAAAATCAGTTGAGCAAAATCTTGAAAAATTACGTCGACGCAGGCAGCGAAGGTTTGATGCTACATCGACGCGACGCGGTCTGGCAAACCGGTCGATCTGACGTGCTGCTTAAATTAAAAATTCTTTTGGATGCTGAAGCCAGGGTAATAGGCTACGAAGCCGGCAAGGGTAAATATGAAGGAATGATGGGTGCACTGCTGGTCGAAACATCAGATGGCAAACAATTCCGGTTGGGTACAGGTTTCAGTGACGCACAACGTCGTTCCCCGCCGGAGATCGGCAGTATCGTGACTTATCAATACCGCGATCTAACTCCTCAGGGTCTGCCCAAATTTGCCAATTTTTTGCGGATAAGAGCAGACGAATAAAACACATCAAATCTCCGCTTGACATGCCCAATTCAATTCACTACCATTTGGTTGTGGATCAATTAGGAACGACATTTATTGCGTTGTCCGACCCGACGAGGCGGGCAATTATCGAACGCCTTACGCAAGGCCCAGCTTCCGTTAACGGGCTGGCGGAGCCATTCGCTCTTTCGCAGCAAATGATCTCCAAACACATCGCCTACTTGATACGCGCAAACCTGGTGGTCAAAACCAAATCCGGCAGGGAAAGCATTTGTTCGCTGCGACCTGAGGCGATCAAGCTGGTGAGTGACTGGGCCAGCGAATATCGCCGGTTCTGGGATGAGAGTTTTGACAAATTGGATGCAGTCCTGAATCAAATGAAATCAACGGAGGCGAAAAATGACTGAACGCACAACTAACCTGCTGGAAAATCTTGAAATTACGCGCATATTCGACGCACCACGTGCGCTGGTATGGAAGGCGTGGACCGATCCAAAAATCGTTATGCAATGGTGGGGCCCCAAAGGCTTTACCGCGCCAGCAGCCAAAATCGATTTTCGGGTCGGTGGACAATATTTCTATTGCATGCGCACGCCTGATGGAATGGATTGCTGGACCGGCGGGGAGTTCAAGGAAATCATTGATCAGCAGAAGATCGTTTCGGAACTGTGCTATGCCAATGAACATGGAAAAATCGAACCGGCGGACAAAAGTGATGTTGCGGTGTTCGACGTCGTGACATTCGAGGATATCGGAAACGGGAAGACGAAGCTGGTGTTCAAGCGCAATTACTGGGATGAGGGCGAGGACGAGGGCTGCAATCAGATATTCGACAAATTGGCTGAGTTGGTTGCGACGATGGCTAAAGCAAAATAAGACGAAATTTATTCACCGAATTCAATGGTTAAATCAGGTCCGAATTACCGATTGGATTCCACAGACTTAAGATTAAAATTCGGCTCCTGAAGCGAATAGATTGACTAGCATGGAACTGACAATATGAGTTTTGAAAAACTGTGGTTCATCGTGAACTGTGTGGCGTTATGTATTGGGATTTATGCCATGCTCTTTCATCATCGTCCCGCGATATTCGGTATTTCAATGATATCTGTCGCGGCGCAGGCCATATATAGCGGCCATTTCTCATTGAGAAACGCGGACTACTCGATAGAGGAAGAACCGGGACAATTTTGGATGTGTGTTGTCAGCTATGGCTGCATTGGTCTCGTTTGCTGCCTCATCAGCATGCTATAAATAATTCTGCAGTGTCAGCCTGTAGTCACAATCGGCACATTTAAATGGAGACAAATTTTGACGATTGAAATTGATCATGTTTTTGTCGCGTGCCATACCGACGCACCAGAAGGCGGATTATTGGTTAATCAAGGATTTCTGGAAGGATCACCGAACAGGCATCCAGGCCAAGGTACTGCAAATCGAAGATTTTTCTTTGACAATTTCATGCTCGAACTTATTTGGATCGACAACGAGAAAGAAGCAAGAAGCGAACTTACCAAGGATACGCGGTTATGGGAGCGTTGCAACAAACGAGATGCTAACAGTAGCCCGTTTGGACTTGTGTTCAGACCTAAAGATTCCAACGAATTGACTCCACCATTTTCGACTTGGAAATACTGCCCACAGTATTTACCGCCTGAACTTGCAATTGAAATTGCAGCGGGAACAAGCCTTACCGAACCCGGTATATTCTATCTTCCGTTTTTAAATAACCGGAACAAAGGCGCTAACGAGCCAACCAACCATGCACTGCCGTTTCGAAATGTAAAACGAATAGAGCTTGGACTTCCGAATGCAATGACTTTAACAAGCGAGTTCAGGAATGCAATAGACTCTGGCGGCATCGAATGTTTTCAGAGCGTTGAGCATGTGATCCATATCGTCTTTGAAGGCGAATCGGCAATGCAGCTTGATTTCAGACCGCAACTGCCTGTAATTCTGATGACCGAATAATCGATTAACCTGACTTGAATTGGAAGCTACTTCACCGGCTCGAGACGGCACATAGCAGCCTATCGTCAATAAAATCAAAATTGGTAGTTCGAACCAAGGAAAGTGAATGATCAAGAGATTGTCGAAATTGATGCGCTACTCGATTGGTATTGCGGTACTAAATGCATTCCTGTACTTTTGGTCGTTTGGATCTTCAATGGCATGTGGCGACATTGGTCCAAAATGTAAGCTTTCAAACGTCGAGCAATTTGCAATTTCAGTTGTGACGTTTCCAACCAATAGGTTATCTTTCGACGCGCGCAATTACCTATGGCGCTTTTTTGGGCAAAGTCTATGGGACCTGATTGTAATCATCACGATAAATGCTGTTTTTTGGGGAGTGATTACTTTTGGATTTTTATGGACATTGACTCAATGTCGTTCGTTATTCGCAAAAAGTAAATTGAACTGACAATAAGGCTGGTCGCGGCACAATCCCGACATTGAGCGAGAGATGGAATCAATGTGGACTTTAGAAGAACTGGTTGTGTTTCTTGATCGAACAGGCATCGATCATTCTACGTATGCGTTTTATGCTGACAAAGATGAAGCTTACTGCTTGGCAAAATCAGGTTCTGAATGGGTTGTTTATTATTCTGAGCGCGGCAAAAGAAATGAACTAGGTTGGGGTAAATCCGAGTCTCAAGCATTAAACCTTCTCAAGTTATTTCTATTGGAAGCACATAAAAGCATTTAGCTATACCCGGCCGTACGCGGCACCTGGTCGTCAATTTGAATTGGCCGGAATAGAGATTGCATTTTGCGATATTCCTTACTAAAATTAGATTTGTAAGGATTAAAGGAGATTAAAATGTCAAACGATGCAACTCTTACCAGCAAAGGTCAAACGACGATTCCCAAAGAAATTCGGGATAGTCTTTCTATGAAAGCTGGCGACCGAATGACCTTTACTTTGATGCCCGATTCCACAGTAGTCATGCGCCTGAAATCAAGGAGTGTTACCGAGTTGGCGGGTGCGTTACACAAGAAGGGGCGCAAATCAGTGCCGATTGAACAATTGTCGCGATGATGCTTGGAGTTGACACCAATGTTCTCGTTCGTTTTTTGGTTCGGGACGACGAACCTCAGTTTGAGAAAGCTAGAAAACTTATAAAACGCGAAGTCGCCGCGGGTCACCGCGTTTTCGTCAGTCAGTTAGTGCTCCTGGAAACTGAATGGGTTTTACGTAGCCGTTATAGCTTGCCAAAAAATCTTATTATTGAAACCATTTCGAGCTTACTTGACGCGACTGATGTGCAATTTGAGGATGAGTCGGCCATTGAGGAGGCGCTTTTCAATTGGAGGGATGCAAATGCCGATTTTACTGATTGTTTGATCGGTGCCAGAAATAAACGACTGGGATGCCGAGCGACAGCGACTTTTGATATCAAGGCGTCCAAGTTGCCAGGATTTATTGGTGTCTAATACTACGCCTCATTGCTATCACGTCGAGCCCTTTTTCCAGATAACTGGCAAACCGTTCTCGGAGAAAATCTGGCAAATCCGATGCGTCAATTCGACGAAAGCCAATCTGACCGTAAAACTGTTCAAGATGTGTGTAGGGCAAACAGTATGACTGCTTTGCACCTAATACTTGCTCGCAGTGCTTCAAAAGTCTGAATCCTATTTTCTGCCGGCGACTGCTCGGCGCCACCATCATTCCACGGAGGACCGTTGTATCCTGTTCCAGGCATAGACGTACCACCGCCACTGTCACAGATTCTTCCCGCGCTATCAATACGGTGTCGTTGTCACCAATTGGCCCGCTGTATCCGTTCGCACTGTATAGGTTTGCTACATCCTGTAGCGACTCAACGCTGGCGATCTCGATACTGATCATTAGTTATTTTCCGCTGCAATCGATTGTTTTGATTTATGGATCCGGCTTTTCAAGTAAGTCATTGAGCCTACGCACGTTCGGAAATAGATTCGGCCACACTGCGATACATCAGCTTTTGCACGCCTGGAATATACAGACCCGTTGCAAACAACAGGTCGCGCCAGAGTCCATTGCTATCCGCCTGAAAACACGGTGTCAGAGTCCGACTGAGTAGCTGATACGCCCGCACCGTCGGCAAGCGTCTGCGCCCGTACCGCTGCAATCCTTCTATCGGTCCATACGCATCCACACATTCTGCAAGTACCAGCGCGTCCTGAACAGCAAGTGTTGCGCCCAAACCGAGCTGCGGACTCATTGCGTGTGCCGCATCGCCTGCAATGCAGATTGGGGGATTCGCTAATCGCATTGGACGGGCGTGATGGTAGCTGGCAAACGTCAGTTGACTATGCGATTCAATCTGATCGACGATCGGCGCAGATTCAGGCCAGAGCGTTAACAATTCGGATTTCCACTGTTCCAGTGGCGATGCCTTCCAATTGGCATACTCACTCACGGGAAGACTCCAGAACAACGACAGTCGCAACTTATCCGCCACGCGTGCAGTAGGCATCAGCCCAAACATTCTCCGCGTGGTGTGATAGCGCTGTTCCAGCGTGCGTTCGCTGGGCCAATTATCGACATCAAACATGCCCCACAACGCACCCCATTTGTATTGGGTCGCTGCCACTGCCAGCCCCACCTGCATGGGGAGTACCGATGCAGCGCCGTCAGCGATCACCAAAATATCAAATGCGCTTCTGCGTCCATTCACTGACGCAACGCCTTGTTGCTGTTCAATTTCAACCTAGTCCACACAACAGTCAAAACGGATATCTGCGCCCACATCAGTCGCAGCGTTCAACAACAGTTGGGCAAGTGCTGCACGACTGATTGCACGCGCTTCGTGTCGTTGATAGGGCACGTCAACAATTTTCCAGTTGCGCTGATTTTTACCCAGCAGATGATTGATCGGCACACTGAGTGATTCAAACGTCTCGCCAACACCTAGCACATTGAGCGCAGCGCCTCCCTGAGGTTGAATCAGCAATCCGGCTCCCAGTGTAGCCAGTGCACGATGTTTTTCAAAAACCTGAACATGGTGACCTTGCCGGGCAAACGCGATGGCGGTTGCCAAACCAGCTGTTCCAGCGCCCACAATGCCAATTTGAAGTTGTTTTGATGTCGTCAATTGTTTTCGATTTTGAGTAAAAATTTGCACAGTCACCCGATATAGCAATCAGGATCAATCCAGTGCCAGTACACGATCCCCCGCGCCTGGCACGCAACCCTCGGTTATCGGACTCCAACCGTGATGGATGACGATCTGCGTCCGGGTGTGGCACAGCTCAATGCGCTGACTGGTTGCCCATTGCTCCTTAACAAAGGTCTCGATCGCCAGGGGCAAACTGACTTTCAGCCGCATTGATTCGCGATCTGCTTTCGGATGGTCATTCAAATGCAACATGGGCGTGAAGGCTGAAGCAATCATCAATAATCCCGAACCAACATCGACTGGTGACGGATCATAGTGGGCCTGTTTCAACCAATCCTGCGCACGATCGCGCACATCGTCCCCGCCCGGTAAGTTGCCCCAGGCAAGTCCGATCATTTCAATTACCCACTGATTGCAGTTCTGGTAGCGCGTGCTGAATGCATAGGCATCGGCGCTATAAGTTGAAGCCAGCAATGCCAATGCCAACGACTTATCTTGCGAAGCGACGCGCAGCATGTGGCCCGGCTGAGCTGGCATGACTACAAGGGAGATATAACCCAGATCCGGGTCGTCTACACCCGCCGTGAAGCCCGCCAGGCCCTGGTCGAACAGGCGCGGACGCGCTTCGTCGCAGGCGTAATAGAGCTGACGTGCCGTCCACACGTTCGATTCACTACGTGTCAGGACAGCAGCATGCGAGTAACGAATATGGAAGCGTGCCAGATTGAGTCCGGAGCGACTGATGATAGCAGTATCGGCCCCGCTTGCATCAAGCTCATTCCGTATGGCTACGGCAAATCTGAATAAGCGGTCCTGTTCGCTGGCCGTGGTTGGTTTGGACCGATCACAAAATCCGGTTGACGTGGAACTGCCTGAACTACCTGATTGCGCTTGCGCTGCGCTGCAAACCAATGAACCGACTGCGGCCAGCAGCGCAAGGACAACGACAAATCTCAAAGACTAACCTTGCGCGGTGCCAGTTGGTCTTTCCAGTCGTCGTACAGCGCAAGGAAAAATCCCTGATGCGACGCACCGTGCTCGAATTCGATGCCGTACTCACGCTGCTGGGCGTACACCAGTACACCGTTACGCAATTGCTCACGATCGACCACGGTCTGCGGCACATCCAGCATCATCTGCCAGCCATCATCGTTAGCTGCCATGGTGACGCGCGCCATGCCGGGTCGGTTTGGTAACTGAGCGACATCAACAACGTGATAATCGCGGTCAGCAACTTTGTCGTTTTTGGAGCTGTTACTGGAGCTATTGCTGGAGCCGTGGATAGAATCCGACACGCTGCCGCTGGAATCAGAACCAGCGCTGGAGGCGGAGGAGGCAATCGAGTCTGCGTGGGCGTTGAGCATGGCACTCAGAGCGCACGCGATAAAAGTCAGTCGAAGTAATGATGTCATGTGCATTCCCTGTTGATGGATGTTTGATCTGCCCGTCTTCAGGCAGCCCATGCTGGCGATACCTGGCCAAATTCTATTGCCCCCGGGTTGGGCTGGCAACCAATTTTTTGTCACTGACTAGCCGGTTTTGAGCGCCAGTCCAATTTCAATCGAGCGACCCAGCGACGTCCTTCGCCATATTTCGCCCGAACTGTATGCTTTCTGAAATGCCCCGATCTTCGGGATAATAGTAAGACGTATCCGCCACCCACAATCCAGTCACCGGTAGTTTTACATCAGGCAACTTATCAAGATGACCTGGTTCGCATATCGGTTGTGCAAAGCGATAACGACTGGCGCGTAAATCGATAAAGTCCTCATCGGTCAAGCTTGGATTGATCTTCGTTAAATAGCGGCGCACCTTGTCGAGAAAAACCTGATTTGGCTCGGCAAATTTGGGATGCTCTCCGGGCATGTAGAACGGTACATACACGATATGCTGGTCCATCGGGCGTAAGTTGGTGTATTCAATGATGCCCGGGATGTCCATATCAGGATCGTTGGTATTAAGCCAGAATTTATCGCAGAATGGCTTTTTTAGTTTTACGATCACGCAGACCACAGCAATATTTTTCAGGGCCTGAAATTTTTCCAGGATATCTTTGGGCAAATCCGGGGCAATTTTTGTCACCAACGGCAGCGGGACGGTACTGACCACTTTGTCGAACGGCTCGAACCGATCGCCAATCTGAACGCCACAGACGACATTATTTTCAATCACAATTTTACTAACCGGCGAACTCAATACAATCTCTCCGCCGTGTCGAATAATGTCAGCGTGCAGCGCGTTCAACAACGTTGTCGATCCACCTTCGAGGTAGCCTAATTTTTCGTCAAACACGTTATAACGCGACCGCCCGATACGCCGAATGCGACTCCATATCCATGCCGCAGACAGGTTATCGCTGTAATTGTAAAATTTATAGTCAAACAGACGGCGCCACAATATTTCGTACGCTTCCTCGCCGACCCATTTTTTGATCCAGCTGACCGCATCGATTCGGTCGAGACCACGCCAGTCATTGCGGTGGATAGAAACGAGTGCATGCAATCCATAGCGAATTTTTGCTATCAGGCTGATTCCCCGAAATTTGATAAAAGCGATCGGGTCACCCCAATCCTGCAACTGATTCGAATACCAGTAACCCATCTTGGTTTTCACCCAGCGCATTTTATCGGCGATCGATAGTTCGTCCAGAATGGACAAGAATGCGTGGTCCGATATGCAGTGGAAGTGATAGTAGCGTTCGATATCAACACCGGAAAAATCAAACGCTGCAGTCATACCACCGACTCGATCATCTGCTTCGTAGACGACGGGATGGTGACCGTCTCTTGCTAACTGGTATGCCACCGCCAGTCCCATCGGTCCGGCACCCAAGACGGCAATGCGTTGTTTCATCAGAATTCCAAAATGATGTTGCTGTAACTGGGGTCATTAAACGTTTCGTTTATCGCTTGCTGAAACGTCGTGCAAGGCACGTTAAAAATTGCTGGCCAATTGATAATTTCAAACTCGTCTTTTGTGACCAACGCTTGTAGTTGTTGCGTCGTGAATGGCGGATTCCGATCAAATAATCCCCAGATCCACAGCAGCAAATAAAAAAGCGAATAGGGTAGTCGAACGATGCGGGCTGAAGCGCTGGTGGTTCGTTTAATTTCGCGAATAATATCAATGTAGTCGATTTTCTGGTGACCGGAAATGTTGTAAATACCGCTACTTGTCCTGTTCTCTATACAGCTGATGATGATGTTGCAGAAGTCACCGGCATAGAGCGGCTGGCGCATGAATTTGCCGTCGCCTGGAATTGGAAATAACGGCATTTTTTTTAAAAACCGGGCAAGCCATCCCAAATGTTTGCGATCGAACCAACCGAACATCAGTGTTGGACGAAGTATCGGGCATGACAGGCCGCTTTCCAGAACCATGGTCTCCTGTTGCTTCTTACTGTTCGTGTAAAAATCATCTGCGCGCGACTCGACCACTGATGAGCTGATATGGACCAGGTAGGGTTGTGTTGGGCTCGCTTTTATTCCGTCCAAAATCAATCGGGTAGCGTCGCAATTGTTGCGGATGAATTGGGTTTCGTCATTACCACCTATTTGTGCTTGCAACATAACCACGACATCGGCGTCGCGCATATGTCGTTGCCAGGTGCCGGGTTCAGCAAGATCGGCAAATTCAGTGGTGATGGTGGGTTGAATTTTTTGCAGGATGGATAAATTGGGGCGATGTTTATCCAGCACGACAATGTTGGTATAGCCTTTTTCAATCAAGCGCGCGACCAGATTTTGTCCTACCAAACCAGCGCCACCAGGTAGCAAAATTTTCTGATTTTTCATGTCAATATTTATCAGTAAATTCGCTGAAGTGGATCTTGTACTCATCTTGCCAGAGAGGCGAGCCTTGACCAGGATCGAAAATCGCAATCGATTTCACACGCTTTTTTTCCAGCAGTGCCGGGTCTTCGCCCAACAATTTAAATTCGTAGGTGTTTTCAACCATCGGAGAGATCAGAAATTGAGATCGCGCCATCGTCGCTACGAAACGATATTGCATGGTCATCCCATGGAAGTTTTCCATCGATATGACTAGCAACCTCGGCTTAAATGCGATATTCATTAATCGACCCAGCAAAGTTGGAACGAGTTCGATCTGCGCAAAAACAGGGGAAGCCGACTGCGGGATTGGTACCGGTTGTCCGAGATGCTGGGTCGAACTGGTCAGCGCGATCAGATTTTCTGATGTATTTACTGCCGCGCGTTTTTCCAATACTAAGTAGTCGTTGTGAAACCCGGCGGCCCGGTAATTTCTTAACAGCGTTGGCCAACTTGGTCCATCCATTAAAGTGGGCAATCTAAAATCTATCGGTTGCACTCTGAAAATGATATTGTCCGGCGCATTTGCACCAAGCAAATGTTGACGATTAATTTCTGCTAACTCAGGCGTGTAGGCTGAATAACTTTGCAGTATCGGTCGTGGCGACCACTGTAGATTGGAAGCGATCAGGTACGACTGGTCAAATGAATAGATATCAGTCGTTCCGTTTAGCTTAGGAAAATCCGCCAGGCGCGACAATTGGGTCAACGTCGCGTCATATTCGCTGCGTGGCCAATCTGGCTTGCTCAAGCGATGGAGCAGTCCAAATGCCGCATCACGATAAGTGTCTTCGAATTTTCCAATCAACGCCGCTTTGAAATCATCCGAATTGCCACGCGCGACGCCATAAAAGCCGCCACAGCACAGCACCATGATAAGAATAATCAATCTGCCTTGGACTATGACGGGTAATAGCAATCCGGCAATCAATAATGCATTGGCTGACGTCAGTGAATGGAGGTCGTGACGCGTAAAACCCGCTTTGAACGACACGAAAAAGAACAGGGCATACAGCGAAACAAAGTAAATTTTTTTCTGGTTAGCGAGATTTTTCAGAGTCAGTAAATAAATCAGAACAATCAGGCTGCTAATCAAATAAATTTTGATTTCGAAGTTATCGCCATAAAGTGCCATTGCTTCGGTATAGCCCGAAATAATCATCTGCATGTTGTGAACGTAGTCGAACAGGCCCGTGACAGGTTGGCCTATCAACACCCAGAAGAAAAATGCCGAGCAAATTGGCGCGATCACGCAGACTGCGGCGTACTGGTATTGCTTCTTCCAGCCGAAATAGGCCGAACATAGAAAAGCCACGCCTGCGCTTAGAATAAAAAGACTACCTTTGGCAAGCGGCAACAGACCAAGCGGCGAAATAAGCAAGGCCACATAGAGTGTTTGCCGTGCTCCCTGCGAGACAGGTCTGTCTTCCGATAAATAACGTTGATAAATCGCCATTGCAATCAGCAGCGGAACTGAAAACAACAGCGCATCACGTGGATATAGCATGCACGTCAAACCGAGGCCGTATCCAGCCATCCAGAGATAGTGACGGCGTTCGATGAGGATGTTCAGACAGACAAAGTAGACTACGGCCAAGTAACAACAGCCGACTAACATCAACGTGTCCGTGGCAGGGTGATATGCCTCGCTGAAAACAAAAGAATAAGGGCCGAACGTGAAAATCATGTCGCGACCGAAACGCAATCCTTGCGCAACGGCTTGATTCAATCCTATTTTCCAGGATGGATCCAGGCTTGCAGCTGGCATATCGGGTGTGAAGGGTACAAAAACCGCTGCAATGGTAATTGCCATCGCTAGATGAAAAATCAGAACGGCAATGTTGTTCCAAGTCTTGTTTTGTGAAGGATTCATTGACCGGGGTTTAAATATTTTGTTGTGGTTTTATAGCCAGACTGACATTTTCGCTCATTTATAGCTATTGAGCAATTATTTGGCTGTTTTCACAAGGCGCTGAGTTGGTTATCGCGGAGCATTTGCAGACTAGCGCAAACGGTTGCCCATACGCAGTTTCATCAATTCCAGGTAATATCATTAATAATTTTATACTGACATAATCTGACATTCGCAGCGGTCAGAATAGCGATTGAGAAAATTGTTCGAAATCAGTGGGCAGCGATTGCAATGTTGAAGAAAGCCGATACATGGACAAATTCAAAAGCCGGGAAGTAGCCACCGTATTCAAAAATTATCCTGACGCGATACGGCCTCGAATGATGGCTTTACGCCAGTTGGTATTAGACACGGCCAGCGAAAGCGTGGACGTCGTTGAACTGGAGGAAACCTTGAAATGGGGTGAGCCCAGTTATGTCACCAGCAGCGGCAGCACTATCCGGATGGACTGGAAAAGCGCACAGCCCAACCAAATCGCCCTGTATTTTCACTGCAAAACCAGACTTATTGATACCTTCAAGGAGCTATATGGCGACCGGATGCTGTTTGAAGGAAATAGAGCAATCGTGTTTGCTCACAGTGACGACATTCCAATCGAAGAAGTGAAACACTGTATTTATCTGTCACTCACCTATCGGCGCAGAAAACATCTTCCCATGCTTGGCGTGTGAGTGCTCCGATTCGACGCTTCCAGAATCACTCAAACCAAATCGTCTCTTAAATCAGTCTTCGATCTTCGCCGCCGTTGCTTCGGCAACGCCTGTCTGCGCCAATCGACGCAGCGTGGTAACAAGCCAACAGTATCAGGATAGATGGCAAGCCAGGTCATTTTCCCCCAGACGAGACGCACGACGTGCACGCCTGGCGTGTAAGTTCTTACGACGTCGGTCGCCGAATTTGTCTCAATCCAGTCTGCTGTCAAATTGGTTTTGCGGTATCAATTCTGTTAAAGTTCGCTAGTTTCAAAAATGTTGATTTTCGGCCCGGACCGCGCATCGCAGTAGTTTGAGGCATTAAAGCGTTATCTGACAAAACGTATAAAAGGGAAAAATGGATAAATTCGCTCGAGTTTTCATCGTAGGTTTCGCACTGTCGGCTTGCCTGATGCAAGTCACCATCTCCGCGGAGACCCTGCCAAGCATAGACAGTTTTTTTGGAAAAGAAGGAATTGAACACGTTGCGATTTCACCCTCCGGTAAACAAATCGCCATTTCGCAACGTCAGAAAGACGGGCAAAGCGTCGTCGCGATTATTGATACGTTAGACCCAAGCCACGTCAAAGTCGTCGCGGGCGAAAAGGATGACAATTCAATTGCCAGGCTCGGCTGGGTTAACGATAAGCGAATTTATTATTATGCACTGGACCCAGACCGAGGTTATTTTTTTGGCGTTGCAAACAGCGACGGTTCATATCAAACACTGATAGGCGCGTTTAATCATTTCCCTTCCAGCCTGGTAAAGACAGGCATTTTTAAACATTCCAGTGCTAGTGGCAGTGGATATTGGGGAGCCATGCATGACGGATCTGACAATGTTATCGCTTCAACCTCCAGTTACAACGCGATGGGTGATCTGGTAGGGACACATCTCTATAAAATCGATACGACAACACAAAAAACCTCGGAAATGGATGACGTACTGCAGCCCAAAAACGTTATCAGTTGGTTGGTGGACAAACATGATATTCCGCGCATCGCGAAATCAAAATTAGAGGGGAAATGTACGACGTGGTACCTGCCCGAATCGACAGAAAAATGGGAGCAGATTGACCAAAGTGATTGTCTTGACGAAAGCGGAATTTCGCCATTTTTCCTCGAATCCGAGAAAAATTTGTACGTCACAAAATCGGTAGATGGGTTCAGCAAAATATATCTATATGATTTGAAAACCCGGAAATTGCAGGATCATCCACTGACCGATTTCCAGGGATTCGATTTCAACGGGTATTTGGAATACGACCACCCGACTGGCGCCGTTCTCGGTATGGGCTATCTCACCGACGCTTGGGGTTCGACCTGGTTCGACCCAACAATGAAAGCTATCCAGCAAAACATTGATAAGAAATTTCCTGCGACCATAAATAGAATTTACTGTGGCATCCACTGTCTCGATTCACCCGCTGTTTTATTCGGCACTGTTTCGGATAAACAGCCTTCTAAATATTACATTTACAAAAAGTCAGATCAATCAATTGTCGGACTTGGTTCAACCCGCCCCAATATCAACCCAAAACAGATGGGGCAACGTGACTTTTATCGCTACAAAGCCCGGGACGGAATGGAAATTCCCGTCTATGTGACGCGACCGCCAGGCCCTCCGCAGGATCACTTGCCGACCGTTGTGATCGTGCATGGCGGGCCGTGGAATCGCGGTGCATCGTGGGAGTGGGAGCGTGAGGCACAATTCCTGGCCTCGCGCGGCTACCTTGTGATCCAACCTGAATTTCGGGGCGGAATGGGATTCGGTTATGCACATTTCCGCGCTGGGTTTAAACAATGGGGACTCGCCATGCAGGATGATATAACTGACGCCGCACATTGGGCGATCAGCAAAGGGTGGTCCGATCCTAAACGTATTGCGATAGAAGGCGGTAATTATGGAGGATATGCGGTCTTAATGGGATTAATCAAAACGCCCGAATTATTTCGCTGTGGCGTCGCATTTGCTGCGGAATCCGATCCAAATGAATTAATGGATTCGCCGATCAATGACGTTTCGTCGGATGCAAAACATTACGATCTGAAAACGCTTATTGGTGATCCAGACGCGGACCAGACGATGTTGAAAGAGAATTCGCCGCTACTACATCCAGATTTGATCAAAAACCCGTTATTGATCGGTCATGGTGCGCAAGATCGGCATGTTCCAATCGGTCGTACCGCCAGCCTGGTGAGCAAAATCAAAGAGCACAACCCCAACGTTGAATGGATTGTGTACGCCAACGAAGCGCACGGCTTTGTCCACAACGAAAATCTGATCGACTTTTACCAGCACGTTGAAGCATTTTTAGACAAAAATCTCAAATCAGCCCAGTAGCGCGGCGTGATCAAAAAACGTTAAAGCGGCTCGCTATCAGGCGAGCCGTTTGCATTGAATAAGCGACGAATCAATATTGCTCTGACAATAATATATTCCACAGCCACCGGCTGGGCGGTGATATTTGATTTCCCTTTGGCGCGCAGTTCACTATGATGGATTGGATGAAAAAGTAATTCGGTGATTCGGCGCTCTGATAAGAGTTCGAACGTTTGTGGCCCGCTGGAGCATGGTCACGAAGCAGAAGAGGGCGTTACCATGAAACTATCTCAGTTTCGACGGTTGCGGGGCCTTGGGAATAATACTGAATGTTTTGCTAATACGTGCAAACAATAGTGAAGGAAATGCCATGTTAAGAAGAGACTTTATTCAATCAAGCTTGATATGCGGCGTATTGACAGCCACAGGCCATTCTTTAGCGGAATCAGTCCCAACCACGTACACGCTACATGGAACAGACGTGTACGGAAAAAAACTCGACTTAAAGGATTTTTCAGGAATGGCTGTGTTAGTCAGCTTTTTTACTGTTGACTGTGATTTGTGCACGAATGATTTGAAACTGATGCGCGAATTTTATGTTAGTAACAGTAAGAAAAAATTTATGTTATTGGGCGTGAATTTGGACAATAACAAAAAGGACCTGGACGACTACAACGATCTGACTATTCATTCGTATCCTAAAGATCAACGCTTCCCCACTGTTTGGCGCAATGCACCCGGCCATACCGATAATTTTGGCACTATCACTACGCAACCAACGCACTTTGTGCTTGATCACAATGCACAACTGAAGTTTAAACGGGAAGGAAAATTCCAACCTGAAGACTGGGATAATTTATGGCTAGCCTTATAGGTCGGAAAATGATCATTCGAGTACAATTCGTCGTCTCATAGGGTGACCCAATTTCTCAATTTGGCAGGCCATAATCATAGGATCATAGGAGTTTGACGTTTGAACATACTGAACAATGCAAGCCGGACTATCACCCGGTCTTTTATCTTGTGCATGATAGTGGGATTGCTGGGAACGGGCTGCGCAATTGCGCCTGCTGATATAGGTTCCGGGACTTTTATCAAACTGCCGTTGGTGCCAGGTTGGTTTGAGGGGAAAAGAGTATGGTACGTCACCACGGACATGTCGGATCCTACGATGGCAAAGGCTGGTAACGCAAACTATGTACCAAGTCTCGCTAATGCATTGCCCGCAGAACCAAGGATTCCTGGCACGCCGTCGACCATCGACAGAATTTATAAATTTATGAATTTTGACCAGGGAAGTGTGCTGCCATCTATACCGCAGCCTTTAGGTGGCGGTAACACCAACACACAGTACAGCCCGCTCTGGCAATTGTATGCAGTTTATTGGGAGCCTGGTAAGCTGCCACATGAATTGCATTCGGAACAGGAAGTTCTTGAAGCACAGGATGCAGGGCTGATCCGCATTCAGCCTTTACGAATTATTGTAAATTGTCCCGTTGTTAAATTCGAAGACCATCTTCTCCCCGGCACACGCCTGCCATAAACAAAGCTGCGCCAGCGACAGGAATTCTCTGGTGGCCAGCACATCTTCAATCAGGATGGATTGCCGATCCGCGTGATCGTTTGATTGAAATCACAATCGCTTGCTAGGTTGACATAGTTGACATAAGTGGATTTGAGAGTAGACTGTGATCTTCGATAAGGAGTATCGAGATGACTGTACCAGCAAAATCTACACGGAAGACCGCCACCGCGCGCCCTAAACACCTAAATACACAAACAAGATCTACCGAGGTCAGGTCAAGTGGTGCGGAGGCGAAAACGAAGCCTCGAGGTGTGGCAGCTGGCCGCGTCGTTCAAAAACCTGCTGCTAAGCGTATAAACACTCTGCAGCCTGGTATTATTCGTGGTGCCCTGAAAATCGCTGAGGGATTCTATGTTATTGAATCCAAATTCGACAATCAGTTCGCCGAGTTGCCAAAGATCTCGAGTTCGAAGGTTAGGGGTGTACTAGAAAAATATAGAAGCCACCAACAAGAAGCGCCCGTCGAGAATGCTGAAAACCAGAAATTCATGAGAAATCTGAAGGCGCAGGCGACTTTGTCGCGCATGAAACACGTAGACGATGGGACCCTTATTAAATCGTCCGAACTCTGGAAACGACTTGGCGTTTCTCGTCAAGCCGGTAGCAAAGCGATCAATGAGTTCCGAATATTTTCAATAGACGGTCCCGGTGGTGTAAATTTGTGTCCAGCATTTTTCGCCGATCCGGAATACGATCGTGCGACCCTAGAGGTAGTGTCTAAAGAACTTGGAGCGATACCCGGTCCAAGCAAATGGCAGTTCTTTACGACTCCAAAGGTATCTCTAAAAGGCAAGACACCTTTGGAGGCGATCAAGCGTGGCCAGATCAATGAAGTGATATCTGCCGCCGTTGGCTTCAAGGAACGTTGATTTGGCGCCGGAAAACATTACGGCGCCATCCCAACATGTTTCCACAGGTGATCTGGAGCACAAGTTCATCCTGCCGCGTTATCTGATCCGGGTTTCTTCACACAAAACCGGAGAACCATACTTTGGAAAATCTGGGAACAATCGTTTTGACGCGCCCGATAAATCGGCATATGGAACCTGTTATCTTGGTAGAACACTCGATGTCGCGATGGCAGAATCGATATTGCATGACGTGATGCCAGTTGCCGGCAAATTCAACGTAGCGCCGGAGGAGTTTGTAAGGAGATACGTCGTACGATTTTCCGGATCCAAGTTGAAAATTGCAGATCTGACCGGTTCCTCATTAAAAAAATTGGGTGGCACCGGAGATATTTCTGGAACCTCGAATTACAGTATCACTCAGCAATGGTCCTTGGCTATATATCAGAACCCAGGCGGTTATGATGGCTTCATGTATATGTCACGACACCTCAACGACAGTCTTGCCATTGTTCTTTTTGATCGCGCTGCATCCAAGATTCGAATGAAATCGGTGACGAAAATTATTGATTACGACGGGATTGCGGAGGCTGCAACACGTTTGGGTATTGTGGGTGCCTAACGAGCCGCGGTTTCGATCAAATATTTGGATATTTAAAAAGCTGTCAAGGTTCTATACCGTCTAGCGCTCTAACCTATAGCTACCGGCTCTAAATTTCTGATAACCTATTGAATTTATTAGGAAAGCCATTTCAATGGCAATACAGTTGCGTCCAAGCGACGACACATAATTGTATCGGCGCAATTCGAAATATACGCAATCATGACGGCGAGAAAAACTGGATTTTTCCGAACGTAACGATATCGGCCCAAATAGGGGATTGCAGCTCGTCTACTTCCCGGCGGGCGCCGGCTTATCGTTTTTCCACGCGCCGCTATACACTTTCCCGTTGGCCCACGTAAATACCCCCATCCCTTCCTTCTTGTCGTCGACCCAGTCTCCTTTGTAGACAGAGCCGCTCGGGAAGGTCATGACGCCGCTGCCGTTAAACTTGTTGTTGCTGAACTGCCCCTGATAGACGTTACCGTCGGTAAAAGTATAGACGCCAGAGCCGGACCGAACGTCGTTAACCATGTCACCCTTATACACAGCACCGTTTGCGTAATGGAGCACGCCCTTGCCATTCATTTTTCCGTTCAACCATTCACCCTGATAGGTTTGTCCGTCGAGCCACCGTTTTTCTCCCTGTCCGTTTGGATGGTTGTTTTGCCAGTGTCCCGTATAAACTTCGCCCGTGGCCCAGGTGTACGTTCCCGTACCTTCACGAATATGATTCACCCAATCGCCGTTATATACGTCACCGTTTTCGTAGTGGTGTTCTGCCTGACCAAATAACGGCGTCTTTTGCGCCATGCATGCTGGTGCGGCGAATACCAATAAAGCGACGACTGATGCAATCGAACTAAAACGATAACAAGTTGCCGACACAATTTTCATTGAAACCTCCCTGGTCGATTTCGGTTTTCCCAACAATTAAGCTGCCACATTTTCGGCCGGTGCTTTTGCAGAAGGCCGGTCGCCGATCGCTTGCATTAATTTCCTCAAGTCGACTTTGCGTGCCGTCGTCGCTTTGGATTTGGTCAGCATCGCTAATATTGTACGCAGCTCGTCCTCTTTTGGATTCAGGGGCCGGAGTGCGCGCGCCATAACCGGGTAAATTTTATCGCGCATATACTGCCGTTCGGCGCGCCTTCCCTGCAGGTAAACGGCGACTGCGGCACCGATAAATATCGCGAGAATCAGCGGGCCCAGGACATTTTGCAGAAAAGGCAGCGCCGCAGAGATGTGGCCCAGCTGGGAGACGAGGATTACGGCGACGATGACGATCCCGACCATCGTCAGATCGATATGTGTTTTGCCAAAACGCCTTTGCACCACATGCTCTATCAGCTGAAACGGTTCTGCCAGCAGCTGCCGACGAACATCAGGGTTCAGTCGATCTGGATGGTCACGCAGAAAAGTCTCCAGCCGCAGTCGCTCGGCATGATGTGCTTCGATATTTGGAAAGGTCTTGTGCACCAGGGTTGGCACATCTTTTTTATCCAACCGCTTCACCATGTCTTTGTAATTGACCGGATTGGCGCCGAGCACAACGCCGCATTTGACGCATTCCCGATTGTGGCCGATCAGATTGCCGGTTCCCATCGTCACACCATACACATGGCTGGATTTGCCAATGCGTATAATCTGAAACGGCCGAATCGACCGGCACAGCGGGCAGAAGTCCGCGGCATAACCCAATTTCGTGCTGACCCCTTTGCTTCCCCAATATATAAACACGACGATCCTCCTGCCGGAATTTTTAGTAACGTCGTAACGATAAAGCACGATGATTCGTTTGCATAAAATACGATCAATTCTGTGTTTTACGTACAACAAAGAACAGCTACGCCGGCAGATATTGATTATCCTCTTAGCGGCCCGACCATCATTCGACCTGCCACAGATCAGCACTGACGGCACCCGATTTCTGCTATTCACCGGCTTACAATGCAAACCACCATCGCACAATTGATCGCGCTCACAACCTGGGGAAACGCTACGCTCAATAAAGACCAGGCGCTATCGTCATACGATTTCTATCCCGGAAATAGCACATGCCGATTTTGCGAATTCGTGCATTTCGCGGACGTGAAAAACAACATGCGCGACTGGAGCCATAACGCCATTGCAAATAGTCCATCTGAATGGTTCGAGTGGCTTAAAAGGGAAGGTGTAACCAACCTGCGCCTGTGCCAGGGCGCATCTGATCAGGCGCACCCGGGCATCGCTCACATACCTGACCGAATGCTGGCGGGATTTATCGGCGGAGGAGGAAGGTGGATGATTGAAGCCACCAGGCCTACCGGAGCCGACTACTGGGAAGCACGATGGGAAGTGGGCGACCGGACGCAGCCGGACAAAAAAATCTGGCGTGTGACTTACGGTTGGATCGCAAGCCACGACTGCGCGGCGCACGATCCGTCTGAAGGCATCGCAGAAATAAAAGCCCGCCTGGCGCAGAGTCTGACCTCAATCGAATCATTCGCGAGGAAACATCAGTTGGATGGCTTTGCCAAAGCATTTGACGCCAGTTTGTCCTGCCTGACATCAGCCGAGCCAACAACCGCGGTCTATCACACAGACATTGCGCCGCCAAATTTCCTGCCGCCCGCTGCAAATCAGTTACTTGCCGCAGTGCAGGCGGCTTGGGTGTTTGGTGGGATGGGGTCATGGAATGACCTTGGATTTGAGGAAAACGATCAAAAAGAGTATGAGGTGCTGTCGGAAGCATTGTACCGGCTGCTGAATATTGCGATTGTGGTTGCGGCAAATACGAGCGCGACCGTGCATCGGGTGGAGGTGTCGGCGGCGGACGGGCGTACGGCCTGGTGGAGATTTTGGTAGGTATACGAAAGGAATCTGGTAAGCGGATCATTCAAAATGTCGCCCATCCATAATTTCGCATAATTTATATTATGTAAAATCAGATCTGGTCGCGAGTACTAGCAGAATTGCAGCCCCGTTCGTTTGTACAATTCAGGTAGCGCTCGCTGGTCGCTGAACGAACTGATTACGCGAAACCAAAAATCAATTCAGTAAGAGCATGATCAATGGACCATAACAATTCCAACATATCCAATGAGAACTTCAGCGCGTGGACAGTGTTCTTGCTGTTCTTGCGCTTAGGGCTGACTTCGTTTGGTGGTCCGGTTGCACATTTAGGATACTTTCGTGAAGAATTCGTGACCCGTCGGCGCTGGTTGAGCGAGCGTAGCTACGCCGATCTCGTTGCCTTATGTCAGTTTTTGCCGGGACCTGCAAGTAGTCAGGTGGGTATGGCATTGGGAATGACGCGCGCCGGTTTTGCAGGCGCTTTCGCCGCCTGGGCTGGCTTCACTCTACCGTCTGCGATTCTGTTAGCAGCGTTTGGCGTGGGATTGTCGACTTGGGGCGGTATTGTTCCGGTCGGAATGCTACATGGGTTCGAGATCGTTGCCGTCGCTGTCGTTGCACAAGCGGTGTGGGGCATGGGGCGCAATCTTTGCGTCGGAACGGTACGCTTAAGCACAATGGTGTTATCTGCCTGTGCCATATTGTTATGTCCTACGGCATTGGGCCAGGTATGCGTTATTGCAACCGCCGCATGCGTTGGAATGATTTTTATCAAACCTACTCAAGACAATGTGCACGATCCATTGCCAATAGCGATAAGACGTCGCACAGGTGCTTTGTTGCTGGTGATATTTTTCGCGCTTCTTTTCGGCTTGCCCGCCATATTGGCGATATGGCCGGATCATATTTTGGCAGTGGTCAATGCGTTCTATCGAGCCGGTTCGCTGGTATTCGGCGGCGGTCATGTGGTTCTACCGCTGCTGCAAGCGTCGGTCGTTCCTAACGGCTGGGTACCTAATGAAACCTTTCTGGCAGGGTATGGTGTAGCCCAGGCTGTACCGGGCCCGTTATTTACCTATGCCGCCTTTCTTGGCGCATCCCTGTCAGTTGCGCCATCTGGATGGCTTGGTGCTTTTACCTGTTTGATAGCGATATTCGTGCCATCATTTTTACTGGTATTCGGCGCCCTACCATTCTGGGAACAACTGCGACGCAGCAAGCATATGCAAGCGGCGTTATCTGGGGTCAACGCATCAGTTGTTGGATTATTGCTGGCCGCGCTGTATCACCCAGTTTGGACCAGCGCGATATTGAAACCGATCGATTTTGGATTCGCAGTTCTCGCACTGGTCGCCCTGATGTTTTGGAAGCTTCCCCCTTGGTTGGTTGTGTTATGCAGTGGTGTGGCCGGATGGATATTTGGCAGTGGTTTTTAGCATGCTTAAATGATTCAAGAAAACGAATTGGCTTAGCCCCTATTGCCCAACCTTCCTCTGCCACAAATAAATCATGTCCTGCAAGTTACGCGCGTCAGCGCTGTTTGGATTCAGCGCCATATAGCGTTTCAGTTCTTCAATGGCCAGTCCATATTCGTTTAATTCTTTGAGAATCAGCGCGTGATTGTAATAACCGTTGGCCCACCACGGTACTAGTTTGAGCGCGTCTGAGAAATGCTGTTCGGCTTCGGCGTAATTGTTTTCCTTAATCGCCGCTTCTGCCTGAATTTGCAATTTGCGTACGGATTCGGGAATTGTTGGTTTAGGATTAGTCGATTGATAGGCGATCAGCGCAGCGTCAAATTCTTGTTTCGACAGGATCTGCAAAGGCTGATGCGCTGGCACTTCAGTCAACTGCCCCACTCCGTTGGTGAAATCTATCTCGCTTGTATCAACCAGGTCTGGTGGCAAGCAATTGATGCCCCAGGCTGATAGACCTCGAAAGACCATTCCGCCCCCAGGTGTGTCGATGTCAAAATTTAAATTGTTCAGCGCGTTAGTTGAGGTGGGACTGTGCGCAACGATCGCGTGATGACCCGGTGCCAGATTGACTTTGAAATACTGTCGCGGAACGATGCGTGCCGCCACACGTCCGTCGATAGATACATCGATCACCTCAGTATTGCACGACATCGAACTCAGAAAATATACATAGAAGAACGCCCGGTCGGCTGGCGGTTTGGGCAGTGGCTTAGGTGGTGGTACGGTAGCGCAGCCAGCTAAGGCGGTAAGAACGCAACAGCTCAGGAATGCTCGCATCGTAACTCCTCCAGGACAGTTTCCACCTCGTGAATGGTAGCCTACAATTGCTGCATACTCAAAGCATCTGAAATACGGTCCGGGCCAGAATTCGAGAGGTGAATCGCCATGACTATCGTGACAAGACTATCCAGACACCGCTATACGGTTGGTGGGCTACGTGGTTTGATTGCTGCAATAGCCGCCAGCGTAACTATGGTCGCTCATGCAACCGAATACTGTGTCACATGGAGCATGCATGGCGGTGGCATGAGTAGCAGCGGCACACAATGTTTTCCTGATGAAAACACATGCAAGGCTGCTGTCGTTAAAGCCACGACTCAGCTCGGAGAAACCACGGGGAGCTGTATGCCACGTGCCTCTGGAGCGACAACCAACGGGAGCGCAACCGGCGATCCGAACGCCATGATGACGCAGGGCCTGGCTAATTCAATGGCTGGAGCGATGACCAACGACCCTACCCGTTTCGGGTCCGGTTTGGGGCAATTGGGAGCTGGACTGATCCTGGATAGCCTGTTTGGTGGACCCAGCCCCGAAGAGCAGGCACGCGAGGCCCAATTGGCGGAACAACAACGGCGTGATGCCGAACAACGCGCGCAAGTCGAGCGCGAGATCGAAGCGCGGCGTTTGGAGGAGCAAAAGCAAAGAGTTTTAGGTGCCTTGAAAGGACTGGACGCAGAGTCTGAACAAACAAAACCAGATAGCGGCGTTCTGGTTGGCGGTCAAACCAATTTCTTTGGAATCGGCACAGGGACGGGATTGCAATTAAAACCGGTACAAGACAACGACCCGGTTAACCGGATTACCGATGCAATTGCCGGCTCCCCTGTAACTTCGGCTGGTATCAGCTCAGGCGCGGCCGATAAAGCGCCGGTCGTCAATCCTGGATCAACAGGCCCAGTTAGCCTGGGTGGTATGCCATTAAAAGGTCTTGACTCCCCTGCTCCGTTACCGACTGACCCGGCACCCGTGCTGGCACTGAACCAAACCGTGGCACTCATTCCACGAAACGGCGATCCGGAGCATTTAGCCAAAGGGCAACGGATAGTCGATTGCAAGGCCACCCGCCAGTTTTACGATCGTCTCGCGAAAGGCATGCCGGTACAACGTGAATGGCTGGAGCACATGCAAGAACAACTTTTTGAGGCACGTCGGGAGCGACATGAACAGAGGGAGGAAACCAGCAAGATGCTGCGCGAAGATACGATCGATACGCTGAAAGACTTGATGTGGCAAAGCGACGTACTGCGGGCTGAATTGAACGGCCTAAATCAAACTGGTATGTCGCTGGACAAACGCAAGGCGCTCGCGCATGCAGTAAGAGAAGTGAGCGAAATCTACGACGGCGCGGTTCTCGGAAAAAAAACGGTGGAAGCCGGCGAACCCTACGCTGAAGCACTTATCGGCTCAAAACCGGAAACCTACGGTGACTACAACACAGGAAAACTGATCGCGAAACCGACTTCTCTCGAAGACAAGACCAAGGCCCTGTTGAAATTCCTATCGGATAGCGGTTTGCTCGAAGAAGAAGGTAAGAACCTATCTGAACACTTAGGTCCAGAAGCGGTAATGCTGTTTACCATTGCTAAACTCGATATCGACGTTTGGTCCAATGCCTATGGCGAGCACATCACCGACACCCAGCTAGAAGATATCAAGCGCAATGAATCGACGCTGCGCGAACAAATCGACCAGATTGATGGACGTCTTCAGGAAGCCTCGCAGGATTTGAATCAATATTGCAGTCACTAGTATTGTGAAATTGAATTTGAACTACTGACAATAATTTAGCGATCCTACAAATAATCAACGGATTACCTATACCCTATCGAGGGCATTTTGCGAGGAAAATTAGGGAATTGGTGACTAACCTGAGTGTCTGGAATATGCTGCGACGCGACGGTCGCATTACTCGCACACAAACAACCAATGTTGATCAGCTTGCCTTTGCCTGTATTCATCTACGATTACGCGCGTATTCAACAAAGGCCTTCAGCTTCGAAGATTGTTGCCTTCTGCTCGGATAATACAAATAGAAGCCTGGAAACGTCGGTGCAAAATCAGCTAGTACCCGTTTTAATTTCTTCGCTTGAATATAAGGTTGCGCGAGCTGTTCAATTGTGTACGCCAGTCCAAGCCCTTCCAGCGCAGCATCAATCGAGAACATGGAGTCTGTTACCGTCAGATTGCCGCTGATTTCGTACTCGACAATGTGCTCGTCGACCGTCAGTTCCCATCTGAAAATCGCGCCACTGCCGGAAAACCTGAAACACGCACAATTATGTTGCGCGAGACCTATCGAACTCCCTTATCTTTGACAAGGTTTGAGCATATCTCACAACGAATAATCATCCAGATTAGTGCGGCAACGTACCGAAGACCAGGCACTGCGCATGTATCGTCAGTGTTCTGGATAAGACTAATCGGGAGTGAGCCATGCATCCGCAACGTGATTCAACACCTATTTGCGCATTTAATTCGGCCGCAAAGATAAGGCAAAAGAGTGGCTCTTATCAGGCTTCCCGATGGATCAGGCGAGGCGTCGCGATTCTGGCGCTGTGCATTGCCGGAACAAACTTTATGAGCACGGCGTCCGCTCAGGTTCCGGCACTACTACAACCGACCAACCCTGAAACTCATATCGGCAAAATTGTCTTCGTTGAACTGGTCACTCCTGACCTGAACATCGCCAAGCGGTTCTATTCGAGTCTATTCGGCTGGTCATTTCAGACAACCCAAATCAACAATTCAGACTATGCACAGGCCACGATGAATGGTTATCCGGTGGCCGGATTAATCCAAAAGACGATTCCAGATAACGAGCTTCGTCAATCTGCCTGGTTGACCTTCATCTCGGTGGCGAATGTCGACGCAGCCAGGAGCATCGCCTTGCAACATGGCGCGAAGATACTGGTTGAACCCCGGGATGTTCCAAATCGTGGTCGTCAGGCCGTATTTGCCGATCCGCAAGGCGCCGTATTCGCTGTACTCGCGTCGACAAGTGGTGATCCTGCCGATGGTTTGTCCGAACCAGGAGAATGGATATGGAGTTCGCTCATTTCAAGTGATCCGGACAATGCTGCTTCTTTCTATCAGGCGATATTCGACTATGAAATTTTTGAAACGAATCCAGTCCCAGGGCAAGAACACCTGATCATGGCATCGACAAAATACGCACGTGCCAGCGTTAACAGCCTTCCTACCATTGCGCCGAATCGCCATTCACATTGGATCAACTTTGTGCGGGTAAGCGATGCCGTTGCGATGGCAGCCAGAGTGGTGTCGCTTGGCGGTCGCGTTCTGGTCGAACCGCGCATTGATCGCCAGGGAGGAAAAGTGGCAATTGTGACGGATCCGGGTGGCGCGCCGTTCGGGTTACTTGAATGGCCAGATGGTGAACAGCAAGAGGTGGCGAAATGAAAACATCATCAATTCGCCCGATCTTGCTGCCTTTAATAATTTTCATCGCGGGCGTACTTTGCTCAGGCTGTGTGGCTCCAGGCTACGGATATGGATACGGCGGCTATGCAGTTGACTACTACGAACCGTACGGCGGTATATACGGTGAATGGGGACCCGGTTATAACGTAGGCCCATATCGGGATGGTCGGGGTCGGCAAGGTCCATACAGTGGCGGCCACGCTTATCGATCCGCGCCAGCGTCACACCCGATGCCCTCCATTCCAATGGGTGGCGGCCATGGCGGAGGTAACCGTCATTAAAATCAAACGCCAGAAGTTGGACGGCACACTGGGCATTAAATTTAATTGAAACCAACGATGGGCCGTGATTACTACAAAAGGAAAAATATGAATTTCGATAAAGTGCTTACGGGACGTCGTGCAGTTCGCGAATACACTTCCCAAACAGTCGACGAAAAATCAATTCGATATTTGATACATTGCGCGGTGATGGCGCCGAATGCGGTCAATCAGCAACCATGGGCATTTATCGTGGTACGCGATCAAGACCTGCTGGAAAAAATTTCCGATGAGGCCAAGCTACACATGCTATCAACCAAACACGAAAATCCGCATGCCGATCATTTGCATACGAATTTCAATACTCCAATGTCGCACATTTTTTATCATGCGCCTGCGCTTATATTGATTTCAGCAATCGAGCCGGGACCATGGATTGTCCAGGACTGTGCATTGGCTGCTGAAAACCTGATGCTGAGCGCGTATGACCAGGGACTGGGTTCCTGCTGGATTGGTTTCGCACAGAGCTTTCTTAATACATCGCGCGGGAAATCATTGATTGAGATGCCGGACGGCTGGATCCCGGTCGCGCCAATCATCGTTGGTCACGCTGCGCACTTTCCAGCACTCACATTGCGTAGTGAACCGCAAATCCGCTGGATCAACTGACGAGTAACTAGTCGGCCGACTACTATTTTGCTTAGCTAAGTCCGCTTGAGTGCGGATTTAGTTTTCTTGGGCAACTAACCACATCATCCCTTCCAATAAATGCCATGCGGCACTTCTCAATATGATCGCAGCTATGTGGGCACAATTTGATTTATATCAATCGCTTAGTAATGATCATTGTTAATATAAATTCATTGATTTCACTAACGCAGTTCTTGCGACTCAATCTCAAAGATTTACTTTTCGTCCCTGCGCAAACGGCTGGATAGGGCCACTGGACTGATCTGTTCGCCTCAACAAAAATCAGTCACTCCCTATTTTATTAGCAGATGTAACTACGTTCGATAGCGTACGGAATAAGGTCATCACCAGGCACAATCTACAAGCACATGTCTTACCCGTTAAATGATCGTGTTTTGCAATTTTGCAGGTCACGCAACTTTTACGATACTCCTCAGAAAGAGGTTTTTATCATGTCATACCAAAGCACAAATCCATTCGATGGGAAAACTCAAAAATCATTTGAGCATTTCAACGCTTCGCAACTGGAAAATTCACTGGCCACCGCCGAAGCCTGTTTCCAAACCTGGAAACTCACCAGCTATAAAGAACGGGCTGCAATCGTTAACAAAGCTGCCAAGTTGATGCATGAGCACGCGAACGACTTTGCCAAACTCGCGACAATGGAGATGGGCAAACGGATTGAAGAAGCGCGCGCTGAAGTGAATTTCAGCGCCGACATTCTGGCCTATTACGCCGATCACGGTGAAAAATTTCTTAAAGATGTGAAGTTGAATCCGAAGGTTGGCGAAGCGCATATGGAAAGCAGTCCGTTCGGCGTTTTGTTTTGTGTTGAGCCATGGAACTTCCCGTATTATCAGTTGGCCCGGGTTGCGGGTCCTCAACTTATGGCGGGCAATACGATCGTCGTCAAGCATGCCGGCTGCGTGCCTCAGTGCGCGATCGCATTTGAAAAATTGTGGCAAGAAGCCGGCGCGCCGATTGGTGCCTATACCAATTTACTGGTGACCCATGAACAATCGAATGCCATTATTGCTGACCCGAGAATCAAGGGCGTAGCGCTGACTGGTAGCGTTGACGCTGGAAAAGCTGTCGCGGCACGCGCCGGCCAATTTCTCAAAAAGACCTCCATGGAATTGGGTGGTAGCGACGCGTTTATCGTGCTTGATGATGCTGACCTGGACAAAACCATTCCGTGGGCAATTTGGGGACGGATGTATAACGGTGGACAAACCTGTTGCGCGGCGAAACGTTTCATTGTGCTCGATTCGATCGCAGATGAATTCATCACAAAATTTAAAGCCGCGCTTTCCGAGTTGAAACCCGGTGATCCGATGGATGAAAAAACCACCCACGGTCCTTTATCTACGGAAGAAGCGTTGCTGCAATTGATCAGACAAGTTGACACGGCAGTCAAACACGGCGCCAAAGTTCTGATGGGCGGCAAACGCCTCAACCGTCCTGGCGCCTTCATGGAAATCACCATTCTGACCGACATCAAGCCGGATAACCCGGCTTTCCGCGACGAGTTCTTCGGCCCGGTCGTGTCGTTTTATCGGGTCAAGGATGAAGCGGCAGCGATTGCGTTGGCTAACGACTCTGATTTTGGTCTGGGCGGCTCGGTGTTCACAAAGGATGTGGCACGTGGCCGACGGGTGGCCAGTCTGGTAGATACCGGCATGATGTTTATCAACAATATCGACTGGGCTGACGCTGAGCTACCGTTCGGCGGGATTAAGAATTCCGGCTACGGTCGTGAACTCGGCGATATGGGAATCCAGGAATTCGTTAACAAGAAACTGGTGCGCATCGCCAACCACCCTGCTCCCAAATAGTTCAGAAGAGAGTTAATCATGTACATCAACGTCGCAGTTCTGACGGAGACACGTGCACACGAGCGTCGGGTGGCGCTCGTGCCCTCTGTGATTCCGAAATATATTAAGCTCGGTGCCAAACTGCATATGCAGTCAGGTGCCGGCAAGGCACTCCATCTGGACGACACCGCCTTTGAAGACGTCGAAGTCATCGCGGACCGCACTGCATTAGTTAAGAACGCCGATGTCGTGCTATCGGTGCAACCACCGGCGCTCGACGTCATCAACGCAATGAAGGAAGGTTCGATTCTCGTGTCCTTCATCTATGCGCAAAATGAACCCGCTTTGGTCAATCGTTTGCTGGAACGGAAAATCACCTGTTTTGCGATGGAGCGTATACCGCGCATTTCAAGAGCGCAGGCTATGGATGCACTGTCCAGCCAGTCAGCGCTTGCAGGGTATTACGCGGTGCAACTTGGCGCAACGCATCTGGCACGCGTGCTGCCCAAAATTACCAGCGCCGCAGGATCCATTGGTCCGGCTCATGTGTTGGTCATGGGGTTGGGCGTTGCGGGTCTGGAAGCAATCGCCACTGCGCATCGCCTTGGCGCGATAGTCGAAGGTTATGACGTGCGGATCGAAACGAAAGAACAGGCACTTTCATTGGGCGCCACTTTCGTCGATACCGGTATTGATGCGACCGGAACGGGAGGGTATGCGCGTACATTGAGTGCCGAAGAAAATGTCAAAGTTACTGAGATCCTGACCAAACATATACAAAGTGCCGATCTGGTCATCACTACCGCGGCCATTCCCGGCAAAGCATCACCCAAACTGATCAGCCATAGCCAGGTCGCAGGAATGAAATCTGGCGCGGTGATCGTCGACCTGTCAGCTGAAGGCGGCGGCAATTGCGAAGATACCAAACCAGGGGGCGTCACAACCGTCGGTAAGGTCACCATCGTCGCGCCGTTGAACGTGCCGTCTCTGTTGAGCGAGGACGCGAGCGAACTGTACACCAGAAATCAATTCAATTTGTTGTCGCTATTTATGAAAAACAACGTGATTGAAATTGACTGGAATGACGAGATCCTCGCTAGAACGGTACTTACCCACGCCGGTGAAGACAAGTCGCAAACGAAGCAAACTAAACGAACTGCCACCAGGCCGATTCTCAAAGCAAGACAACCCCAACCCGAAACCACCTGATAAAGGCGACACCATGGATTTCCAAATCAGTATCTCCGGCTTCGTCGCCATCTACTTGTTTATGCTCGCCGGATTCGCGGGCTGGGTCATTATCGGGCGCGTACCAGCGATATTGCATACGCCGTTAATGTCAGGTTCAAATTTTGTGCACGGAATCGTGGTAGTGGGCGGTATCTACGCGCTTTTAAATGCCATCACGTTGCAAGAGCAGGTAATCGGCTTTTGCGCTGTTTTGTTCGGCGCGGGTAACGCTGCAGGTGGTTATGCGGTGACAGATCGCATGCTGGCCATGTTTCAAACAACGGCTCAACCCGCAACACATGCGAAGCGTGCCACGGTCAAATCCATCCATTCGAAAAAACATTAAGGTCATCACCATGGATACGCTCCACAGTTTTTTAGCCATGCTTCCGCAACTTGGGATTGGGATAGCCGATCTTGCAGCAGCGTTCCTGTTTCTGTACGGATTGCATCGCATGGCATCGCCGGTAACAGCGCCTTCGGGCATCTTTGTGGCCGGTATCGGTATGGCAGTCGCGGTGTTGGCCAGTTTTCTGTATGCATTCGATGTCAGCGCGGCTGCGCGCCCTAACCTGCCAATCAACCTCGGTCTTGTACTGATTGCGTTGGCAATTGGTGGTTGCGTTGCCTGGTGGGCAGGCAGAACCGTGGCCATGACCGCCATGCCACAAATGGTGGCTATATATAACGGACTGGGTGGCGGTGCGGCTGGCGCTATCGCTGCAGTGGAGCTATTCAGCGGCAAGGCTACCGGTTTGACGGCGTTGATTGTCACTCTGGCTGGCGCGCTGATCGGCGCTGTCTCCATGTCCGGTTCATTGATTGCCTGGGCCAAGCTGGACGGCGTAATCAAGAAACCGCTGCGTTTCAAGGGACAGCAACTGTTCAACGGCCTGGTTTTACTTGCGACACTGGCTTGTGGTGCCTATCTGGTTGCGTCGACACCAGACCAATCCGTGCAGATGGTTTCGGCAATGCTCACCATTTATATTTTCTTTGCTTTAGCCCTGGCTCTGGGTGTATTCATGACATTGCCAATCGGCGGTGCTGATATGCCGGTCGTCATTTCTATCTTTAATGCTTTCACCGGGCTTGCCGTTGGACTCGAGGGATTTGTTCTGCAAAATCCGGCGTTGATCATAGCGGGTATGGTGGTAGGCGCTGCCGGTATGTTGCTGACTTTGTTGATGGCGAAAGCCATGAATCGTTCCGTAGCCAACATCATCTTCACCAATTTTGGCGAAGTCAAAAAACAAAAACAAGGTGCGATCAAGGGAAGTCTGAAGCCAGTTCAGGCTGGCGATGCAGGTATCGCCATGCGCTACGCAAGTTCGGTCATTATTGTGCCTGGCTATGGGCTAGCCGTGGCGCAAGGCCAGGGCAAACTGTTCGAATTCGTGAAGCTGTTGCAGGCAGGCGGCGTAACCGTCAGGTTCGCGGTGCATCCGGTTGCGGGTCGCATGCCGGGTCAAATGGATGTGTTGCTGGCCGAAGCCGGTGTTCCTTATGACCAGATCTTCCAGTTGGACGATATTAACGATCAATTTTCGACGACAGACGTCGCCCTGGTGATTGGCGCTAACGACGTCGTCAATCCGGCTGCACGCAGCGACAAGTCCTCCCCAATCTTCGGCATGCCTATCCTGAACGTCGACCAAGCCCAAAAGGTCTTCGTCGTCAAACGCGGTGAAGGAAAAGGCTATGCGGGGATTGTGAATGCACTGTTCTACGGTGACAACTGCGACATGGTGTATGGCGATGCGCAGGCAGTATTAATTAAGATGATCGAAGCGGTCCGTGGCCTGGGGCTTCCGACTGCAGCAGGAAAATCGAAGTAATTCTATCCATTCAAGGAGAAACGTATGGCAAAGACAATGCGGGCTGCAGTAGTCGAACAATTCGGTAAACCACTCGTGATCAGGGAGCTGGCGATTCCCGAACCGGGACCAGGTCAAATTCTGGTCAGAACCGAGGCCTGTGGTGTCTGCCACACCGACTTGCATGCGGCTGACGGCGACTGGCCGCTTAAACCGGGGCTGCCGTTTACGCCCGGTCACGAAGGTATCGGCATTGTCACCAAACTCGGCACTGGCGTGACAGCCGTCAAAGAAGGCGACCGGGTCGGCGTGCCCTGGTTGTACTCGGCCTGCGGTCATTGCGAATATTGTCTGGGCGCCCACGAAACAGTTTGCGCGGAAGCACAGTTTGGCGGCTACACGAAAAATGGCGGCTTTGCCGACTACATCATTGCCGATCCGAATTACGTAGCCCATATTCCGGCAGGACTATCTGCGCAGGACGCCGCACCGCTGATCTGTGCCGGGATTACATCCTATAAAGGGATCAAGGAGACCAAAGCGAAACCTGGCGAGTGGATCGTGATTTCCGGAATCGGTGGCCTGGGACATTTGGGCGTTCAGTACGCCAAAGCAATGGGATTGCATGTCTGCGCAGTGGATATCGATGACGCGAAATTGGCGCATGCCACAAAACTAGGTGCCGACGCTGTAGTGAATGCCAAACATAGCGATGCAATTGCTGCCGTGATCAAGGCTACCCATGGCGGAGCGCACGGCGTGCTGATAACGGCACCATCGCTGACCGCATTCAAACAAGGTGTAGGCATGACGCGAAAATTTGGCACCTGCGTTTTGGTCGGCTTGCCTCCCGGTGAATTTCCAACACCGTTATTTGATGTCGTCGCGAACTGCATCACGATTCGCGGATCGTTTGTAGGAACACGTCTTGACATGGCCGAAGCACTCGCCTTTGCCGTTGATGGCAAGGTGAAAGCTGACATTGAACTACAACCTCTGTCCGCCATCAATACTGTGTTTGAACGGCTCAAACATGGCGAGGTACCGTCGCGGGTGGTATTGGATTTCTCCAGACCATAGCGCGATCTATTTTTGGTCATGTTATGTGCTGCAACGCACGGTATGCATCGCCAGAATATTTCAGACTTACTAATCACGTTAACTTTTATAAAAGGTCTCATTATGGTTAAGAAACTCGCAGCAGTTGGTCAGGTAATCGCAGCATGTTCACTACTGCTGGTGGTTGCCGCGTGCAATAAACAGCAAAATACCGACCAAAGCGCCGCGTCGTCGGTTGGTTCGATGATGGATGACACCGTGATCAGCACGAAAGTCAGGGAGGCGTTGCTTGCCAATGATGATGTAAAAAGTTATGCCATCAAAGTCAATACGGAAAACGGACAGGTGGTCCTGAGTGGCTTTGTCAACAATCAAAATCAAATTGACCTGAGCATGAAAATTGCCAAAGGGATCAATGGCGTCAAGGACGTGAGCAATGAACTATCGATCAAAGACAGCACAACAGCAGCCAATGAAAAAATCGGTGACGACCTGGTTACCACTACCGTAAAGACCGCGCTATTGAACGATTCTGTGCTGAAAAGCTTTGATATTGCCGTTGTGACCCGTCACGGCGAGGTGATGTTGAGCGGTTTTGTCGATAGTCAGGCTCAGGCATTGCACTCCGTCGATATTGCGCAGGGCGTAGAAGGTGTTACGTCGGTTCTAAATCACATGACCGTTAAATCGTAATGAAGACCCAAGCCGGTCACATCAATATCTCTCTACCACCAGGAGCTACTCCCATGATTTCTAAAGACAGCAGCGAACAAAAAAATGCCGAAAAACCAGTTTGGTTTATCACTGGTTGTTCTACCGGATTTGGACGCGCACTCGCCACTCTCGTGCTGGAACGCGGCTACCGGGTGGTCGTCACTTCCAGGAATACAGATGATGTCAAGGAATTGGCTACGAAAGGCAATGCGCTGATATTAAAGCTTGATGTCACCGAACCAAAACAAGTCAAACACGCTGTCAAAAAAACCTTGCATAAATTCGGTCAGATAGACGTGTTGGTCAACAATGCTGGTATTGGTTACTTCGGGGCGATCGAAGAGAGTGAGCACAACGCGGTGCGAAAAATGTTCGACATCAATTTGTTTGGTGCCACCAGCGTAATCGACGCCATCTTGCCGGGCATGCGCGAAAAGCGTTCCGGCTCTATCGTCAACATTTCGTCGATTGGCGGTTTATGCTCTGCGCCTTCATTGGGTTATTACAGCGCAACGAAATTCGCGCTGGAAGGCATGTCAGAAGCCCTGCGACAGGAAGTGGAACCGCTGGGCATCAAAGTTATGGTGGTAGAGCCGAGCGGATTCCGTACCGACTGGGCGGGACGTTCGGCCAACGACAGCAAACATCGGATCGAAGACTATGCGGGTACCGCCGGTGTCAATCGCAGTGCGATCCGGAATATCTCCGGAAAACAGCGCGGTGATCCGGTGCGTGCTGCGCAAGCCATCATCGACGCACTCGAATCAAAAACACCTCCTCATCATCTGTTGTTGGGCAATGATGCGATTGATGCGGCCATGGCCAAACTGGCCAAATTGAAAAAGGAATTTCACCTTTGGGAAAAAGTATCGCGTAGCGCAGACTTCCCGGCAGGCCAGTAGCGCAGTTAAATCCATCGACCAAATGTGTCGGCTTCGGAAACAGCAACATTAGATCCCAGGTCGACGAAAAATATTTGAAAACCAGGCAGCCAGATGATCTTCGGTATTGTCCAGGTCGTCGCTTGCGTCCATTGCAGTAACAGCCAATAATTTTCTTGCTGCGAGTTCTTGATTCAAATTGGCTGCAAAGCCAGGTCGATCATTGACTAGTCGCATCAAATCTTTTTTCTCAAGTCGATAAACAATAGCGGGAGTCAATGTCGTTACTTTCACCAATGTCCGGCTACCTCCAAGGAGTCCACCTGCGCCAAAGTGATCGGCCGTGCTCATCCGGGCAATCTCCATCTCATGTCCATCAACATTGCGCGTCAGCGACAACACGCCGGAACCGACCACATACATTGCCTCCGAGATGACGCCGCATTCAATGACTGTCTTATTGACGTCAAAGGTTTCAAGCACCATTAAAGCTGCAATTGCCGCGCGCTCCAAAACAGGCAGGTGCGAAAAAATCGGTGTGAATGCAATCAGTCGTCCGACTTCATCCTTGTCTGATGCCGCCTCATGAATCGCACTCGCCTGAAAAGCTGTTGTACGTGCCCCAAAACCGATTCCAGCCACGCCAAGGCTTCGAAAAATCTTCTCAAATAATTGGTTCTGCGCATCAAAACTTTGTTTGATTTCCGACGTAAAAAATGTGATATCAACGGCAATCGCTTCCTGGCTCATTGACTTCACTACAATCAGCGGCGGCGGTGACAACAGTACCAGATGACATCCATGAAGTACTTCACTCAAAATACGTCGCGCAGTCGTTGGAAACGTATTGGGCGCAAGGAATAGTTGAATCGTTGTGCCGTGCACACGCGATGGGAAACTTGAATTGATAATTTTTGACTTTGCAACAATGCTATTCGGAACGATTACAACGTCCTGACCTACTGTAAGCATGTGTGTTGCGCGCCAGTTCATCTCGAGGACCCGGCCTTCCACGCCATTGTCAAGGGCGATCCAGTCGCCTTCCCGGTATGGCTTACCCAGATTGAGAACAACGCCATAAAAGACATCACCCAGCGAACTTTGCAACGCGAGTCCAAGCACCACAGCCACTGCACCGGAAGTCACCAAAATTCCCTGCATAGGAAAGTTCAGGACAAACGTAATTAAACCAACGAAGGCGAATACGTAAATACAGGCCACGCACAGATCGATAAAGAACTTCTGTCCGGTATGTTGGGGGCCCCGGTAGGTAAAATTGCGAATTGCATTCGCCGCTATCGATGCTCCCCAGAACCACCAAATAGCTCTTAAACCATCGCCGATAATGCGCGCAAGCGCATCTGCTGGTTGAACAGAGGCGACATAGGGAACCTGATGCGCCTGGAACAGGAAGTACGTAAACAGTAGAAAGGTCGGCAGTCGCAGGATCAGGCGCGTTGCCGGCGCACGGTCAGCACTCCAGCGGGTAACAAAAATTCCTAAGAATAGCAATCCGAGAGCCCATAGCTCGGGGCGATTCATCATCAGATCATGCAAGGTAAGCAAAATAGCGGCAATCGTTAATTGTTGGATTAATCAGCAGAAAAATGACCTGCCCTTGTTGATGATCTGTCCGAATGCGGCACAACTGCAGTCAAACCTGACCGCAGCCCTGCCATGCAACGAAATTACATATCAATGACCACCTTGAGCGCGTTCGTATTCGCTGCATGTCCAAAAGTTTCATATGCCCCAAGCATGTCGGCCAGTTTAAAGTGGTGGGTAATGAGTAATTTGGCATCCAGCTTTTTTGACTGAACAACGTTCAGCAACATCGGTGTGCTGACCGTATCGACCAGTCGGGTTGTGATGGTCAAGTTGCGATCCCACAGGTTTTCCAGATGCAGATCAACCTTTGTTCCATGCACGCCGATATTGGCGATCGTGCCGCCAGGTGCAATGATTTTTTCGCATAACTCGAAGGTGGCCGGTACACCAACAGCTTCTATAGCTGTATCGACACCACGACCGTTCGTCATTTTCATGACGGTCTCGGCTGCTTTACCGTCTTTACTGTTAACTGTTTTCGTGGCGCCGAATCGTTTGGCAACTTCCAGGCGGTTGTCATCCAGATCGACCATGATGATTTCTGCCGGTGAATAAAATTGTGCCGTGAGTAACGCGGCCAAACCGATAGGACCTGATCCGACGATCGCTACGGTATTGCCGGGCTGCACTTTGCCGTTAAGCACGCCGCATTCAAAACCAGTTGGCAAGATATCGCTCAACATGACCAGTGCATCTTCATCGGCACCGGCAGGTATTGGATACAAGCTCGTGTCCGCATAAGGAATACGCACGTATTCTGCCTGGGTTCCGTCGATGCTATTGCCAAGTATCCAGCCGCCGGTGGTGCAGTGCGAATACATTTGTTTGCGACAAAATTCGCATTTTCCGCAAGCCGTGATACAGGAAATTAACACGCGATCCCCGGCTTTAAATGCAGACACAGCCGATCCCACCTGCTCGATGACGCCAACACCTTCGTGACCGAGAATCCGTCCTGGTTGGCAGGTTGCCACGTCCCCCTTAAGTATGTGCAGGTCGGTACCGCATATCGTGGTCTTGGTAACCTTCACTATGGCATCAGTAGCGGCCGAGATTTCTGGCTTCGGGCAATCATCGAGAGATTTCTTTCCCGGCCCGTGATAAACGAGAGCTTTCATATTCGTGTTTCCTATCAGGTTGAATCTATCGACAGTACCGATCACCTTCCATGTCCGCCAATAAATATAGTTGTGCTCAGATCTGCATGATCTAAGTGAGAAAAACCATCGTGTCAGTTTCCAGATCTAAAATTGCCACACTCTGTTAACACCATTTTTGCAATGCTTAAAGTTCGGCCCGGCCATAAGTAAGTCGGGCACCTTAATTGCAATAGCAGAGGCACAAGCAAACTCGTGAGATTGACCCAGATCAATCAACCGACAATTAAGAATATCAATTTACAGAGTTCGGTCGTACTGTGAGGTACCGAACAGAATGGTCAATCCATCGAGGTCAATATTTAATTACCTAAACCAGACTGCGAGATAAAAATGAAAACCGATGACCAACTGAAGCAAGATGTGATTGCAGAACTAAAGTGGGAACCTTCCGTTCACGCTGCCAGAATTGGCGTTGAAGTGAAAGGTGGCATCGTGACCTTGAGTGGCCACGTTTGTAGCTATACCGAAAAACTCAATGCGGAGCGTGCCGCGCAACGGGTCATGGGGGTTCAGGCTATCGCTGTGGCTTTAGATGTCAAGCTTCCGGGAGAAAGTAAGCGCGACGACGCCGACATCGCACGAACCGCAAAAGAAGTACTCGATTGGGTATCGATCATTCCTCTGGAGTCAGTCAAGGTGATGGTTGAAGATGGCTGGATTACATTGTCTGGCGAGTTAGATTGGCAATATCAACGCGTGGCTGCGGCATCCGCAGTGCATTACCTGATGGGCGTCAGGGGAGTCACCGATCAGATTTCCATTAAACCCCAGACTTCGCCAGGCGCAGTGAAGTCAGATATTGAAGCAGCGTTATCCCGCAGTGCGCTCATTGATGGAAAAAACATTCACGTCAAAGTAAACGGCGTTGGCGTAACGCTCTCTGGCAAGGTGCACAGCTATCATGAACGGGACATTGCGAGGCATTCAGCCTGGAATTCCCCAGGCGTGCAAACGGTCGTCGACAATCTGACCGTTACTGTTTGAGGCGACTGGTTGCCTATTCACGCCGGGTTGTAACTTCAGTCCGGTTTACCGCTAGTTCAATTTGTTGAAGGAATTGTCATGGATCAAATGATTTCACCTGTCTATATTTTTGCCACGCATACCGAGGCGGAAAATGCTATTCGTACATTGAGCAGATCCGGGTTTGACGTAAAAAAACTATCTTTAATCGGCAAAGGCTATCACAGCGAAGAACAGCCTGTGGGTTTTTACACGGCTGGCGATCGAATCAAAGTTTGGGGAACGCGCGGCGCATTCTGGGGAGCTATTTGGGGACTGCTGGTTGGTCCTGCAATATTCTTAATGCCCGGCATCGGCCTGGTAGCAATGGCGGGTCCACTTGTCGCGATGCTGGTTGGTGCCCTGGAAGGCGCCGTGGCGGTGGGCAGCGTGTCCGCATTGGGCGCAGCGCTGACTCAATCAGGTTTGCCCTACGATCAGATTATCAAATTTGAAGCTGCATTGAAGGTCGATAAGTACGTCCTGATGGTACACGGCACTGCGGCGGAGGTAGAGCATGCGCGGTCTGTTCTGTCTGAATCGGTCGCAACAACCTAAGTTATTCATTCAGGTCACGGCAACTATTTATGGAAAATTCAGATACGGTGGGTGATGCCAACTCTGAAGGCAATCCGCCGCAAACCGATTCAGAAACAGCACAGATTGCATTGATCGCGGTGCAGGGTTTGGAATCTCAACTTGCGACCACGCAAGACCAACTGGCCGAATCACGCGACGCATGTTTGCGTGCTAGAGCAGACGGTGAAAATATCCGCCGTCGTGCCGCCGAAGAAGTGGCGGGAGCTTATAAATTCGCCGTGATGAGCTTTGCGGAAGCGATGATTCCTGTCAAAGACAGTCTGGAAATGGCACTGATGCACGAAACGCTCTCAGTCGGCCTGTTGAAAGAAGGAATTGAAATGACGCTAAAGCAATTAGATGCCGCTTTCGAGAGACACGGATTGATGGAAATTTTGCCGATACGCGGTGACAAACTCGATCCATCCAGGCATCAGGCAGTCGCACTCGTGCCGGCGGAGAATCAGGCATCGAATACGGTCGTAACAGTGCTTCAAAAGGGTTACATGATCGCTGATCGTCTGCTTCGCCCCGCGATTGTGACAGCCACACAGGAAAAAACAGCCGGCATGTGAATTGAATGAATTCAGGCCACCTTTCGACTGACGAATAGCAAGCAAATTATTCATTTAAGGACAGATTATCATGGGCAAAATTATTGGAATTGATCTCGGCACCACCAATTCATGCGTGGCAGTTGTTGAAAACGGCAAACCGAAAGTGATCGAAAATTCGGAAGGCGTACGTACCACGCCTTCCATTATCGCCTACCAGGAGGACGGTGAAATTTTGGTTGGTGCGCCGGCCAAACGTCAGGCAGTGACGAATCCGAAAAATACCTTGTTTGCCGTAAAGCGTCTGATCGGACGAAAATTCGACGAAAAGGAAGTGCAAAAAGATATCGCATTAATGCCATTCAACATTATGAAGGCGGGCAACGGTGACGCCTGGATTTCGGTACGCGATCAGAAACTGGCGCCCCCTCAGATTTCGGCAGAAGTACTCAGGAAGATGAAGAAAACCGCAGAAGACTATCTTGGCGACGAAGTCACCGCGGCCGTTATCACAGTACCGGCCTATTTCAATGACGCACAGCGACAGGCAACCAAAGATGCCGGTCGCATTGCCGGTCTGGACGTCAAACGTATCATCAACGAACCGACCGCAGCGGCGTTGGCATTTGGTATGGATAAGAGTGACAACCGCGACCGCAAGATCGCCGTATACGACTTGGGCGGGGGCACGTTTGACATCTCAATTATTGACATTACTGTCGTGGACGGAGACAAGCAATTCGAAGTGCTGTCAACCAACGGCGATACGTTTCTGGGTGGCGAGGATTTCGATCAGCGCATTGTCGACTACATCATCGACGAGTTTAAAAAGGTCAACGGCCTTGATCTGAAAAAAGATCCGATTGCCCTGCAGCGTATCAAATCGTCGGCGGAACGCGCGAAGATCGAATTGTCGTCAACGCAGCAAACCGAAATCAACGAACCCTACATCGCCATGACCAATGGGGCTCCGGCCCATCTTACCCTCAAGATAACGCGCGCCAAACTGGAATCGCTGGTGGAAGAATTGGTGAACGCAACAATCGAACCTTGTCGCATTGCGATCAAAGACGCGAACGTCAGTGTAAAAGATATTGATGACATTATCCTGGTGGGTGGTATGACGCGCATGCCGATGGTCCAGAAAAAAGTGAAGGATTTTTTTGGCAAAGATCCGCGCATGGACGTGAATCCGGATGAAGCCGTTGCAGTTGGCGCGGCAATTCAGGGCGCGGTACTGGCCGGAGATCAGAAAGATTTACTGTTACTCGACGTGACGCCATTGTCTCTGGGGATCGAAACAATGGGAGGTGTCATGAGCAAGATGATTGCGAAAAACACGACGATTCCAACTAAATTCAGTCAGGTGTTCTCAACCGCTGAGGACAACCAATCGGCAGTGACCATCAAGATTTACCAGGGTGAACGTGAAATTGCAGCGGGTAACAAAGCTCTGGGCGAATTTAATCTGGAAGGAATACCCCCCTCCTCGCGCGGCACACCGCAAATCGAAGTTACGTTCGACATTGATGCCAATGGAATCTTGCATGTTGGCGCGAAAGACAAAGCGACCGGTAAAGAAAATAAAATTACCATCAAAGCTAATTCAGGTCTGACTGAAATGGAGATTCAGAAGATGGTCAAAGACGCTGAGTTAAACTCGGAAAGCGATAAAAAAATCAGGGAGTTGGCCGAATCGCGTAACCAGGCAGATGCCCTGGTACACTCAACGCGCAAGGCACTGACCGAATTTGGCGACAAGCTCGACACCCATCAGAAAAATGAAATTGAACAAGCCATCTCAAAACTTGAAGAGGTGATGAAGCATGATGTTAAAAGTGATATCGACGCAAGACTTAAAACACTGACAGACGTTGTACAGAAGCTGGATGCAGCGATGCATGCCACCAATCATCGGCAACATACAGGCGCTGGCGGCACCAATGCCAATGAACAGACCGGCAATACGCATTCGAGTGCTGCACCGGACGATGTCGTCGATGCCGATTTTGAAGAGGTCAAAGAGCCCAAATGATGATCGGTTAAGCTGCGGTTACGGGAACATTGCCTGGATTGACTTTGTGACGGAAGGTTATCCAGGAAAATTGATGGAAGAAACCATAATGCATGCGATGGGTTTGAACAAAACTGGCAACCCATTGGAATGAACTGAACTTCCGGATCGCCAGCCTGGTATTGGACAGATTCGCATCAATTACCGCGCAGAGACTGTCGAACTAGTCCCGACCAGGAAAATTCAGGATTTGCTGTTCCTGCAGCAGCGAAATAAATGCGCTATTGAAAGCCGGAATATCATCGGGATTGCGTAAGGATATAAAATTTTCATCGCGAACGACCTCCTGGTCTATCCATATGGCGCCAGCATTCTGAAAATCATCTTGCAAACTTGGCCAACTGGTGACGGTCCTCTCGCGTGCGACGCCAGCGGAGATAAGTAACCAGCCACCATGACATATTGACGCGATAGGTTTGCTCAACCGGTCGGCATCCTGAATAAATTTACGCGCCTGTGGCAGCAGACGCATGGCGTCGCCATTGACCACGCCACCCGGCAATAATATTGCGGCGTAATCCTCTGAACATGCATCATCAAACGTCTTATCGACACCGACACTTTTTCCGGTGTTGGTGTGTACAAAGCCCTGTACGCTACCGACCTTGTCGGAGATGACTTCAACTCTGGCGCCTGCCGCTTCTAATGCCGCTCGTGGGCCGAGCAATTCGGCTTGCTCAAATCCGTCGGTCACCAACACGGCAATTTTCATCTGATGCAGGTCAGTCGACTTGTCGGTCTGAATCCGGGTAATGGTAGATGACGCAAGTGGATCACTTGCCGGAAACGACATTTCAATCGCGTCGTCCAGTGCAAACTCATCCGTAGTGGCATTGTTCGCACGCAGAGCATTGCTTTTAGCTGCAGTCATAGTGAACTCCAATTTTATTTCACCTCAGGACTTGCCTAAGCATCGAATTCTTCATCATTTTCTTCACGTTCCCAATAACCGACCCGATCGTAATTCTGATGCAGTTCGATTTCCCTGTGACGATCAACGGCGAAAGCATCCTCGTAAGGAGCGGATTTCTGGATTGCCTCTCGCGACAAATTTACTTTTATCAGCGATTCGACCCAGTGTATCGTTTCAATCCATAACGGTGAAATCAGGACTTTGTGTCCCAACCACCAATTACTGGTATCAACGATCAAATAGCGAATCGCCCAGGTTTCATCATCAACCAACATATCACTGAGATGACCGATTTCGCCGTCACTGGCTTCAATGTGATAGCCGGTCACAGCCTTGGCGCTGCGTAAATGGCTGTCATCCTTGTGGTTTCGGTCGCTGCCATATTTTTCGCTGCCAGTTCTGGCCGGCTCTGAGTTGGTCGAATGCGCTTCAACATGGTCAGGGTGGCCCGGTATCATTGCGCCAGGATAGATGCCCGCGCCCCACATACCACGACCACCCCAATATATCGGATAGCCGTAATAGCCTAAATAATCGTGTTCATGTTGACGCGACACTGGCTTTTCGGTGTCGATATCCGGGCTGTCCCTCACCTGCTTCGTCGTGATGCTAAGCTTCAGCGACTTGTTATCCCAGTCGGGTTTATCGATAAACATCGGCGTAATCAGTACCTTGCGCCCCATCAACCAATTACCGGTGTCCACGACCAGGTAACGCACTGCCCATCCCTCATCATCGAAGTAAATATCCTTAACGTGACCGATGTTGCCGTCGGTCGCCTGAATCGTGAATCCCTTCAGAGCATCTGCGCTGCGTAACATAAGTTTTATCCTTTTAAAAAAATACCGGTCCAAAACCATCGGACAAATTGAAATGAATTTCAGTTGCCGCGCAGGTCACTTGTCGCTCTTACCAGCGTGCCAGGCTGTTGATTTGGCCTCTTGCAGGTCTTGTCGATATTGCGTCTGGGCGTCCTTTAAGCAGGCCGCGCGATCAGACTTCTCTAAAGACCGGCAGTTTGTCTTTGCTTCCTGATAGACCGCCTCGGCTTCTTTTTTCAGCGTCAGGTAATAGTCATTTTCTGTTGAGTCGTGGTCATACCAGCGTTGCGGATCACCGGGTTGGGCAACCGTGGGACCATCTTGTGCGAAACAAAGCTGAACCACGAAACAACAAAGAGCAGCCGCTGTAGCTTGACTCCAGCGTTTTTTTGTCAACATGGCGATTCTCCACGGTTTAAATTAATTGCAGTATCGATGTGATCAAACCGGAACTCTGTTCGCTGCCGAACAAATGCCAAAAAACTTAATTGCTATCGAGCATGTTCGATCGTTGATGTAGCG